>Ga0222429_100211_pt1 | contig 75624 bp, 70 predicted proteins | sample 1B50Ametagenome_FD_182475 | JGI IMG/M metagenome (GOLD analysis project Ga0222429, IMG submission 182475) | Enriched microbial communities from leaf-cutter ant dump, University of Wisconsin, Madison, United States - 1B50A (version 2) | ecosystem: Environmental > Terrestrial > Nest > Insects nest...
CGAGCACCGCAAGCTGCCCCGTAGCGCAGCGAAGGGGATACGGGCAGTAGGGGCGTGCTTCTTTTGCCTACTTTTCTTGCACGCGCAAGAAAAGTAGGTCGCCCGCCGGGGCGAGTCCCGGCCCCTGCAAGCAAACCCTCAACTGAAACAAAAACCAGCCGAACGCCCGCCTGCCTGTCAGGCAGCCGCATCCTGCGCAGGGCCGCGCTGCAGCTGGCGCGCCCGCGCCAGCGCACGCTGCACGGCGCGTACGTCCATGCCGTACATGTCGGCAAACGCCGCTTCGCTCTGGCCGCTGGCCTCGAAGGCGCGGGCCAGCGCCTCGGCGCGCGCGTCGCGCTCGGCCACCAGCGCCAGGGCCTCGTCGAGCAGCGCGTTGGCCGCCGCGTCGCGCCCGCGCACCAGCGCGTCGTAGTCCAGGCGCGCCAGGCCGCTGGCCTCGCAGGCCTGGGCGATGCGCTGGCGCAGGCGCTCGCGCGGGTCTTCGCCGTCGCGCGGGCGGCGCCGGCGGAACACCTCCTGCAGCGCGTGGTACACGTGCTCGGGCGCCATGGCCTCGACCACCTGGCCCTGCAAGTCGTGGCGCGGACGGCCGGCGGCCACGGCGTTCAGGTAGCGCGTGCTGCGCGTGTGGATGGCCAGCGCCAGCTTGAGCGCGTCCTTCTCCAGCGCGCCTTCGTGCGCGGCCAGCAGATCCTGGAAGATGCCGCGCTTGAGCGGCAGCGGCTGCTCGCCGAACAGGCGCGGGTACCACTGGGCCAGCTGGTCGAGCAAGGGGTGCGTGCGCCGGGGCGCGCGCGCCTGCGGCTGCGGCTGCGGCTGCCCTGCGGCGGCGGGCGCTGCCTGCCCAGTGGCGTCGGCGCTGCGCGCGCCACGCCCGCGTCCGCCCCGGCGCGGGCGGCGGGCGGGCTGTGCGCCGTCTGCCGCAACGGGCGCGGCGGGTTCAGCGGGCGCTGCGGCAGGGCTGGGGGCGGCGGTCACGGAATCATTCATGGCTGCAAAAGGCGCGGCGCGCTACGGGCCGCACGGCTATGGAAAAACCCGCAATCATCCCAGATTCCGCGCCCGCGCCTGGCGCAGGTTGTAACTTCCGGCGCCCGTTCACGCGCTCTCGATGGCCTCGTCGAGTACTTCGACCCAGTGGCGCACCGGTGTGTCGGTGCCGGCCTGCAGGTGCTGGATGCAGCCGATGTTGGCCGACAGGATGGCGGCGGGCGGCGCGTCCTGGAAGACCTCGCCCAGCGCGTCGAGCTTGCGCTCGCGCAGCTCTTTGGACAGCCCGGGGTTGAGCACCGAGTAGGTGCCCGCCGAGCCGCAGCACAGGTGCGATTCGGTGCGCGCCAGGCGCAGCGTGAAGCCCAGCTGCGCCATGTACTGCTCCACGCCGCCGCGCAGCTTCTGCCCGTGCTGCAGCGTGCACGGCGGGTGGTAGGCAAAGGCGCGGCCCCGGGCGTTGACGCGGCCCTGCAGCCGCGCGGCCAGGTCGGGCAGCAGCTCGGAGAGGTCGCGCATCAGGCTGCTCACGCGCGCCGCCTTGTCGGCGTACTGCGCGTCGCCGCGCAGCAGGTGGCCGTATTCCTTGACGGTGACGCCGCAGCCCGAGGCGTTCATGACGATAGCCTCGACCTCGCCGCGCTCGATCCAGGGCCACCAGGCGTCGATGTTGGCGCGCATCTGCGCCTTGCCGCCGTCCTGGTCGTTCAGGTGGAACTTGACCGCGCCGCAGCAGCCCGCCTCGGGGGCCACCAGGGTCTGGATGCCGGCGGCGTCGAGCACGCGCGCCGTCGCGTGGTTGATGTTGGGCGCCATGGCCGGCTGCACGCAGCCGGCCAGCAGCAGCACCTTGCGCGCATGCTCGCGCACGGGCCAGGCGCCGGCCTGCCGCGGCGCGGGCACCTTGGCCTTGAGCGCGGCGGGCAGCAGGCCGCGCACGCTCTGGCCCAGCTTCATCGCCGGGGCGAACAGCGGCGACGGCAGGCCCTCCTTGAGCGCCCAGCGCAGCGCGCGCTCGCCCGCCGGGCGCGGCACTTTCTCGTCGACGATCTTGCGCCCTATGTCCACCAGGTGGCCGTATTGCACGCCGCTGGGGCAGGTGCTCTCGCAATTGCGGCAGGTCAGGCAGCGGTCAAGGTGCAGCTGCGTGGCGCGCGTGGGCTGCTGGCCTTCGAGCACCTGCTTGATCAGGTAGATGCGCCCGCGCGGGCCGTCCAGCTCGTCGCCCAGCAGCTGGTAGGTGGGGCAGGTGGCGGTGCAAAAGCCGCAGTGCACGCATTTGCGCAGGATGGCTTCGGCCTCCTGGCCTTCGGGTGTGTGCTGGAATTCGGGGGCGAGTTGGGTCTGCATGGGGGACTCTTTTCTTGTAGGTGCCGGGCGCCGTGGCGCGCCTCGGGGTAGCCGATCAGGCCGGGTTCAGGATGCCGGCCGGGTCGAACGCCTGCTTGAGCCGACGGTGGATCTGCGCCAGCGCCCCGTCGGTCTGCTCCAGCACGCCGCCCTGCGCCAGCGCGGCGGCATTGCCGGGCCTGAACAGCGCCGCATGGCCGCCCGTCTGCCGCGCCGCGGCCTGCAGCGCCGCGCCGTGCTCGGGCAGCGCCTGCACCCAGCGCAGGCCGCCGTGCCATTCGACCAACGGCGGCGCCACGCCGTCGGGCAGCGCCAGCACCGGCGCCGTTTGCGGCAGCGCCAGGCGCCACAGCGCGTGGTCCGGCTGGCGCTGCGCGAACCAGGGCAGGCGCTGGTCGCGGCAGTCCTGCCAGTCCTGCGCCACGTCGGGCGCCGTCTGCAGCGCGCCGCCCATGCCGCGGCAGGCGGCGTCCACCGCCGCGCGCGCGCCGCGCAGGCGCACGAAGAGCTGGCCCACGCCGGCGTCGTGCACCCAGCAGCTGGCGTTGAGCGGCAGCGGCTGGCCGCCCCAGGCCGCCAGCATACGCAGCGCCTGGGCCTGGTCGCACTCGAAGCGCAGCGTGGCCTCGGCGGGCGCCACGGGCAGCACCTTGAGGCTGACTTCGGTGATCACGCCCAGCTGCCCCCAACTGCCGGCCATGAGGCGCGAGACGTCGTAGCCGGCCACGTTCTTCATGACCTGGCCGCCAAAGCGCAGCAGCTCGCCGCTGCCGTTGACGATCTCCACGCCCAGCACGAAGTCGCGCAGCGCCCCGACGCTGGCGCGCGCCGGCCCCGACAGGCCCGAGGCGACCATGCCGCCCACGGTGCCGCCTGCCACGCCGCCATCAGCGGCTGCGGCTGGCGCGAAGCGCGGCGGCTCGAACGCCAGGCATTGGCCGTGCGCGGCCAGCAGCGCCTCCAGCTCGGCCACGGGCGTGCCGGCCAGGGCCGTGACGACGAGTTCGCTGGGTTCGTAGCTGACGATGCCAGGCAGCGCCCGCATGTCCAGCGCTGCGGCGCCGGGCCGCACGCGGGCCGCGCTGTGAAAACCCTTGGTGGCGCCGCCGCGTATCTGCAGCGGGGTGCGCTCCTGGGCGCTTTGGCGCACGCGCTCGACGATCTGGCTAAGTGCTGCTTGCATGGCGCCGATGGTAGCGCCGCCCTTGCGCCAGGGGCTCGCAGCGTTGTTGATTTTTTTGAACGCCCGGCGTGAAACACGTCACACCGGGCGCGGGAACCATATCAACGGTGGTACGCCGTTTCGCCGTGCGAGGTGATGTCCAGGCCTTCGCGCTCGGCCTCCTCGGAGACGCGCAGGCCCACCAGCAGGTCGGCCACCTTGTAGGCCACGACCGAGACCACGCCCGACCAGGCCACGGTGAACAGCACGCTCTTGACCTGCACCCAGACCTGCGCGCCCATGGCGAAGGTGTCGGGCGTCAGGCTGCCGGTGCCGCCCAGCGCGGGCGCGGCGAACACGCCGGTCAGGACGGCGCCCAGGATGCCGCCCACGCCGTGCACGCCGAACACGTCGAACGCATCGTCGGCCCCCAGCAGGCGCTTGAGGCCGCCCACGCCCCACAGGCAGACCAGGCCGGCGATCAGGCCCAGCACGATGGCGCCCATGGGGCCGACGAAGCCCGCTGCCGGCGTGACGGCCACCAGGCCCGCCACCGCACCGGACGCGGCGCCCAGCATCGAGGCCTTGCCCTTGTGCAGCGCCTCGCCGGCAATCCACGACAGCGTGGCGGCGGCGGTGGCCAGCACGGTGTTGACGAAGGCCAGGCCCGCGCCCGCGTTGGCGGCGCCGGCGGAGCCGGCGTTGAAGCCGAACCAGCCCACCCACAGCAGCGACGCGCCCACCATGGTCAGCGTCAGGCTGTGCGGCGTGAACGCCTCGCGGCCGAAGCCGATGCGCTTGCCCACCATGTAGGCGCCCACCAGGCCGGCGATGCCGGCGTTGATGTGCACCACGGTGCCGCCGGCGAAGTCCAGCGCGCCGTCGGCGCCCAGCAGGCCGCCGCCCCACACGATGTGGGCCATGGGCACGTAGCTGAAGGTGAACCACAGCACGGCGAAGACCAGCACGGCGGAGAACTTGATGCGCTCGGCGAACGAGCCCACGATCAGCGCCACGGTGATGGCCGCGAACGTGCCCTGGAAGGCGACGAAGACGTACTCGGGAATGGTGGCCAGGGCGCCGAAGGTGCTCTGGTTCACGCCCTTGAGGAAGACCTTGGAGAAGTCGCCCACGAACTTGCCGTCGCCCGAGAACGCCAGGCTGTAGCCGTACAGCGCCCACAGGATGGAGATCAGCGAGAAGATCACGAACACCTGCACCAGCACCGACAGCATGTTCTTGGCGCGGCCCAGGCCGCCGTAGAACAGGGCCAGGCCCGGGATGGTCATCAGGATCACGAGCAGCGTGGAAGTCAGCATCCAGGCCGTGTCGCCCGAATCGACCTGCGGCGCGGCGGCTTGCGCCAGGGCCGGCGCGCATGCGCCCAGCAGCGCCAGCGGAGCCAGCAAACGAAGTGGTTTCATGGTGCGGCTCCCTTTTTTACAGCGCCTGCTCGCCGGTCTCGCCGGTGCGGATGCGGATGACCTGTTCCAGGCTGCTCACGAAGATCTTGCCGTCGCCGATCTTGCCGGTGCGCGCCGCGCCCTCGATGGCCTCGATGGCGCGCTCGACCAGGTCTTCGGCGATGGCCGCCTCGACCTTGACCTTGGGCAGGAAGTCGACCACGTACTCGGCGCCGCGGTACAGCTCGGTATGGCCTTTCTGCCGGCCGAAGCCCTTCACCTCGGTCACCGTGACGCCCTGCACGCCAATCTCGGACAAGGCCTCGCGCACCTCGTCGAGCTTGAAGGGTTTGATGATGGCTGTCACCATTTTCATTGCACTGTCCTCCTGGGGGCTGTTGATGACACAGCCACTGCACAGACCGTGCCAGCCGCCGCACGGGTACAGTGGGCATGGTTTACGGCGCGCAGTGCACCGCCATGGTGCACAACGCGCATCCAACGAGGGAGGATTGCCCCCATGAGTCTTGCTTTGGTGCAAAGCCGCGCCCTGCTGGGGCTGCAGGCGCCAGCCGTCACCGTCGAGGTGCACCTGGCCAACGGCCTGCCCAGCTTCACGCTGGTCGGCCTGGCCGACGTCGAGGTGAAAGAGGCGCGCGAACGCGTGCGCGCGGCGCTGCACAACGCGGGGCTGGAGTTTCCCGGCAACAAGCGCATCACCGTCAACCTGGCGCCGGCCGACCTGCCCAAGGATTCGGGGCGCTTCGACCTGCCCATCGCGCTGGGCCTGCTGGCCGCCAGCGGGCAGATCGACGCCGCGCGGCTGGCCGGCTGGGAGTTTGCCGGCGAGCTGTCGCTGTCGGGCCAGCTGCGCCCGGTGCGCGGCGCGCTGGCCACGGCGCTGGCGCTGCGCCGCCTGGGCGCGGGCGCCCGCCTGGTGCTGCCGCCCGGCAGCGCCGAGGAAGCCGCCCTGGTGCCCGATACCGGCATCTGGCGCGCGCGCCACCTGCTGGACGTGGTGCGCCAGTTTCTGCCCCCGGGCGGCACCGCGCCCGAGCCCGACGACGCCGACGGCTGGCAGCGCCTGCAGCCGGCAGCGCCCACCGCGCCGCCGCCCGGCCCCGACCTGGCCGACGTGAAGGGCCAGGCCATGGCCAAGCGCGCGCTGGAGATCGCCGCCGCCGGAGGCCACGGCCTGCTGCTGGTGGGCCCGCCCGGCTCGGGCAAGTCGATGCTGGCGCAGCGCTTTGCCGGGCTGCTGCCGCCCATGGCGGTGGAGCAGGCGCTGGAGAGCGCGGCCGTCGCCAGCCTGGCCGGGCGCTTCAGCCCGCAGCAATGGCTGCAGCGCCCCACCGCCAGCCCGCACCACAGCTGCAGCGCGGTGGCGCTGGTGGGCGGCGGATCGCCGCCGCGCCCGGGCGAGATATCGCTGGCGCACGAGGGCGTGCTGTTCCTCGACGAGTTTCCCGAGTTCGCGCGCAGCGCGCTCGAAGCGCTGCGCGAGCCGCTGGAGAGCGGCCACATCACCATTGCCCGCGCGGCGCAGCGCGCCGAGTTTCCGGCGCGCTTTCAGCTCGTGGCCGCGATGAACCCCTGCCCCTGCGGCTTTGCCGGCAGCGGCCAGCGCGCCTGCCGCTGCACGCCCGACCAGGTGGCGCGCTACCAGGCGCGCCTGAGCGGCCCGCTGCTCGACCGCATCGACCTGCACGTGGAGGTGCCGCAACTGCCGCCGCAGGAACTGCTGGCCGCCCCGGCGGGCGAGGCCAGCGCCGCCGTGCGCGAGCGCGTGGCCGCCGCGCGCCAGTTTGCCCTGGCGCGCCAGGGCAAGCCCAACCAAGCGCTGGCCGGGCAGGAGCTGGACGCGCACCTGCGCCTGCAGGGCGCGGCCGCGCAATTCCTGCAGAGCGCCGCCACCCGCCTGGCCTGGTCGGCGCGCGCCACGCACCGCGCGCTCAAGGTGGCGCGCAGCATTGCCGACCTGGCCGGCGCGCCCGAGGTGGCGCCGGCCCACGTGGCCGAGGCCATTCAGTACCGGCGCGCGTTGCGGGGAACGCCCTCCTGAACGGTGCAAGGGGCACCATGAATCGCTGAGGCAAGCCTGGCGATCGATCGGGCACTTGTATTTCGCTTAAATACGAAATAAGATTCACCATATGACGAATCTTATTTCGCACGAAGACGAACAGTGCCCGACCGCGCTCGATTGCGACGAGGTCATGAAGGCGCTGGCGCACCCGGCGCGCCGCGAGATCCTGGCCTGGCTCAAGGATCCAGCGGCGCAGTTCAGCCCGCAGGAACACCCCTTCGACATGGGCGTGTGCGCCGGCAAGATCCACCAGAAGGCCGGGCTGTCGCAATCCACCGTCTCCGCCCACCTGGCCTGCCTGCAGCGCGCCGGCCTGGTGTGCACGCGCAAGGTCGGGCAGTGGATCTTCTATTCGCGCAACGAGGCACTGATCGCCGCATTCCTGCGGCGCATGCAACAGGAACTGTGAGCCGCGCCGGCTCGCACCCCATGGAGAAAACTTTGATGAACCGCTTGTTCGAACCCCTGAAGGTCGGCGACCTTGTTTTGCCCAACCGCATCGTGATGGCCCCGCTGACGCGCTGCCGCGCCAGCGCCGCCCGCGTGCCCAACGCCCTGATGGCCGAGTACTACGCCCAGCGCGCCAGCGCCGGCCTGATCATCAGCGAGGCAACCTCGGTCACGCCAATGGGCGTGGGCTACCCCGACACCCCCGGCATCTGGTCCGACGCCCAGGTCGAGGGCTGGAAGCTGGTGACGCAGGCCGTGCACGCCGCCGGCGGGCGTATCTTCCTGCAGCTGTGGCACGTGGGGCGCATCTCGCACCCGGACCACCTGGACGGCGCGCTGCCGGTCGCGCCCAGCGCCATCGCCCCGCAGGGCCACGTCAGCCTGCTGCGCCCCAAGCGCGAATACGTGGTGCCGCGCGCGCTGCAGACGGATGAGCTGGCGGGCATCGTCGAGGACTACCGCAGGGGCGCCGAGAACGCCAAGCGCGCCGGCTTCGACGGCGTGGAAATCCACGGCGCCAACGGCTACCTGCTCGACCAGTTTTTGCAGGACAGCACCAACCAGCGCAGCGACGCGTACGGCGGCAGCGTGGAGAACCGCGCCCGCCTGATGCTGGAGGTGACCGACGCCGTGATCGGCGTCTGGGGCGCGCAGCGCGTGGGCATGCACCTGGCGCCGCGCTGCGACGCGCACACCATGGGCGACAGCGACCCGCTGGCCACCTTCGGCCATGTGGCGCGCGAGCTGGGCCGGCGCAAGATCGCCTTCCTGTGCGCCCGCGAGTCGCAGGCCGCGCCGCGCCTCGGCCCGGCGCTCAAGGATGCGTTCGGCGGCGTCTACATCGCCAACGAAGGCCTGACGCCGGACCGGTCGCAGGCGCTGCTGGCCGGGCACGAGGCGGACGCCGTCGCCTTCGGCAAGGACTTCATCGCCAACCCCGACCTGCCGCGGCGGCTGCTCCAGGGCGCCGCGCTCAACCCGCAGCGCCCCGAGAGCTTCTACGGCTACGGCCTGCCCGACCCGGCCGTGGGCTATACCGACTACCCCAGTCTCTGAGACTGGCCGGTCAGTGCGCGGCGGCGGCCACCCGCCCGCCGCGCACCACGGTGCACGCGGGCCGCTGGCCCAGCCAGTAGGCCAGCTCGGCCAGTTCCTGCACTGGCCAGAGCACGAAGTCGGCGCCGCGCCCCACCGCCAGCAGGCCGTGCGTATCCGAGAGGCCCAGCGCGCGCGCGGCGTGCAGGGTGATGCCGGCCAGCGCCTCGGGCACCGTCAGGCGAAACAGCGTGCACGCCATGTTGGCCATCAGCAGCAGGCTGAGCGCGGGCGAGGTGCCGGGGTTGTGGTCGGTGGCCACGGCCATCGGCACGCCGGCGGCGCGCAGCTGCTCGATGGGCGGCAGGTGCGTGTCGCGCAGCGTGTAGTAGGCGCCGGGCAGCAGCACGGCCACGGTGCCCGCCTGCCGCATGGCGGCAATGCCCGTGGGCGACAGGTGCTCGACGTGGTCGCACGACAGCGCCTGGTAGCGCGCCGCCAGTTCGGCCCCGCCCATGTCCGACAGCTGCCCGGCGTGCAGCTTGACGGGCAGGCCCAGCTGCCTTGCGGCGGCAAACACCTGCTCGGTTTCGGCCAGCGTGAAGGCGATACGCTCGCAAAAGGCGTCCACCGCGTCCACCAGGCCTTCTGCGGCAAGCTGGGGCAGCATCTGCTGGCAGACATGGTCGATGTAGTCCTGGCTGCGCCCGGCGTATTCCGGCGGCAGGGCGTGCGCGCCCAGAAAGGTGGTGCGCACGGTGATGCCCAGGTCTTGCCCCAGGCGGCGCGCCACGCGCAGCTGCTTGCGCTCGTGCTCCAGCGCCAGGCCGTAGCCCGACTTGATCTCGACGGCGCACACGCCCTCGGCCAGCAACGCCTGCAGGCGCTGGCGGGCGCTGGCGTACAGCGCGTCCTCGCTGGCCGCGCGCGTGGCGCGCACGCTGGAGACGATGCCGCCGCCGGCGCGGGCCACTTCCTCGTAGCTGGCGCCCGCCAGGCGCAGGGCGAATTCGTTGGCGCGCTGGCCGCCGTAGACCAGGTGCGTGTGGCAATCGACCAGCCCCGGCGTGGCCCAGGCGCCGCCCGCGTCGCGCCGGGGCAGCTGCGCAAACGCCGCCGGCAGCGCCGCCTGCGGCCCCAGCCAGGCGATGCGCCCGCCCTGCACCGCCAGCGCGGCGGGTGCGCCATCGGCCACCGGCAGGTCGGGCGCGGCCAGGCCGGGGGCCAGGCGCAGGCCGTGCCAGACGGCGTCGGCAATTGGCGGCTGGGTGGACTGTGGCAGCATCAAAAACTCCTGTTTTAATAGTGCATTGCGCTTTATACAAGCGGGGTACAGCCAGATTTCATTCAAATTTCGGCGCCACACCCACCCAGGCCAAGGCAGCGTCCGTGCCCTGCACGGGGTGCAGGGGTGCGCCCGGCGTGCGGGTACTCCACCACAGGCCTTGTCCGGTTGCAAAGGTATCGCTGCCCTGCTGCCAGCACCCGGCCAGCACCATGCACAACCCGGCGTCCGTACTTCCAGGCATGCAAGCCCGGCGTTCCACCCGCAGCGCGCCATGCCATGCGCCGCGCCGCAGCATGAGGTTGAAATCCTCGGCCGCTCCGGTGGTCAGTTGGCACTGCAGCGGTACTTCTCCTGCAAAAGCGAATGGCTCCCAGGGCCGGTTCAGCCAGTGCTCCATGTCGCCGGCATTGCTGTACAGGCGCACGCCAGACCCGCGCAGCAGCATGATGTGCCTGTCCACCCCAGCAAACAGCGAGAATGCCCCGGATGCGGTCAGCGTGGCCACGCTGACGCGCCACCCAAAATCATCCAGCCCCGCCCCCGGCGGCCAACACGCCAGTTCGCGCGTGGCGCCGCCGCCGTTCTTCCAGGGCGTGGCGGGGACGGCAGCCAGGTCGAAGCGCTGCATGCCCGTCAAGCACCGCGTGCCACCCGGGCGGCCAGGCGAGCGACCACCTTGGCAGTCAGGCCGTCGCGGTCATGGGCGGGGTTGAACTCGGCAAGATCGGCCGCCGCCAGCTTGCCGCTGGCCAGCACTGCATCGACCACCTGCTCCACCGCCCACAGCGGCACGCCCAAGGCGGCAGGGGCCGACACGCCGGGGGCCACGGCGCCGGGCAGCGCGTCGATGTCGATGGTGAGGTAGACCGCGTCGCACGCGGCCACGTCCTGCGCCAGCTCGGCCAGGGCGTGCCGCACGCCGGTTTCGGTCTGCAGCGCGTCATCCAGCCAGTAGCGCACGCCCAGCGCGTCGGCACGCTCGAACAGCGCCTGGGTGTTGGCGTAGCGGCTGATGCCCAGCACGCGGTAGTTGAACGCCCGGCCCTGGGCCGCGCACAGCTCCTGGATTTGGCGAAACGGCGTGCCCGAGTTGCCCTGCCGCGCCATGCGCAGGTCGAAGTGCGCGTCGAGGTTGACGATGAGGATGCGCCGCGCCGCAGGCAGCGCCTGCGCGATGCCCTGGAACGTGCCCCAGGCCACCTCGTGCCCGCCGCCCAGCACCAGCGGCGTGCAGCCCTGCGCCATGGCCTGCGCCACCTGCGCCGCCAGCGCGGCCTGCGCGACGTCCAGGTCGCCCTGCGGGCAGGCGATGTCGCCCGCGTCCCACAGCGCCGGCTCGCCCAGCACGGGCACATTGGCCAGCGCCTGGCGCGCGGCCTGCGGTCCTTGCGCGGCGCCCACGCGCCCGCCGTTGCGGCGCACGCCTTCGTCCACGGCAAAGCCGATCAGGGCCACGCCGCCCCGGCTGGCCGCGCCAAAGGGCTGCACCCGCTGGTGCCAGCGCGGGCTGGGGCCTATTTCCTCGGCATCTATGCGGCCTTGCCAGGCCATTGCTTGCTTCATCGTCATCGCGTGGTTGTGGATAGCAAAGGGGGCGAACGGTGGTGCATGCACGCCGCGCAATGCGGTCATCGACCGTACGGCAGGCTAGGCATGCGCTTATCCGTCAGGCGCGCGTCAGCACCGCCTGCAGGAAGGAGCGGGTTCGCTCCTGATGCGGGTTGGTGAAGATGGTCGCAGGAGGGCCCGACTCGATGATGCCGCCGCCATCCATGACCACGACCACGTCGCCCACCTCGCGCGCGAAGTCCATCTCGTGCGTCACGACCATCATGGTCATGCCCTCGCGCGCCAGTACCTTCATGACCTGCAGCACCTCGCCCACGAGTTCGGGGTCGAGCGCCGAGGTCGGTTCGTCGAACAGCATCACGCGCGGCTTCATGGCCAGGGCGCGGGCGATGGCAACGCGCTGCTTTTGCCCGCCCGAGAGGCTGGCGGGCATGGCGTGCGCCTTCTGCGCCAGGCCCACCTTGTCGAGCAGCATGCGCGCCTGGGCTTCGGCTTCGGCGCGCGGCTTGCCGTGCAGCTTGCGCGGCCCCAGCGTGACGTTGTCGAGCACCGACAGGTGCGGAAACAGATTGAACGACTGGAACACCATGCCCACTTCTTCGCGCAGCGCGTTGAGGTCGCGGTCGGGCAGCATCCGGCCGGCGTCGGCCAGCGTGCGCCCGCAAATGTCGATGCGTCCGCCCTGGGGCTGCTCCAATCCATTGCAGCAGCGCAGAAAGGTGCTCTTGCCCGAGCCGCTGGGGCCGATGACGACGACGACCTGCGAGGGCTGTACGTCGAAATCGATGCCGTTCAGCACGACATGCTCGCCATAGGCCTTGCTCAGGCCGCGGATGCGGACAATGGGCTCGGCGTTTTCGGTTCCGGCTTGCGTCGTCATTGGACCATTCCTCCCGCGCGCAGGCGCAGCTCGATGCGACGCAGCGCCAGCGTGGTCGCGCCCGTCAGAATGAAATACACCACTGCAATGGCCAGGTAGACCTCCAGCGAACGATAGGACACGCTGATGATCTTCTGGCCCTCGTGCATCAGGTCATGGATGGTGAGCAGCGAGACCAGCGCCGAGTTCTTGATGAGCGCGATGAACTCGTTGCCCAGGGGTGGAATCATGCGCACCACGGCCTGAGGCAGCACCACGGTGCGCATGGCCAGCCCGGACGGCATGCCGATGGAGCGCGCCGCCTCCATCTGGCCCTTGTCGATGGATTGGATCGCGCCGCGCACGATCTCCGAGACGTAGGCGCCGGAGTAAATACCCAGGCCGATCACGCCGCACACGAAGGCGGGCAGCAGAATGCCCAGTTGCGGCAGGCCGAAGAACAGCAGGAACAGCTGCACCAGCAGCGGCGTGCCCCGGATGGCCGCCACATAGGCGGTGCACACGCCGTAGACGAACCGGTTGCCTGGGTTCAGGCGGCCTATGCCCGCCAGCAACCCCAGTACGCAGCCCATCAGCAGCGAAACGGCGGTGACTTCGACGGTCACCACCGCCCCTTGCAGCAACTGGGGCAACCCGGCCCAGACGGGAGAAAAATCGAGTTCCATGGCTCAGTCCATACCCGGTATCAGTTGGCCGCGGCGCTGCCGCTGAACCACTTTTTCTCGATGGCGGCATAGGTGCCGTCCGCCTTCAGCTTGTCGATCGCCGCGTTGACGGCCTTGGTCAACTCAGGCGTGTCCTTGCGCAGGGCCATGCCGTATTCCTCGGTGGTGAGCTGCTCCTGCAGCACACGCAGACCGGAGCGCGTGCGCACGTATTGGTAGGCGGCAGGCTTGCCCGTGACGGCGGCATCGGCACGGCCGATGTCCACGAGGTTGAACATCTCCTGGTTTTTCTCGACCTCGACGCGTTGCACCTTGGGGTAGTGCTGCGTGAGAAAGCCGACCGACTTGGTGCCCACCTGCACGCTGACCTTCTTGCCGTCCAGATCGGCCAGCTTCTGGATGGCGGTGTTGTTTTCCTTCACCATGACGACGAGGCCGCCGGCGTAATAGGGCTTGGTGAAGTCCACTACCTTTTTGCGCTCGTCGGTGATGTAGATGGCCGAAACCGCCATGTCGAAGCGCCTGGATAGCAGGCCCGGGATCAGGCCCTTGAAGTCGATGTCCACCCACTCGACCTGTTTGCCCATGGCCTTGCCGATGGCCTCGACAAGCTCGATGTCAAACCCCGTGCGCTTGTTGTTCTCCACGAACTCCATGGGCGGAAAAGTGGCATCCGTGCCGACGCGCAGCACATTGTCCTGGGCGTGCGCGCCCAGCGTGGTCAGCGCCAGCGCTGCCAGGGTGGAAATCAGGAAGGGGCGGCGATGTTTCGTGCTCATGGCATGGTCTCCGGTTAGGTATCAAGTTGAAGGGGCAGGGAAAGCGAAAACGTACGAAGGCTGGTTCGGTGGCAACAGGGAAGGCGCCGTCAGTACAGGGCCAGGTCGCGCGAAACGCGAGCGGCCGCCACCACGGCCATGTGGATCAATGCGGGCTCCTGTCCCTGCGCCCGCACGTGGGGCGCCATCAGGGTGATGGCGCCCACCGCCCGCCGCGACACATCGAACAGCGGCACGCTGCAGCCCCACACGCCGGCATCCACCTCGCCAGTGCTCACGGCAAAGCCCGTGCTGCGAATGGCATCGAGCTCGTCTTGCGCCGCCTGGCGCTCGGGCGTTCCAACACCCCATTGCCGGTCGAGCACGACCGCGCGCGCGGCCTCGGGTAGATGGGCCAGCACGCATTTGGCCGACGCACCGGCGCGCAGCGGCACGCTGCGCCCTTTTTCAAACGAACAACGCAGCGAATGCTGGCTGTCCACCATGTCCAGGCAAATGGCCTTGTCGTTCACGGCCACGATCAGGCCCACGCTCTCGCACGATTGCTGCGCCAGATCCACCATGCCGGGACGCGCCCGGCGCACCAAGTGGGATGCCAGATCGAAACCCAGGGCCAACTGCAGGCTCAAGGGCCCGGGGGCGTAAAGCCCTTCGCTCTCCAGCACGAAGCCCCAGCGCTTGAGCCGTGCCAGCTGGCGGTACAGCGTGCTGCGTGCCAGGCCCGTGCGCTCCATCAGCTCGGCGACAGCCAGCGCCTGCCCATGCTGCGCCAGCACGGCCAGCACCTGCAGCACGCGGTCCGACGTGGGAATGGCGGTGGGTGGGGCGTTCTTTGGCATGGCGGCAGTATCAAAGAACGCCGTCCCAATTTCTAGGTTTTATTTCCCATAATTTGGGAATGAAATCGCTTATTTAAGCAATCACGGGTAAACCCCTATCACACCACCATGGGCAACTTGAGCCCCTGCTTTTTTGCCGTCTGCACGGCCAGTTCATAGCCCGCGTCGGCATGGCGCATCACGCCGCTGCCGCAGTCGTTGACCAGCACGCGCGCCAGGCGCTCGGCTGCCGCATCCGTGCCGTCGGCCACGATGACCATGCCCGAGTGCTGCGAGTAGCCCATACCCACGCCGCCGCCGTGGTGCAGGCTGACCCAGGTGGCACCGCCCGCGGTGTTGAGCAGCGCGTTGAGCAGCGGCCAGTCGCTCACGGCGTCGGTGCCGTCGCGCATGCCTTCGGTCTCGCGGTTGGGGCTGGCGACGGAGCCGGTGTCCAGGTGGTCGCGGCCGATGACGATGGGGGCTTTCAGCTCGCCGTTCTTCACCATCTCGTTGAAGGCCAGCCCTGCGATATGCCGCTCGCCCAGGCCCAGCCAGCAGATGCGGGCGGGCAGGCCCTGGAAGGCGATGCGCTCGCCCGCCATGTCCAGCCAGCGGTGCACGTGCTGGTTGTCGGGGAACAGCTCCTTGATCTTGGCGTCGGTCTTGCGGATGTCCTCGGGGTCGCCCGAGAGCGCCACCCAGCGGAACGGGCCCTTGCCCTCGCAGAACAGCGGGCGGATGTAGGCGGGCACGAAGCCGGGGAAGTCGAAGGCGTTTTTCACGCCTTCGTCAAAGGCCACCTGGCGGATGTTGTTGCCGTAGTCCACGGTGGGGATGCCCATGGCCTGGAAGTCCAGCATGGCCTGCACGTGGGCGGCGCAGGAGCGGGCTGCGGCTTTTTTCAGCACTTCGTGCTGGGTCACGTCTTGCTGCGCAGCACGCCATTGCTCGACCGTCCAGCCTGCGGGCAGGTAGCCGTTCACCAGGTCGTGGGCAGAGGTTTGATCTGTCACTAAATCGGGCTTCAAGCCACCTGCCTTGGCGCGCTTGACCAGTTCGGGCAGGATTTCGGCGGCGTTGCCCAGCAGCGCAATCGAGATCGCTTCCTTGGCTGCCGTGTGTTGCTGGATCAGCTCGATGGCATGGTCAATGTCCCGCGCCTGCTTGTCCACGTAGCGCGTGCGCAGGCGAAAGTCGATGCTGCTTTGCTGGCATTCGATGTTCAGCGACACCGCGCCCGCAAACGTCGCGGCCAGCGGCTGCGCGCCGCCCATGCCGCCCAGGCCCGCCGTCAAAATCCACTTGCCCGCCAGCGAGCCGCCGTAGTGCTGGCGCGCCGCCTCGGCAAAGGTCTCGTAGGTGCCCTGCACGATGCCCTGGGTGCCGATGTAGATCCAGCTCCCAGCGGTCATCTGGCCGTACATGAACAGGCCCTTTTGATCCAGCTCGCTGAAATGCTCCCAGTTGGCCCACTTGGGCACGAGGTTGGAGTTGGCGAGCAGCACGCGGGGCGCGTTGGCGTGGGTCTTGAGCACTCCCACCGGCTTGCCGGACTGGATGAGCAGGGATTCGTCCTCGTTCAGCGCTTTCAGCGAGGCCAGGATCTGGTCGTAGCATTCCCAGTTGCGCGCGGCGCGGCCAATGCCGCCATAGACCACCAGGTCTTGCGGGCGCTCGGCCACCTCGGGGTCGAGGTTGTTCTGGATCATGCGGTAGGCCGCTTCGATGAGCCAGTTCTTGCAGGTGATGTCTGTGCCACGCGGGGCGCGGATGACGCGGCTGGCGTCGTGGCGGGGGTCTTGGGCAGCAGCGGACAGGATGGCGTCGTTGGCGTTCATGGTGATCTCCTTAGATGTGGCTGGGCAGGCAGGCGGTGAGCGGTGCGGGCCATGCGCTGTGCGCGGCCCAGAGGCGCATGGCCTCGATGTCGGGGGCGAGGTAGCGGTCTTGCTCCAGGAAGGCCACGCGCTCGCGGATGGCGGCGAATTGCGCTTCGATCAGGGGCGAACTCTGGAGCGACCGATCGAACTCCATGCCCTGCGCTGCCGCCATGGCCTCGATGCCGACCATCACCGCCGCGTTGCGCACCATGTCCGCCAGGCGGCGCGCGCCGTAGGTCGCCATCGAGACGTGATCTTCCTGGTTGGCGGACGTGGGCAGGCTGGTCACGCTGCTGGGGTTGGCCAGGCACTGGTTCTCGGCAGCCAGCGCGGCGGCAGTGACTTGCGCGATCATGAAGCCGGAGTTCACGCCGCTGTCGCGGATCAGGAACGCGGGTAGGCCCGAGAGGCCGGGGTCGAGCAGCAGCGACAGGCGGCGCTCGGAAATCGCACCGATCTCGGCCACGGCCAGCGCGATGATGTCGGCGGCAAAGGCCACGGGCTCGGCGTGGAAGTTGCCGCCCGAAATGACGTCGCCATTGTCAAAGACCAGCGGGTTGTCGGACGCCGCATTCGCCTCGGTGGCGAGCACCCGGGCGGCGTGGTGCAGGTTGTCCAGGCACGCACCCATCACCTGCGGAATGCAGCGAATCGAATACGGGTCCTGCACGCGGCCGCAGTTCGGGTGCGAGGGGTCAATCTCGCTGCCGTCCAGCAGCGCACGCACCGCCGCCGCCACAGCGATCTGCCCCGGCTGGCCGCGCGCTGCGTGGATGCGCGCGTCGAACGGCTTGACCGAGCCCTTGATGGCTTCGAGCGACAGGCCGCCGGCGACCAGCGCGGCGCAGAACACGTCCTCCGCGCCGAACAGCCCGGCCAGCGCCAGCGCGGTGGACACCTGCGTGCCGTTGAGCAGCGCCAGCCCTTCCTTCGGCCCCAGCACGAAAGGCTCCAGCCCGGCGGCGCGCATGGCCTGGGCGCCGGATACCACCGCGCCATTCACCTTGGCCTGGCCCTCGCCGATCAGCACGCAGGCCAGGTGCGCCAGCGGCGCCAGGTCGCCCGACGCGCCCACCGAGCCCTTGGCCGGGATGACGGGCAGCACATTGGCGTTGGCAAGCTGCAGCAGCGCGTCCACGATCGCGGGCCGTATGCCCGAGTGCCCGCGCGCCAGGCTGACGGCCTTGGCGGCCAGCACCAGGCGCACCACGCCGTCGGGCAGCGCCTCGCCCGTGCCCACGCTGTGCGACAGCACCAGGTTGCGCTGCAGTTCGGCCAGCCGGTCGTGGGCTATTTTTGTGCTGGCGAGCTTGCCGAAGCCGGTGTTGATGCCGTAGACCACCTGGTCTTCATCGACGATGCGCTGCACCGTGGCTAGCGCGGCGCGCATGCCGGCCTGCGCCGCGCCGTCGAGCTGCAGCCGCACGCCGCCCGCGTGGATGCGGCGCAACTGCGCCAGCGTGACGTGGCCGGGATCGAGGGTGATGGAGGTGGTCATGGCGACAGTCCTGTCTATACAAGTAATGATCAAAGAAAAAGGGGCAATGCCTGGCTTGGTACTTAGCTAACAGCGGGGTGACTGTCGGTGCGAAAACGGCTGCCCAGCCGGTAGCGCGAGGCCGGGTGCAGGCAGCGCACCACGGTCACGGGCACACCACGCCACCAGGTGCGGCGCGTGAGCAGTAGGCAGGGCTCGGCGGCGGGCATTTCCAGCAGCGCCGCCTGCTCGGGCGTGGGCAGCACGGCGTCCACCACGTGCTCCACCTGGTCGAAGGGCACGTGGCGCAGCAGGTATTCGGACGGCGTTTGCGCCGCGAAGTCCTGCGCCAGGAAGTCCGGCGCCATGGCGGGGTTGACGTGCCGGTCTTCGAGCTGCACCGGCACGCCGTTTTCGCGGTGCAGGCACTGCGCGTGGAACACCGAGGTGCCGGTACGCAGGTCCAGCGCGGCGGCCACGTCCAGCGCCGCGGCGGTGCGCCGCAGCGCCAGCATGGTGCAGCGGTAGTCGTGGCCGCGCTGGCGGATCTCGCTGGCCAGGTTGGCGATCTGCAGCAGCGTGGACTGGGGCTTGGCCTCAGCCACGAAGCTGCCCACGCCGGCCACGCGCACGATACGGCCCTGCTCGGCCAGCTCGCGCAGCGCGCGGTTGGCCGTCATGCGCGAGACGCCGAACTGCGCCACCAGTTCATGCTCGGACGGCAGCCGGTCGCCCGCGCGCCACTGGCCCGACTGAATGCCGCGCACGACGTGTTCCTTGACCTGCTCGTACAGGGCTGCGGCGGGCGCCGCTGCCGTGGCGCGGGCCTGGAGGCTGTGGGCTGGGCGTTTTACGGTTGCTTTGGGCATGGTGAATCAAACATGTATATACAGGTTAATCCACCTGAATATCGGTCGTCAAGCTGGAAGTCCCCAAATGGCCATCGTTGCCATCGTGCGCGGCCCAGATTCCCCGCTTGCCCAGGGGTATCCGGCGCTGGCCGACAATGGCGCGATGAACGCCCTGCCCCAGCCCACCCGCCCGTCCTTCAAGGTGCAGATGCACCGGGCGCGCGAGGACGCCATCGTCGAAGCCGCCACGCGGCTGCTGGGCGCCAAGGGGTTCGACGGCATGACCGTGGACGAGGTGGCCGCCGCCGTGGGCATTGCCAAGGCCAGCCTGTACAAGCACTTTGCCGGCAAGGACGATTTGTGCACGGCGGCCATGGTGCAGGTGGTCGAGCGCGTGCAGGGCTTCCTGGCCGCCATGCCCGAAGACCTGCCCGCCATGGAGCGGCTGCGGGCGCTGCTGCGCTGGTCGCTGCAGCTGCAGCAGGACGAGGGGCTGCCCTGGCTGCCCCAGGCCGGCACGGCGCTGGCGCGCACCGTGGCCGGCTGCCCGACCTACCAGGCGGCGATGCAGCAGGTCTACGCCCGGCTGCTGGGCTGGATCGCCCAGGCCCAGGCGGGCGGGCAGCTGCGCCGCGAACTGCCCGCCGAAGTGGTGCTGTGCGCGCTGCTGGCGCGTTCGTGCGACCCGCTGCTGGACATGCTGCGCGCGCGCGGCATGGACGACGCGCAGGCGCTGGACTGGGCCGTGGACTGCTGCCTGGGCGGCCTAGCCAGCGGCACGGGCGGCCAGCCGGCGGGCTGACCGGCACGGCGCCGGCCCAACGCGCGCCGACCGGCACGCGCAGATCGACGCACTGGGTCAGCGCACCAGCAGCACCGGCACCTCGCAATTGGCCAGCACCTGGGTACTGACCGAACCCATCACCAGCTTGCCCAGCGCGCCGTGGCCGTGCGTGCCCATCACGATCAGGTCGAAGCGGCCGGACTGCGCCACCTTGGCGATGGTCTCGCCGGCGCTGCCCACCTTGACCATGGTCTTGGGCGCGACGCCCTGGCGCGCCAGGTATTTGAGCACCGGGGCGAGCACCTTCTCGCCCTCCTCGGCGTGGTATTTGTCGATCACGTCCTTGCCCAGCGCGGCGCGTGCGCGCGGCGGCAGCTGCGGCTGCACGTGCAGCACGGTGTAGGCGTGGGCGTCGCCCAGCAGTTCCGGGTGCGCGGCCAGGTAGGCCAGCATCTTCTTGGTGTAGGGGCTGCCGTCGACGGCAAGCAGGATGTTCATGCGGTGACTCCGAAGTGGATGCGATGTCGGATGCGGGAGCTGCCGTCGCTTTGCGCGTGTTGTATCTGTCGCCGGCGCCGCTCCATCATACGGCCAGCACGCGGTGCGGCCGGAACAGCGCCTGCTCGCCCTTGCGCGCGTAGCCCAGCGGGTTGGCCGCCACGCGGCAGGCATGCCCCGGGCGGGCCGTGGCCGCCGTCGCGGGCAGCTGGGCGGTGTAGTCGCACGGCGTGTGCACGTGGCCGTGCAGCCACAGGTCGGCCTGCGCCATGCAGTCGTGCAGCGCGTTGCAAAAGCCTGCCGAGCCGGGCGTGACGCCGTAGCGCGGGTCGGCACTTTGCAGGCTGGGCGCGAAGTGGGTGACGACTACCGTCTTGCCCACCCAGGGCCGGGCCAGCGCCTGGCGCAGCCAGTCCTGGCAGACGAGCGCCTGGGCGCGCACCTGCTGCGCCAGGAAGGCCTCGCCCCGGTACGTGGTGCCGGTCTTGGCCAGGTAGTGGTTGGCCGCGCGGTAGGCCTTCTCGCGCAGGCGCAGGCGCGCGCCCAGGTCGGCCAGGCCTTGCTGCTCGGCCAGCGAGTCGAAGTCGCTCCACAGCGTGGTGCCCAGCAGGCGCACGCCGGCCAGCTCGGCGCATTCGCGCTCCAGCCAGATCAGGCCCAGGCGGTCGCAGGTGCGGCGCAGGCGCGCGTGCGCGGCGTCGAAGTCCTGCGCGTCGTACTCGTGGTTGCCGGGCACGAAGACCACCGGCGTAGGCCAGCCGCCGTATTGCGGCAGCGGCGAGAAGCGCGCCAGGCCGTAGTCGTCGTCCTGCAGGCGCGAGCCCTGCTGGTACGAGCCGATGTCGCCCGCCAGCACCAGCAGGTCGGCGCCGGCCGCCGGGCTGGCGGCGAAGTGCGGGTGCGCCTCCAGGTGCAGGTCGGACAGCAGTTGGATGTTCATGACGGTTCGTGCATGGGCGCATCAGCGATCGGCATTGGACAGAATCTAGGGTTAACCCTAGGATACGACCCATACCCCAACGACAGGGTTTGTCCTGCAAGGTATCCCACAAGGAGTTGAGCCATGTCCAGTATCGCCTACCCATCCAGCAGCCTCACCGCACACCGGGGCGTTGCGCGCGTGCAGCGTTTCACGGCGCTGGTGCGCGGCCTGTACCTGCACTGGAAGCAGGCCCGCCGGCAGGAGGCCATGGTCCAGGCGCAGCACGCCGCCGCCCTGCAGGAGGCGCGCACCATGGCCGCGCTGGCCCGCGCCATGAACGGCATTGCGGTGGAGGATATCCGCCGCTACCGCGACTAAATCTAAAAAAACATAGCTGTTTACGCTTGTACATAAACGACTTTAGATACAAAACAATCTGAATTCTTTATCCACAAAGCGCAAACAGCTATTGTTTTATAAGCCAGCCGCCACGCTGGCCCATGGCCGGGGTTTACAGGCCCAGGCGCTGCTGCAGCGCGGCCTTGGTGGCCAGCAGCTCTGGCGGCAGGTGGTAGGCCAGCTTGTCGAAGTGCTCGGCGTGCAGCTTGAGCTCGTCGGCCCAGGCGGCCTGGTCGATGCTGGTCACGCTGTCGAACTGGGCGGCGGAGAAGTCCAGCCCGCTCCAGTTGATCTCGGCGTACGCGGGGGCGACGCCAAAGGCGGTGTCTTGGCCCTGCGCGCGGCCTTCGATGCGGTCGAGCATCCACTTGAGCACGCGCATGTTGTCGCCGTAGCCGGGCCAGACGAACTTGCCGTCGGCCCCCTTGCGGAACCAGTTGACGCAGTAGATGCGCGGCAGCGTGGCGCCCTGCGCGGCGAGCTTGCCGCCCAGGTTCAGCCAGTGCTGGAAGTAGTCGCTCATGTTGTAGCCGATGAAGGGCAGCATGGCGAACGGGTCGCGGCGCACCACGCCCTGCGCACCGAAGGCGGCGGCGGTCGTCTCGGAGCCCATGGTGGCGGCCATGTAGACGCCCTCGGTCCAGTTGCGCGCCTCGGTCACCAGCGGCACGGTGGTCGAGCGGCGCCCGCCGAAGATGAAGGCGTCGATCTTCACGCCCTTGGGGTCGTCCCAGGCTGCGTCCAGCGCCGGGTTGTTGGTAGCGGCCACGGTGAAACGGGCGTTGGGGTGCGCGGCCTTGGCGCCGGTTTCCTGGGCGATGGCGGGCGTCCAGTCGCGGCCCTGCCAGTCGATCAAGTGATCGGGCAGCTTGCCCTGGTCTTTTTCCAGGCCTTCCCACCACACGTCGCCGTCGTCGGTCAGCGCGACGTTGGTGAAGATCACGTCGCGGTTCAGGCTCAGCATGCAGTTCGGGTTGGTCTGCAGGTTGGTGCCGGGGGCCACGCCGAAGTAGCCGGCCTCGGGGTTGATGGCGCGCAGCGTGCCGTCGGCCTGCGGCTTGATCCAGGCGATGTCGTCGCCGATGGTGGTGACCTGCCAGCCGTCGAACGCCTTGGGCGGCACCAGCATCGAGAAGTTGGTCTTGCCGCAGGCGCTGGGGAAGGCGGCGGCGACGTGGTACTTGCGGCCCTCGGGGTTGGTCACGCCCAGGATCAGCATGTGCTCGGCCAGCCAGCCCTGGTCCTGGCCCATCTTGGAGGCGATGCGCAGCGCCAGGCACTTCTTGCCCAGCAGCGCGTTGCCGCCGTAGCCCGAGCCGTAGCTCCAGATCTCGCGCGTTTCGGGGTAGTGCACGATGTACTTGGTCTTGGCGTTGCACGGCCAGCTGGTCTGATCCGTCTCGCCGGCGGCCAGCGGCGCGCCCACGGTGTGCATGCAGGGCACGAACTCGCCGTCGGCGCCGATTACGTCGTACACGGCTTGGCCCATGCGCGTCATCAGCTTCATGTTGACGGCGACGTAGGCGCTGTCGGACAGCTCCACGCCCACGTGCGCGATCGGGCTGCCCAGCGGGCCCATCGAGAACGGCACCACGTACATGGTGCGCCCGGCCATGCAGCCGTCGAACAGCGGCGCCAGCGTGGCGCGCATCTCGGCCGGGGCCATCCAGTTGTTGGTGGGGCCGGCGTCTTCCTTCTTCTCGCTGCAGATGAAGGTGCGGTCTTCCACGCGCGCCACGTCCGACGGGTCGGAGCAGGCCAGGTAGCTATTGGGGCGCTTGGCCGGGTTCAGGCGCTTGAAGGTGCCGGCGTCCACCAGCTGCTGGCACAGCAGGTCGTATTCCTGCTGGCTGCCGTCGCACCAGTGGATGCGCGCGGGCCTGCACAGCGCGGCCATCTCGGCCACCCAGGCGATCAGGCGGGCGTTCTTGACGTAGGCGGGCGCCTGAATGTTCAGGCCCTGCAGGGTGGGTGCGTTCATCGTGAGCTTCCTTAAAGTGAAAAACAGTTTTTTCAAAGGAAGCGAGTCGCACGCAGCACCGGCGGCAGCCTGGCTGCCTTTGAAAAAACCGCTGTGGGACTCGGATCGCAAACACGCTCGGGGCCGGCGGGATGCTGATTTTATGAATCGCCCCCCGGTTTGTCCTTTTTTTACCCGCCAAATTGATGCAAACAAGACATAAGGTTATGCATTCAATATTTTCAACCCCAAACGAAAAGGCCTCGCACAGCGAGGCCTTGGGGTAGCAGGCGGGGCGGCGTCAGGCCATGTGCACGGCGATGAAGGCCAGCAGAAAAATCAGCGCCGCGCCCACGGCCGGCAGCACGACGGGAATCACGTGCACGACGGCCTCGGCCGCGTCCATGGGCTCGCTGGCGCCATGCGGGGGGGTGTTGTCATGGGTCATGGTGCTCTCTCCTGTAATGTGGCTGGCGCCAGTGTAGGCGCATGGCGGGCCTGGCGGCAATGGCGATTTACCGGGTGCCTGCGCGCCAGTTGGGGGTTATTGGTCCAGCTGCGCCTGCATCTGCGCGGCGCGCAGCTGCTGCAGCACCTGCTCGATGTGCGCCTGGCCGCGCGTTTGCAGCACCAGCTCGATCTCGACGTTCTGCGCCGCCAGCGTGGTGAAGGCGCGCTGGTGGTGCACCTCCTCGATGTTGGCGCCGGCGTCGGCCACGGTGGCGGTGATGCGCGCCAGTACGCCGGGCACGTCGCGCGCGCTGACCTTGATGCGCGCCAGCCGGCCGCTGCGCACCATGCCGCGCTCGATGATGGCGGCCAGCAGCAGCGGGTCGATGTTGCCGCCCGAGAGCACCAGCCCCACCTGCTTGCCGCGAAAGCGCTCGGGGTAGCGCAAGAGCGCCGCCAGGCCGGCGGCGCCCGCGCCCTCGACCAGGGTTTTCTCGATCTCCAGCAGCATCAGCACGGCCTGCTCGATGTCGCCCTCCTCGACCAGCAGCAGCTCGTCGACCAGGCGGGCGATGACTTCCTGCGTGATGGCGCCGGGCTGGCCCACGGCGATGCCCTCGGCGATGGTCGATGCGCCCTGCGCGTGATGCGTGCCCTTGACGGCGTTGACCATGGACGGAAAGCGCGCCGCCTGCACGCCCACGATGTCCAGCCCCGGCTTGATGGCGCGCGCCGCCGTGGCCATGCCGGCCAGCATGCCGCCGCCGCCCACGGCCACCACCAGCGCGTCCAGCCCGGGCTGCTCGGCCAGCATCTCCAGCGCCAGCGTGCCCTGGCCGGCGGCGATGGCCTCGTCGTCATACGGGTGCACGAAGGCCAGGCTCTGCTGCCCGGCCAACTGGTAGGCATGGCTGCGCGCCTCCTCCAGCGTGTCGCCGTGCAGCACCACCTCGGCGCCGAAGCCGCGCGTGCGCTCGACCTTGACCCCGGGCGTGAAGCGCGGCATGACGATGACGGCGCGCAGCCCCAGGCGCTGCGCGTGGTAGGCCACGCCCTGCGCGTGGTTGCCCGCGCTCATCGCGATGACGCCGCGCGCGCGCTCGTCGTCCGTCAGCTGGGCCAGCTTGTTGCACGCGCCGCGCTCCTTGAACGAGGCGGTGAACTGCAGGTTCTCGAACTTGAGGAACACCTGCGCGCCGACGATCTGCGACAGCGTGCGCGATTCGACGCAGGGGGTGTCGAGCACCTGGCCGCGCAGGCGGGCGGCGGCGTCCTGGATGGTTTGGAGGGTGAGCATGGGCGTGATTGTGGGGCAGGGCGGCCTTGCAGTGAAATGGCCCTTCTCTCCCAAGAAAGAACGGCACGGCTGCGGCAGGCCGCCCGGCCAGCCGCTGCGCACCGCGCTATCCGGGACCTGGCCGGATGATCGGGATCACCCGGCGCCCGTGCCGCCGGTAGATGTGGAAGTCGCTATCCAGCGTCAGCACGCGGCAAGGGTCGTACAGCTCCGACATCCGGATCAGACAAGCATCGGCAAGGGATGCCGGCACATTGTCGTAGCGCTCGAACAGCGCGCGCACGGCGCTCAGCTCGTCGCCCAGCGCCATCGCTACGCGCACCACGCCACGCTCCACCAGCGCCAGCGCCTTGGCGGGGTCGAACCCGGCGCGGGCCAGCAGAAAGCAGGTTTCCGTTACCACCGCCTCGCAGGTCAGGAAAGGGCCGGCGTGCGCGGCGAACTGCGCCCTGGCCCAGTCGTGGTGGCTGTCGCTGCGGCAATGCAGCGCCACCCAGGGGCCGGTGTCCAGCAGCAGGGCGGTTGTCATACCGTGCCGAAGCCGTCCATGTGGCGCGGGTTGGACGCGAGGTCAGGCGGTCCGCCCTCGAAGCAGCCCACCAAGTCACCCGCCTGGTCCAGCGCGGACACAAAGCCGCCTTCTTCGCCCTGCTGGCGCGCGATGTAAGTGACCAGCGCGCGTCGCACCAGCTCGGACTTGCTCAGGTGCATGCGGCGGGTCGCCTCGTCGAGTTGCTGCTCCAGGGCGGGGGGGAGCTTGATGGTGAGGGCGTTCATGGCTGCTGGTAATACATGCTGCCTTAGGATATTACCTGAGCCAGGCTGCTTCATCAAGCCCTTCTCCGGGCAGGTCAATCGAACTTGTAGTTCAACGCCAGCCGGTAGCTGCGCGGCGCGCCATAGATGTTGTAGTAGCCGCCGTCGGACAGATTCGTCAGATAGGTGCGGTCGAACAGGTTGTCGATGCTGAAGCTGACGCTGGCGTTGCGGTTGATGCGGTAGCCCACCTTGGCTGATACCACTGCGTAGCTGCCCTGCTGCACGCGCTCGTTCCAGTGGATGCCGCTTTGCGCGATCACGCCGCCGCCCACTGTCCAGCCAGACAGCGCGCTGGCGCCTGCCGCATCGGCAAAACGGTATTGCGCCCATAGTTTGAGCAGATGCCTTGGGTTGCGATGGGGCTGGATCGGCTTGCCGACATTGGCCGGATCGGCGTCAGTCAGGGTGATGCTGCGGTTGTTTGTGTAGCTGGCCGACAAGTTCAGGCCCGACGTCGGCGTGCCAGATACTTCGGCTTCAAACCCCCGACTCTGAATCTTGCCGGCGGCTGTGGAGCAGCGGCCATTCCAGGTGTCCGGACAGACATGCGTCGGGTCCATGTCTTCCATTTCGCGGTTTTCATCGCGCAACTGGAAGACAGCCAGGGATGCATTCAGCCGCCCATCCAGCAAAGAGCCCTTGACCCCCAGTTCCACCTGTTTGCCTGTACGCGGCTTGAGCATGGTGCCGACATAGTCCGTCGCGTTTTGCGGTATGAAGATCTCGGCGTAGCTGCCGTACAGCGACCACTGCCGATTCAGGCCCCACACCGCACCCGCGTAGGGCGTGAATTCGCCCTTGGCCCTTTGGCCGTCTGCCCAAGGGGTCGTATAGCTGCTGCGTGAGCGATAGTCGAAATCCGAGTAGCGGCCGCCCAGAACCAGCGTCACAGGCTCCAGCACGCGCAGTCTCACGTTGCCGTAAAAGCCCGATTGCCGGGTGTCGGTGGCGTAGCCACTGGGGCTCCATTCGGCCCGAGAGCCGCCCCAGTCGTGCTGGTGCAGGATATCGCCACCGGAAAAGTCAGGGTAGTAGCCGGCGCGGGTGAGGTGTTTACCAGCACTGCGGTTGTAGCCCAAGCTGACCTCATGCTGGCGGCCTAGCCACTGGAAAGGGCCAGACACGTGGAGGTCCAGATAGCGGTAGTCCTCGGTACCTGATGAGTAGCTGGCCGAACCGTCGGCCAGGCCCGTGGCCAGATCGGCGAAGTCCCAGCCATACGCGCCCGCCGAGGTCATGTTCTGTTTGCGCTGGCCCAGTGCCACCTTGGCACGCCAGCCATTACCGAAGCGGTGCTCGTAGTCCAGCAGAGCATCGGTGACGTCGTTCACCGAATCCACGTCGGTCGCACCCACGAAAGCCCTGCGCCCCGGCAGGGTACCGTCGGTGTAACGCGGCAGGCCCCAGTAGTCGTTGCCTCGGTTTTTCATGTGGGTGAGCGACAGGCCCAGCGTGCCGTCCGGGCTGGGGTCGAATTCCAGAACGCCGTAGAGCACTTGGCGCTTCTCATGTGCAAGTTCGTAGAACCGATCCCGGTCTTGCAGCACTGCCACGGCGCGGCCCCGCAGCGTGCCCTGGGCATTCAGCGGGCCGCCCACGTCCAGTTCCGCGCGTTTGTCGTTCCATGAGCCGTAAGACAGATTGCCCGCGAAGGCGAAGCGATCCGTGGGCCGTTTGCGCACCAGGTTGATCGCGCCGCCCGGTTCGCCGCTGCCGGCAAACAGGCCGGCGGGGCCGCGCACCATTTCCACGCGGTCGTAAAGCGCCGGGTCCAAGCGATACAGGTAGGTGCCGGATGCCGGAATGCCGTCGATCTGTGTGCTCATTTCGAAGCCGCGTGCAAGCACGCGCCCCTCGCCCTCGTAGCCATCCAGCCGCACGCCCGCCATCTGCGTATAGGCCAAATCCAGCCGCGTGATGCCCTGGTCGTCCATCTGCTCGCGCGTCAGCACCGAGACGGACTGCGGTATCTCGCGCAGCGACTTGGCGCCCTTGAAGATGGACGTGGCCTGCGCCGCGTAGGTGCCCGTGCCTTCGGTGGTGGCGCTGCGCTCGGTCGCGGCCATTACCGTCACCGCCGCCAGTGTTGCGGCGCCGCCGGCGGCTGGCGGCTGGGCCTCGGGCACGCGCTGCAGCGCATAGGCGCCGCTGGCGTCCCGCACGGCCTGCAGCCCCGTGCCGGCCAGCAGCGCGTCCAGCGCCTGGGCCATGCCCAGGCTGCCGCTGGCGCCGCGTGTCTGCACGCCACCTACCAGTTCCGGCGCGAAGGTGATGAGCGCGCCCGACTCGCGCCCCAGGCGGTTGAGCGCGGAGCCCAGCGGCCCTGCGGGGATGGCGTAACTGCGGGCCGCCGTGGCGGCAGGCTGGGCCTGGGCGCTGCGCGGCAGTGCCGCGAAGACGGCGCCGGCGGCCAGGCTGGCGCACAGCAAGTGCGCGGCCAGGGCGGTGCCGCGCAGCGCGGCGGGAAATGGGTGGCAATGCATGGTGTGTCCCTCAGACGGTTTGTATTGAATGAACCCGAAGGACTTGACACGCAAGGCCGGCCAAATGGCCGCCTTTTTCCATTTTTTGGATCAAACAGGCATCTAGCGCTTTTCCATCAAGCGTTTGCAGCTATCCAATCAATAGTCAATCGCGCGCTTCCACCACCACCCACCAGCGCGTGCGGCTGCGCACCTGCACCGGCAGCGAGAGCGTGAGCGCGGCCAGCACGCGGTCGGTGTCGGCCAGCGGGTAGGTGCCCGACACGCGCAGTTGCGCCGCGTTGCCCGCGCAGCGCAGCACGCCGGGGCGGTAGCGGGCCAGTTCGGCGACAAAGTCGGGCAGGGGCATGCCGTCGGCCACCAGCATGCCGCCTTCCCAGGCGGCGGCGCCCTCCTGCAGCGGCGCGGGCGCGCTGGCGGCGGTGGCGGTAAAGCTGCCCTGCTCGCCCGCAGACAGGCGCTGCGCGGCCCGCGGGGCATGCGCGGGGGTGAGTTCCACCACGCCTTCGAGCACGGCGACAAAGGTGTACCCGCCCTGCTGGCGCACGGTAAAGCGCGTGCCGATGGCGCGCACCGTGCCTTCGGCAGAACGCACGCGCAGGGGGCGGCCCGCAGGGTCTGCCGCACTGCGCACCAGGACTTCGCCCGCGCGCAGCACGATCAGGCGCTCGGCGGCGCTGTAGCGTACGTCCACGGCGCTGGCGGTGTTGAGCAGCAGCCGCGTGCCATCGGCCAGCACCGTCTCGCGCCGCTCGCCGGTGGCGGTGGAGTGGTCGGCGGCCATCTGCTGCCAGGTGCCCGTCTGCCGCGCGGCCAGCAGCCCGCCCGCGCCGGCGGTCAGCAGTACGGCCAGCCGCACCGCGTGGCGGCGGGCCAGGCTGGGCGCAGCCAGCGTGTGCAGGGCGACGGCGGCAGGGACGCCGCGCAGCTGTCCGTCCACCTCGGCAATGCGCTGCCAGGCGCGCGCGTGCAGCGGATCGGCGGCCAGCCAGGCCTGCCATTGCCGGCGGGCGCCTTCGCCGCCGCCGTCCAGCGCCAGCAGCCAGCGCACGGCGGCGCGGGCGACGTGCGGCGGGATGTGCGCGGGGGACGGCTCAGCCGGCATGGTGGAAGTAGCAGCGTTCGGCGGCGGCGGCCAGGTGGCGGCGCACGCTGGCGCGCGAGATGCCGAGCTGCGCCGCGATCTGCTCCTGCGTCAGCTCCTCCAGCCGCCACAGCAGGAAGGCCTTGCGCGCCGCCACGGGCAGGCCGTCCAGCAGGCGGTCGATGGCGCACAGCGTCTCCAGCACCATCAGGCACGCGTCGGGCGGCGGCGCCACGGGCTCGGGCAGCGTGGCCAGCGCGTCCAGGTAGGCCCGCTCGATCTGCCGGCGCCGCAGGTGGTTGGCCAGCAGGCGCTGCGCGATGGTGGTGAGGTAGGCGCGCGGCTCGGCCACTGCGTCGAGCCGCTGGCCGGTGGCGGCGAGTACGCGCACGAAGGTGCCCTGCGCGAGGTCCGCCGCGTCCCACGCGCAGCCCAGCTTGCGCCGCAGCCGCGCCACCAGCCAGCCGTGGTGCTGCAGGTACAGGGCCTGGGTGGCTTCGGCGTGGGAGGGGGCGGGCATGGCGAGTGAAATTAAATGCGAATTAATCGCATTTTATGTGACATGCCGCCGCGCGGCTTCACATCAGGCTTTCACTATATTTTCAATAGCTATCTGCGCTCTACCATCAAGCCAAACATGGCAATTTTCTCTAATTTTCACTACTTGGCGCGTTCGCCCAGCAGCGCGATCAGCCCTTGCGCCAGCTCGCCGCGCCAGGCGTAGTAGTCGTGCCCGCCGGCAAACTCCTGGTAGTGCACCGGGTAGCCCTTGGCCTGCAGCACGGTGCGCAGGTGGCGGCTGGTGTCCAGGATGCCGCCGCCGTCGCCGGTGAGCGTGATCTCCATCAGCCCCGCGGTGATGAAGAAGCGCAGCGGCAGGCGCTCGCTGCGGGCGAATTCGCGCGTGAGCCACTCGCCCTCGCCCCAGCGGTCGAAGTCCGGCTGGCGCGGTACGTTGCGCGGCCCCCACCAGAACGAGCCCGACAGCGCCAGCACGTTGCCAAACGCCTGCGGGTGCCGCAAGCCCGCCCACGCGGCGGCCAGCCCGCCGTAGCTGGAGCCGGCCGCCACCACGTCGCGCGCGTCGGGCGACACCGCCGGGTGGCGTGCGCGCAGCCAGGGCAGCAGCTCGTGCGCCAGAAAGTCGGCAAACGCGGGGTTGGCGGGCAGTTCGGTGGCGCGCAGCGCGGGCGCGGGGTGGCCCACGAACACGGCGGCCAGCGGTGGGATGCGGCGCTGCGCGATCAGCGCGTCGAGCAGGGCGGGCACGTCCACGCGGTCCAGGTAGGCCTCGCGGTCGAACAGCACCAGCAGCGGCAGGAGCTGGGCGGATGCGGCGCCGGCGGGCAGGTAGATGCTGACGTCACGCTCGTTGCCCAGGCGGCTGCTGGCCAGGCGCGCATGCGCCAGCGTGCCGCGCGGGGCGGCGGGGGACGCCAGCCACGGCTCTTGCAGCGCGCCGGGCAGGCGCAGCACCGAGCGCGGCGCGGTGGACTCGGCGGCCACGGGCGCGCGGCCGGGCGCGGGCGGCCAGTGCGCGGCCGGGTTCAGCGGGTCGGGCCGGGCGGCGGCGTCCTCGGCCCGGGCGCGCGCCATGCGGTCGGCGCCGGGCGGCACCGGCGCGTCGGGCACGAGCTGGTACGAGGCGCGCAGGCCCGCCGGCAGGCGCAGCGTGAGGAACCACACGTCGCTGTGCGCCAGCCGCGCCAGGGCGAAGCCCTGCTCGGAGCGCATGGCCCACGACAGCTTGACGCTGCGCGTGGCGGGCGTGCCGCGCCACAGAAAGGTGACCAGCGCCTCCTGGGCGTTGGCGCCAGGCTCCACCAGCGGTGCGCTGCTGGCGGCGATGTCGCGCCAGAAGGCCGCGCTGCCCTCCCCGGCTGCCAGCGCGGCGCGCAGGCGCTGCAGGCGCGGGCTTTCCAGGGGCTGCTGCTGCGCCCGGTCCGGCTGCGGCGCAGCGGTCGCCGCGCCCTGCCGCGCCAGGGCCGGGGGCAGCCCCAGCGCCAGGATCAGCGCCAGCGCCGGCAGCAGGCCAGCAGAGGACGGGCGGGTGGCGTCAGAACCTGGCATGCAGCGCCAGGTAGTAGCGGCGGCCGTCTTCATTGAAGTCTGCCGACGTGGTGCGGTCGAAGGTCTTGCCCCCCAGGTTCAGGACGCCGGCGCGCAGCGTGAGCGCCTGCGTCATGCGCCAGCCCAGGGTCAGGTCGGCGATGGCGTAGCCGCCCTTCTTCGCCTCGTTCCAGCCCACGCTGATGTACTGGGCGCTGTTGTAGCGCAGGTTGCCGCTGAACGTGAGCTGCGGCGTGGCGCGCCAGTCCGCGCCCAGGTTGACGACGTGGCGCGGGCGGTAGGCCAGCGGCTGGGGCGTGTCGCCGCTGGTGTTCTTGGCGTCGGTGAAGGTGTAGTTGGCGCGCAGGTCCCAGGCGGCCGAGGCGCGCGCCTGCCAGCTGGCCTCCAGCCCGCGCGAGCGCACGCTGGCGATGTTCTGGTAGCGGAAGATGGGCCGCCCGTCCGGCAGGTAGCCCACGAAGTTGTCAAAGCTGGGCGCCAGATCGCGGTCGGCGGTGCGGCTGGTGATGTCGATCATGTTCTTCAGGTCGGTGTTGAAGAACATCAGGCTGCCCGAGTGGATGCCGCTGGCGAACTGCAGGCCCAGCTCCTGGCTGGTGCCGGTCTCGGGCTTGATGGCGTTGCTGCCGACGATGTAGCAGCCCACGGTGGCGCTGCCGCACGACACCGATCCCCAGTTGGGACTGCCCTGCAGCAGCGTGGGCGCGCGGAAGGCCCGCGCCACGCCGCCCTTGAGGGTGACGGCGTCGCTCAGGTGGTACACCGCGTAGGCGCGCGGGCTGTTGTGGCCGCCGAAGTTCTCGTGGTGGTCGAAGCGGTTGCCCAGTGTGACGGCCAGCTTGTCGGTGATGCGGATCTCGTCCTCGACGAACAGCGCCCACTGGCCGATGGAGGTCTCGGGGCTGGCGTCGTAGCCGGCCGAGCCGGGCAGGCCGCGCAGGTTGGCGGGGTCGCGCAACTTCTCGCGGCGCACGTCGAAGCCGGCCGTGATGAACTGGTTGCCCCAGGCCACGGGAATGCTGGCCTTGCCGTTCAGGCTGGTGGTGTTGGCCTTGTTGGGGTTGACCTGGCCGCTGACCATGCCGGTGAGGTTGCGGATCTCGTCGGCGGCAAAGGTCAGCTCGGTGTTGCCGAAGCTCCATTGGCCCTTGTGGCGCAGCGACACGGCGTCGCGCTCCATCAGAAAGCCCGCGTGGTCGCGCCGGCTGGTGTCCGCGTCCAACGTGATGCTGTGGCGGCTGTTGGGCGTGAAGGCCAGCTGCGCGCCGAACAGGCGGTTGCGGATATGCTGCAGCCCGTCCTGGCGCGCGCCGCTGGCGTCGGGCGAGTTGATCGCGCCGTCCGCGTCGCGCTGGTCGTAGGCGCCGGTGAGCTTGATGCCCAGCGTGTCGCTCACCACCGGGCCGGCCAGCGAGAAGCCCGCCAGGCGGCTGTCGCCCGCGTCCTTGTCCTGCTGCATCACCCCCTCCACGCGGGCCGAGCCGCGCCACTGCTTGCCCACGGGCCGCGTGATGATGTTGACCACGCCGCCGATGGCGTCCGAGCCGTAGAGCGAGGACATGGGGCCGCGCACGATCTCGATGCGCTCGATCTCGTCGGTGGGCACCCAGCCCGTGTCGTAGTCGTTGCCGCGGAACATGGCGTTGGTGGCGTTCACGCGCTTGCCGTCGATCAGCATCAGCGTGTAGGCCGCGCCCAGGCCGCGCAGCTGCACGCCGGGCACCAGGTTGCCGCTGCGGCTGAGCGTCACGCCCTCGACCGTGCCCAGCAGCTCGGCCAGTTCCTGCACGGGGCGCTTTTCCAGGTCCTCGCGGGTAATGACGGAGACGCTGGCCGGCGCCTCGCGCAGCTCCTGCGCGTTGCCCGAGGCGGTGACCACCACGGCCGAAAGAGTCGAGGGCGCAGGGGCCGACGGGCTGGCCGCAGCGCCGTCCTGGCCCTGGGCCCGCAGCGGCCCGTGCGCCGCAGCCAGGGCCAGGCACAGGGCGCTCAGGCGCAGCGAATGGAGGACAGCGGGGCGCCGGACGGCGCGCAGGGTAGCGCTGGTGTGCATGGAGACGAATCCCTCGTAAGTGTTTTGAAAAGCCGGCAGGCGGCCGGGCTTGTGCAAGCAAGGGCGCGCAAAGCGCGCGCTCTGCCGGCCAGCGTGCTGCCGGCGCCCGGGTTGCGCCATACGTAATGAGAATGAAAATAAATTAGGATACCGAGTGTTACCCATCGTGGCCCTTGCCATGTTTGCGAATCCACCAGAACCCTTTGCGATCCATCCAGAAGCGCCGCCGGCCGACGCCGCGCTGGATCTGCGCGCGCTGACGCGCAACCTGCACCTGCTGGGCGCCGACTACCGTGTGCTGGCGCCGCAGGCCGCCGGCACCGAAGCCCCGGTGCTGCGCGGCAGCCTGGACACGCAGGAGCTGCGCCCGGGGCTGGTGCTGTACCGCACGCTGGTGCAGGACTTGTGCTCGATGCGCACCTCCAACCTGCTGCACCCGGGGCTCAAGCTGTGCATGCTGCTCAGCGGGCGCAGCGATCTGGCCTACGGCAGCCGGCGCTTCGAGCTGGGCCCGGGCGCGGCGCAAGGCCAGGCCGTGCTGGTGAACCTGGCCGAGCCGGATCGCTTTGCCCGCGAATGGCGGCAGGGCCGCAGCGAACGCAAGGTCACGCTGACCCTGCGCCCCGAATGGCTGGCCGCGGCCGGCATCGAGGACGCCGCGGTGCAGCGCTTTTGCAGCCAGCACCTGGCCGTGGCGCCCTGGCGGCCCTCAGCGCGCGCCCTGGCGCTGGCCGACCAGCTCACCAGCCCGCCGCTGCTGGCGCCCAGCCTGCAGCGCCTGTGGCTGGAGAGCCGGTGCCTGGACATCGTGGCCGAGGCGCTGGGCAGCGTGCTGCAGCCGCCCGCCCCGCCGCAGCGCCCGGCCCAGGGCCTGGACGCGCGCAACCACCGGCGCCTGCTCGCCCTGCGCGATTTCCTGGACAGCGGCGCGGCCGACGGGCTCGCGCTCACGGCGATCGCCCGCCGCGCGGGCATGAGCGCGACCCACCTGCAGCGCCACTTTCCGCAGGTGGCGGGCACTTCGGTGATCGGCTACCTGCGCCAGCGCCGCCTGCTGCGGGCGCGCGACGCGCTGGAGCGCGGCGAGGCGGATGTGGCTGGCGCGGCGGCCATCGCGGGCTACACCAGCGCCGCCAACTTCGCGACCGCGTTCCGCCGCCATTTCGGCATCACGCCGCGCCAGGCGCGGCAGCGGGTTTGATCCGACCCCGAGGCCGCGCGGGATGGGCGGGATGGGCGGGATGGGCGGCCTCAGGCAGGCTCGCCCTGCAGCTGGGCAAACAGCCGGCGCACGCCCACCGGCGCGACGGCGCGGGCAATGGCGCCGATGTGGTCCGGCGTGGTGCCGCAGCAGCCGCCGACGATGTTGACCAGCCCCTCGGCGGCGAACTCGTGCACCAGGCGGCTGGTGACCTCGGGCGTCTCGTCGAAGCCGGTGTCGCTCATCGGGTTGGGCAGGCCGGCGTTGGGGTAGCAGCTGATGAAGGTGTCGGGCGCGGCGCGGTTCAGTTCCTGCACGTAGGGGCGCATTAGCGCCGCGCCCAGCGCGCAGTTCAGCCCGATGGACAGCGGCCGGGCATGGCGCACGCTGTGCCAGAAGGCGGTCACCGTCTGGCCCGAGAGGATGCGCCCGGAGGCGTCGGTCACGGTGCCGCTGATCATGATGGGCAGCACCTCGCCCGTCTGCTCGAACGCCTCGTCGACGGCGAACAGCGCCGCCTTGGCGTTGAGCGTGTCGAAGATCGTCTCGACCAGCAGCACGTCGGCGCCGCCCTCGATCAGGCCCAGCGTCTGCTCCAGGTAGGCGGCGCGCAGCTGCTCGAAGGTCACGTTGCGCGCGCCGGGGTCGTTCACGTCGGGGCTGATGCTGGCCGTCTTGGGCGTGGGGCCGAGCGCGCCGGCGACGAAGCGCGGCTTGTCGGGCGTTGAATACTTGTCGCAGGCGGCGCGCGCCAGGCGGGCGCTGGCCACGTTCATCTCGCGCGCCAGCTCGCCCATGCCGTAGTCGTCCTGCGCGATGCGGGTGGCGCCGAAGGTGTTGGTTTCAATCAAGTCGGCGCCGGCGGCCAGGTATTTCTCGTGGATGTCGCCGATCACGTCGGGGCGGGTCAGCGACAGCAGCTCGTTGTTGCCCTTGACGTCGCGCGCAAAGTCGGCAAAGCGCGCGCCCCGGTACTGCTCCTCGGTCAGCCGAAAGCGCTGGATCATGGTGCCCATGGCGCCGTCGAGAATGGCGATGCGCTGCGCAAGAATGGCCGGCAGCTGCCGGGCGCGGGTGTAGGCGGGGAGAGTCATGGCGCTATTGTAGGAAGCGCGGGCTGCCAGCCCTGGTGAGCATTACGAAAAACCAGAAAGGCGCGAGCAAGCTGTATGCCCTGGCGGAACCTGGGCACAAGTTGAGGAGCCAGGCGGCAAAGCGCTCGTCTGGACAGACCAATCGTTCCATCCAGCCAACCTCTGCAATTCAAACCATCGATTCCGTCATCATGGAAATTTTCCCTTGGGGCAAACTAAGACGTCAGCCGGGAGAGCGTGTTCTCACTCACAAGCTGCTAGACCACATGACGGACGTTGCCGCCGTCCTGCATCACTTGCTGTACCTGCCCGCCGTGCAACGGGCACTGCAACAGACTGCAGGCCGGCCATTGACGGACGTGGATCGGGCGCGCCTGGCGGTGTTGGCGTTCTTGCACGACATCGGCAAGGCCAATACCGGCTTTCAAGGCAAATACTGGAGCGATCCAGCGCAACGCCCCGCAGGTTGGTTCACGCCGCATTGCGGGCACGGGGCAGAAGGCTGGAATTTGATTGAAGACGGTCCTCAATCTGTTCTTGCTGGATTGCCATTGGAAGCCATGGATTCCTGGGGAGACGGTTGCCTGAATCTGCTGCACGCCAGCATCAGCCACCATGGTCGCCCCGTCAAAAGCAAAGGAAGCTCCGTATTGTGGAAACCCATAGAGCACGCCGGCCAGGTACTCTACGACCCGGCGCAGGCCGTTCAGGCCATGGGGCAGGCCATCCAGGCGCAATACCCGGGGGCCTTTGCCTGCAGCGCCCCTGAGCTACCTGCTGCGCCTGCTTTTGTCCATTTGTTTGCCGGGCTGGTGCAACTGGCGGACTGGCTGGGATCGGACACCCGCCCAGGCTTCTTCCCCTATACCCAACCCGGAGAAATACGGTCAAAAACTGCTCCAGCCCTTGCACAGAAATCGCTGGCAGCTATCGGTTTGGAAGTGGGTGATGCCCTGCTGCGCCAGCAGGTCACCCATGCCGACTTTGCCCAGGCCTTCGAGGTGCCCGGTGCACGCCCCATGCAAGCCGCCATGGCGAGTGAAGGCATGGGGCCCGTCGTGGTGCTGGAGGCAGAGACCGGCAGCGGCAAGACCGAGGCGGCGCTGTGGCGCTTTCTGCACCTGTGGCGCGCAGGCCAGGTGGATGCGCTGTATTTCGCCCTACCCACCCGCGTCGCGGCCACGCAGTTGTATGAGCGGGTGCAAGCATTCGTTCAGCGAACCTGGAAGGATGCGCCTCCCGTTGTCGTGCGCGCATTGCCCGGCTATGCCGCTGCCGATGGCCAAGGCTACAAACCACTGCCGGATTTTGAAGTGCTGTGGCATGACGACCCACAGGACGACGAAGCCGAACGCCGCTGGGCAGCCGAACATCCCAAGCGCTACCTAGCCGCGCCGATTGCCGTGGGTACGGTGGATCAGGCGCTGCTGGGGGCTCTGCAGATCAAACACGCGCACATGCGCCACGCACTGCTTTCGCGCAGCCTGCTGGTGATCGACGAAGTCCATGCATCCGATGCCTACATGACCCGCCTGACCGAGCACCTGCTGCGCGCCCATGTCGCCTGTGGCGGCCAGACGCTGCTGCTGTCGGCCACGTTGGGCGCGGTGGCACGCTCGCGCTACCTGGCCATCGGCGCCCGCAGCCCGCAGGTGCTGCCCTCGCTGGCGCGGGCCCGGACGATGGTCTACCCCGCCATCAGCCACTGCAACGCACACGGTTTGCAAATGCAGGCGGTGGAGGGCAACCCACGTCAGAAAACCGTGCACTGGCAAACGCTCGACTGCATCGATTCACCCGAACAAATCGCCACGTTGGCGCTGGAGGCCGCGGCGCAAGGCGCGCGCGTGCTGGTGGTGCGCAATACCGTGCCCACCGCCATTGCCACGCTGCAGGCGGTGGAGGCGCTGGCGGCGGCGCAGGGGGTGGATTGCCTGTTCGAGGTAAACGGTGTCAGTACCCTGCACCACAGCCGCTTCAGCCGCCAGGATCGGCCTTTGCTCGACGCGCAGGTACAGGAGCAGATCGGCAAGGAGCGCGGCTCCCGGCCGGGTGGAGCAGGCCTGGTGGTTGTCGGTACCCAAACGCTGGAGCAAAGCCTGGACATCGATGCCGACCTGCTCATCTCCGACCTATGCCCCATGGACGTACTGCTGCAACGCCTGGGCCGGCTACACCGTCACGCGCGCGAGCTGCGCCCCGATGGCTGCGAGCAGGCGCGTGCCTGGGTGCTGACGCCGCCCGGTCATGACCTCGCACTGCTGCTGCAGCGCCAGCGCCATGGCCTAGGGCCGATACGCCTGAAGAACCAGCCCATGGGCGGCGTATACCTCGATCTGCGCGTGCTGGAAGCCACACGCCGCCTGGTCGACGCCGCGTCCACGCGCAGCATTCCGGCGGATAACCGCTTCCTGGTCGAGCAAGCCACCCACGGCGAGGCGCTGGACGCGATTGCGCAGGAAATGGGCGAGGCGTGGGTGCAGTTCGGCAAGGAAGTGGATGGCCTGCGCACTGCCACCGGCACTGTGGCCAACCTGCATGCACTCCCCTTCGATCGCCCGTTTGGCGAACTTTTTCCTGAAGATCAGGGCAGCATAGGCAGCCGCCTGGGCGCCGCTGACCGTCTGGTGTCATTCATTGAGCCCTTCCCCAAAGGACCTTTTGGACAACCTGTCGAACAGCTTGCGCTGCGACACCACCAGGTGCCGCCAGGCCTGCCTGCGGATGCACGACCAGAAGGGGTTCAGTCTTTAGCGGACGCCGAAAGCCCAGGTTTCAGTTTCCGTCTGGGCGCCACGCGCTACCGCTACAGCCGCTTCGGCGTTAAACGGCTGCCGTCCTGAGTGTTCAGGGCGGGGTTTGATCGTCAGCCAGCGGACGCACGACCGTCAGTTGCTCCAGTAGTTGCGGCAGCGCTGTCTGCACGGTGTCCCACACCACATCCAGGTTGATGTCGAAATACCCGTGGGCAATGCGGTTGCGCATGCCGCGCATGCTGCGCCACGGCACCTGGGTATGTGCACTCGCAAATTCGGGGTAACCATCCATCACCTTGGTCGCAGCCTCGCCGATGATGATCAGGCTCATGATCACAGCTTGCTGGGTGCGCCTGTCTTGCAGGAAGCCGTCTGGCCCCATCCCGTGCACGAAGGCACAGGCATCCGTGGCAGCCTGCCACATGTGGTCGAGATAATCAGCCAGGCGGCTTTCGTTCATACCGGCTGCGCCTCTTTCACCACCTGTGCGCGAAACCTGGGCGGCAAGTCGGCAGGTGTCCGCACATCGACCTGGATTCCGAGCAAGGTCTCCAGCTCATCCTTCAGTCCGCCCAGATCGAACAGCGTCGCGCCGGGCAAGGCGTCCACCAGCAAGTCAAGGTCGCTGCCTTCCTGATCGGTGCCGTGCAACACGGAACCAAAGACGCGCGGGTTGCTGGTGCGAAAGCGCCCCACCATCTCACGTACCGCTCCGCGCTTGGTTCTGAGTACAACCGAGGGTCGCATACGCGTCCTTTCTTTGAAAAATCAAGAACATGCTATCCCCGCTTGTGCGGGGCAATCCCAGTTGAGGACTTCAACATCCTATGGTTGCCAGGTCAATCCCCATGAATGGGGGAAAATTCGAACGGCAACCATAGAAGACACATGTTAAGCTCTTTCTCGCTCACAACAAGCGGGAGGGCCATATGCAAGCTGGACTCGATGGGGTTGAACCATCTTTCAACCTGCTGCACGAGCCTTTGATTTCCTGGCGGGATGTTGCGCACGGAGTAGGCCATCACGACAGTCTGCCCGAAGTGCTGGCTGTACTGGCTGCCGATACGTTGCGCGATTTTCCCCGGTTGCGCGCACATCAGCGCCATCCGTGGCACGCCTTCCTGGTGCAACTGGCAGCCATCGCCTTGCACCGCGCGGGCCAAACCCAGCCTTGGCGCACCGCCGAAGAATGGCGCGCGGCCCTGCGGGCGCTCACCCCCGACGATGCACCCTGGTGCCTGGTTGCGTCCCCGGGCAGGCCCGCCTTGCTGCAAGCACCGGCACCAGGCGAAAACCCGGCCACCTGGAACAACCTGTTGCACGCCGCCGATGCGCTGGACATGCTGGTCACGTCCAAGAACCACGACCTCAAAGCGGCCCGCGCCCGCCAGGCACAACCCGACGACTGGCTGTTTGCACTCGTCAGCCTGCAAACACAGGAAGGGTTCCTGGGTGCGGGCAATTACGGCATTTCACGCATGAACGGCGGCTTCGCCAGCCGCCCCGGCGTGGGCGTGGCGGCCATGGGGCATTGGGGCCAGCGCTGGCAGTCCGACATCGCCAGCCTGCTGTCCCAGCGCGAACGCATTGCCGGCACCTTCGGTCTGGCGCCCGAAGGCGGCCATGCGCTTCTGTGGTTGCTGCCATGGTCGGGTACGAAGGCGCTGGCCCTGGAGTCCCTCGATCCGCTTTACCTCGAAATCTGCCGCCGCGTCCGGCTCGCCGCTCCCCAGGGCCGCATCCAGGCCCACACCACCGGCAGCAAGGTGGCTCGCATTGCCGCCAAAGACAGCAATGGCGTAACGGGCGATGCCTGGACGCCCATCGACACCGCCAAGGGCAAGGCCCTGACCGTCTCGCGCAACGGCTTTGACTACACGCTGATGAACGAACTGCTCACCGGCGACGGCTACACCCAGGGCGCCGCCTGGCGGATCGACGGTTGGCCGCAGGACGCCAAGCTGCAGGCCATCGCCCAGGTCACCGTGCGGGGCCAGGGCAAGACTGAGGGCTACCATGAGCGGCGTGTCCCGATTCCGCCCAAGCTGCGCCTGCGGTTGATCGGTGCGCAGCGCCCGCTGCTGGCCGCCCAGGCCAAAAAGCGCATCCAGGCCATTGCAGACATGCGCAAGCTGCTATGGAGTTCTTTGGTCTTGCTGTTCGCCAACGGCGAAAACGAACGCGGCAACGATGCCGTCAGCCATCGCGCCAGCCGCTTTACCCAGCCTTTCGAGCAGCAGGAAGACAGCCGGTTTTTTGACGACTTGGCATTGCAGGCCGAGGCCGAAGGCGAGCAGCAGGAAGCCGTCTATCTGCAATGGCTGCTGGGCCTGGCCGAGCGCGCCGAGGGCGTGTTGCGCGGGGCCTTTGACGCCGGCCCGCGCAGCGGCATGCAGCGCTACAAGGCCCGATCTGCGGCGCTGTCGCGTTTTCATGGCGGTCTGCGTGGAGGCAAGAAACCGCCATTTCCTGAGTTGGTGGTTCATTACGCCGCGCTGCGCGCAGCGCGGTCATCTGTTTCTGAAGGAGAAGCCCATGCCTGAACCGTCCGAATCCAGGCTGGATGGCACTACCGCAGCGTCCAGCCCATACGCCGCTCTCGCAGCCCATATCCGCAAGTTGGAGAAAACCGATTCAGGCGAGCGGGCAGCGCTGGCCCGCCTGAGCCCCGATCAGCCGCTGCGTCCCAACGAGATTGCGGCCCTCGCACGTGCCTTACTGGCGGCGGGTCGGGAGCCTGACCACTGGAGCCCCGCCACGTGGCAACGCTGGGCGCTGATCGCCCATGGGATAGCCCTGGCTGGACACGACGGCACGGGTCGCCTGGGTGCACAACTGGCACAGGCCGACGTGGCCGAGTCGCGCGTGACCAAGCTGCTGACCGCGCGTGGCGACGCCTTCGTCCAACTGCTGCCGAGCGTGCTGCGCTTGCTCGCCAGCAAGGGCGTGGCGCCCAACTGGCACGAGCTCGGCCCACTGGTGCTCAAGCAGGACGGCGACGGCGAAGACCTGCAGCACGTAGAACAAATCCGCCTGCGCATTGCAGGCACCTATTTTTCGCAGCAGGCCCGGAAGGCGGCTGCATAACCCCATTGCCCTTTCGCCCAGGAGACTCCCTCATGACCTTGCCTCGCTTCCTGCAAATCCACACCCTGCACAACTACCCCGCTGCACTGCTGAACCGCGACGACGCCGGACTGGCCAAGCGTCTGCCCTATGGGGACGCAATCCGCACGCGCATTTCCTCGCAGTGCCTCAAGCGCCACTGGCGCGTGGCCGACGATGCGTTTGCGCTGAAGAATCTGGATGTGCCCATGGCAGTGCGCTCGCGCGAGACGCCTCGCCTCATCAAGGATCGCTTGATGGAAGGGGGCGTATCTGAGTCATTGGCACAAATTGCGGTCGAGGGGTTGCGTGCCGCCGGGCTGGTGGACAAGGCCAAAGACCTCAAGGGCAAGGACGCGCTGGAGACTGGCCAGGCTGTGCTGCTGGGTTACGCGGAGATCGACTACCTGGTGCAGCGCTGCGCCAGCCTGGCGGGCGAGCACTCCGAGGAAAAAGCCCTCAAGGCCGCCATCGCCTCCTTCCTCAAGGAAGAAAAGAAGAACATCGAGGCCCTGCGCCTGGGCAGCGGGCTGGAGTCTGCGCTGTTTGGCCGCATGGTCACATCCGACGTGCTGGCCAGTCGCGACGCCGCCGTCTATGTCGCCCATGCCTTCACCGTGCACGAGGCGCAGGTGGAAAACGACTACTTCACCGTTGTCGATGACCTGCTGCAAGAAGCGGGCGAGGCGGGCTCTGCCGGCATCTTCGACACCGAACTGGCCAGCGGCCTGTATTACGGCTACCTGGTCGTCGACGTGCCGCAACTGGTGGCCAACCTGGAGGGCGTGCACATCAAGGACTGGGTGCAGATCACCCCCGAGCAGCGCGCATTGGCAGGCCGCGTGGTGCAAAGCCTGCTGCACCTGGTGGCTACCGTCAGCCCTGGGGCCAAGCGTGGCTCCACCGCGCCGTTTGAATGGGCCAAGTTCATGCTGGTGGAAGCGGGCGACTGGCAGCCGCGCAGCCTGGCTGGCGCTTTTCAGAACGCACTGTCCACACGCCAGCCCGGCTTGCGCCAGGCTGCCGTGCAATCGCTGGCAGACGAAATCGCGCGCGTGGACGCCGCCTACGGCGCGCCGCTCGCGCGGCGCTACCTGGCCGTGGACGATATGGCCGTTCCCGGCGCACAGCGCCTGCCGCTGCACGCGCTGGCCGACTGGGCGCAAACCGCCGTGGCGCAAGCGCGTGTGGAGGTGTGAGGTGCAGCGCCCACTGGAACGCTATCTGGTGCTGCGGCTGGCCTCCCCCTTGATTGCCTTTGGCGGCGAGGCCATCGACAACCTGGGCGTGATCCGCGACTTCCCGGCGCTGTCCATGCTCACCGGCCTGATCGCCAACGCCCTGGGATGGGACCGCAGCGAAGCCGAATTGCACAACCGCCTGCAGCAGCGCCTGCGCATGGGCTGCGTGCTGGCACCCGGAGCGCAGCGCGTGCAGGACTTTCAGACTGCACAGCTGGGCAAGGACGACAAGGCCTGGACAACCTGGGGCGTACCCGAAGAACGCGCTGGCGGTGCGGGGACTTATGCGGGCCCGCACCTGCGTTACCGTGACTACCACGCCGGCCTGTGCGCCTGGGTGGCTCTGGCGCTGCATCCCGCCGCAGAAGCCCCGACGTTGGACAACATTGCCGCCGCCTTGGACAAACCGGTGCGCCCGCTGTTCATTGGCCGAAAGCCCTGCCTGCCTGCGGGCCGCCTGATCTCGGGCTGGCAAACCGCTGGTGACCTGCGCAGTGCCTTGCAAGCCATCGTGACCGAAAAATCTGCAACACCCACGATTGGCTGGCGCGCCCAATGGCCTGATGGCGAAGGTGTGCAGCCTGGCGACCGGCTGCTGGACGTTTGTGACGAGCGCAATTGGGACAGCGGCGTACACGGCGGCTGGCGCCCGGTGCGCCAAGGCCTGCTGCTTCCCGTGGAGACGAATGCATGACCGCTACTCCCCTGTACCTGTTGCACACACAACCCGATCAGCGTTTGCTCACCACATGGATGGTGCGCCACCGCACGTCCGATCCGGGCGAGGCGCTGCACGGCCTGCTGCGTGCTGCCTTTGGCGCACATGCACCCCAGCCCTTTCGCTATCTGGACGAACAACGAGGCCTGCTGGCCTACACCGCGCTGGATGCGCAGGCCATGGCTGCACAAGTGGCGCTGGCCGATCCTCTGGCAGCGCAAACCTTGGGCCTGGGCGCCTGCAGCGCCCACGACGGCTATCGTCTGCGGCCCTTTCCCACGCAATGGGCGCAGGGTCAGGAGCTGGGGTTCGAGCTGCGGCTGCGCCCCACCGTGCGCAGTGGCCAGAAAGAGCAGGATGCCTTTGTCCACGCCGTCACCCTGGCCGGTGGGCCCCAGGGCGCGCCCGTCGATCGCCAGGCCGTCTATGCACAGTGGCTGCACGAGCACCTCGCGGTGCGCGAAGGTGCAGCGCGCCAACCCTGGCAAGGAGCCATCGAATTGCTGGACGTGCGATTGAGCGCCTTTATCCGCAGCAAGGTCGTGCGCCGGACCCAGCCTGCCCCCGGCCAGTCTCGCAAGGGTCGAGCGATCGAGGGGCCGGACGCCACCCTGACGGGCCGCCTGCGCGTGGCCGACCCTGACGCCTTTGCCCAACTGCTGGCCCGAGGCGTGGGGCGGCACCGCGCTTACGGCTTTGGCATGTTGCTGCTGCAGCGCGCTGGCTGAGCCCCATGCTCAAGGGCCGCCTCGGGCTGGAAAAGGCCCGCATCCCCCACACCGATCGCCACGGCCTGCTGTGGCTGTCGCGTGGCGAGCTGTGCGTGATCGACGGTTGCCTGCATTTCCTGCGCGGTAAAGACAGCCTGACGCCGGACATTGACCAGATACCGCACCAGGCGGTCTCCATGATCCTGCTGGGGCCAGGCAGCAGCGTGACGCACGACGCCCTGCGTCTGCTGGCGCGCCACGGCACCCTGCTGGCGGCCGTGGGCGAGGACGGTGTGCGCAGCTATACCGCACCGCCCTTGCTGCCCGACCGCTCGGACGTGGCACGCCGCCAAGCCGAACTGTGGGGCAACCCCAGGCGGCGCATCAGCGTGGCGCGCCACATGTATGCGCTGCGCCTGGGCGAGGTACTGCCGCACCGCGACCTCGATACTTTGCGCGGCATCGAAGGCGCACGGGTAAAAAACATGTACCGCCTGATGGCGCAGAAGTACGGCATTGAGTGGGAAGGGCGCCACTACGACCGCGCCAACCCCAACGCTGCCGACGTCCCCAATCAGGCCATCAACCATGCGGCCACCGCCGTCCAGGCTGCAGCAGCCATCGCCGTGCAAGCCGTGGCTGCACTGCCTCCGCTGGGCTTCATCCATGAGGACTCGGGGCAATCTTTCGTGCTGGATATTGCAGATTTGTACCGTGAGACCGTCACGCTGCACGTCGCGTTTACTGCCGCCAAACGAGCAGAAAACTCCGGCGACACCATCGACCGGCTGGTGCGGCGCGAGGCCGCGACGGTGTTTCGCAAGCAGCAGGTGATTGCTTCGATGATCGACAGCATCCAACGGGTTTTACGCATGGACGAGGTGGGCAATGGCGCTGGTGACGATCGTGATCCGTGACATGCCAGACCGTTTTCACGGTTTCTTGTCGTCGGTAATGCTGGAAGTGGCACCCAATGTATTTATCTCGCCCCGCATGAACCCAGGCGTGCGTGAACGGGTGTGGCAGGTGATGACCGATTGGCATGGCAACCTGCCCCAGGGTAGTGCCGTGATGGTGTGGCGTGATGCGAATGCTGTGGGTGGTGTGGGACTAGCCCATCTGGGTGATCCACCTCGTGAACTGTTCGAGGCCGACGGCATGTGGCTGGTGCGCCGCCGGGCTTCGATGGTTGGAAAAGCTCCTTAAAATTTCACATCCATCCTTGAAATTTCTCTTGCAACTCAATAGGTTAAATGCAAGAGGTTGCCCCGCGTGAGCGGGGATAGACCCCTGAGTGGGCTGTTTTTATCACGGCGCACGCCGGTTGCCCCGCGTGAGCGGGGATAGACCCAAGCCGGTGAATCCGCCCCTGGCTGGCTTTACGGTTGCCCCGCGTGAGCGGGGATAGACCCTCGCGCGGCAGCTGATCGCTGAAGTGCACGCAGGTTGCCCCGCGTGAGCGGGGATAGACCCTGCGCCTGCGAATCAACGTCGTCGCTTTGACCGGTTGCCCCGCGTGAGCGGGGATAGACCCCGGTCGTGTTGCTGGCCTGCGTTTGGTAAGCCGGTTGCCCCGCGTGAGCGGGGATAGACCCATCCAGTGTCAGGCGGTGGCGTGCCATCCATTGGTTGCCCCGCGTGAGCGGGGATAGACCCTCGCCCTGAATTTTTGAAGCCCGCATGGTTTGGGTTGCCCCGCGTGAGCGGGGATAGACCCGAGGCCGCGCCTTGATGGAGACGCGCCGTCGGGGTTGCCCCGCGTGAGCGGGGATAGACCCCCTCGCGCATCACGAATCCCACCAGGCCAATCGGTTGCCCCGCGTGAGCGGGGATAGACCCGGTACATGGCGCGCTTGCCTTCTTTGGATTCCGGTTGCCCCGCGTGAGCGGGGATAGACCCGCGGTAGACCCGTAATAAGAATCTCAACGTCGGGTTGCCCCGCGTGAGCGGGGATAGACCTTTAGAAAAAGCATGTATGCGTGATTTTCAATGGGTTGCCCCGCGTGAGCGGGGATAGACCCGAAGCGAGACTCTGCACGCTAGCGCTTGTCTCGGTTGCCCCGCGTGAGCGGGGATAGACCTTGCCAGCGTCGCGGGTTCCGGCGTTATTCAGTGGTTGCCCCGCGTGAGCGGGGATAGACCCAATAGTCGAAACAATCGACATAATCGCATGCAGGTTGCCCCGCGTGAGCGGGGATAGACCCAGCGACGGTTCCGTCAAATTCGGTTTTGACTTGGTTGCCCCGCGTGAGCGGGGATAGACCCGCCGCGATCGCCGCAGTCACCCCCGTGGCAGAGGTTGCCCCGCGTGAGCGGGGATAGACCCGCAGCAAGGGCCGCGACGAGGTATTGCGGCGAGGTTGCCCCGCGTGAGCGGGGATAGACCCACTTACAAGCGACTGAAAAATCTCACGCGGAGGTTGCCCCGCGTGAGCGGGGATAGACCCGACTTCGGCAGCTTCGGCGGCCTTTTCGACCTGGTTGCCCCGCGTGAGCGGGGATAGACCCTGGCGGCCCAGCAAGTCGATTTCCTTGAAGTCGGTTGCCCCGCGTGAGCGGGGATAGACCCTCAAGCGCTTCAAGGTCAAGGGCGACAGCATGGGTTGCCCCGCGTGAGCGGGGATAGACCCCCCGCTCAAAAGCAGGGCAGGGTAGACGTGAAGGTTGCCCCGCGTGAGCGGGGATAGACCCCCGGCTACGGCATCGAAATCCACGGCAGAAGCGGTTGCCCCGCGTGAGCGGGGATAGACCCGTGAAGATGGCGGGCAAGCTGGCGAAACTTGCGGTTGCCCCGCGTGAGCGGGGATAGACCCAGTCCGAGAGGGCGGCGCGAATTACCCGCAGCGGTTGCCCCGCGTGAGCGGGGATAGACCCCACGACCGAGACCGTGCGCCGCACCCGGCAGGGGTTGCCCCGCGTGAGCGGGGATAGACCGTATTGGGCGTCCAGGGTCCGCCATGCGACTGCGGTTGCCCCGCGTGAGCGGGGATAGACCCTTGGGCTCGATCTCGATGCTTGTGTAAATCTTGGTTGCCCTGCGTGAGCGGGGATAGACCCGATGCGGCGCTGGCGGCCAGGCCATCGACGTGGGTTGTCCCGCGTGAGCGGGGATAGACCCTGATCCTGCTCGTCCCAATGGGGCTGGATCGGTTGCCCCGCGTGAGCAGGGATAGACCCCGCCTCGACTACGAAGCCGCGCAGATGATCCTGGTTGCCCCGCGTGAGCGGGGATAGGCCTTGGACGGACGTCGCGTAGATGTCCACGCCCAGCCCCGCGCCCCGCAGCAGGCGGAGCCGGTGCCCGTGCTAAATTGCCGCAGCCCGGCCATGGCTGCAGCCTGGTCTTCCTTTGTTCACTGACCATGGTGTTTTTCAATGAACGGCTTTGACGCCAACTCGCTGCTGCAGCGTTGCCGCACGCTCGCTCCGGCCCGCACCGCCATCGTTCACGCAGTCACCGCCAATGTGCTGGCCGCGGCGCAGGAAGCGCGCGAAGCCGGGCTGATCGACCCCGTGCTGGTCGGGCCGGCCGCGCGCACCACGGAGGCCGCCAAGGCGGCCGGCGTGGATATATCGGCCTGGCCCCTCGTCGATGCCGAGCACAGCCACGACGCGGCCGAGAAAGCGGTGGCGCTGGCTGCGGCGCAGAAGGTCGATGCGCTGATGAAGGGCTCGCTGCACTCCGACGAGCTGATGGGCGCCGTGGTCAGAAGCGGCGCCGGCCTGCGCACCGAGCGGCGCATCTCCCACGCCTTCCTGATGGACCTGGAGAGCTACCCCAAGGCGTTCATCATCACCGACGCGGCGGTGAACATCGCGCCCGATCTGGCGGCCAAGGCCGATATCGTGCAGAACGCCGTCGAGCTCTGGCGCGCGCTGTTCGGCACGGCGGCGCTGCCCAAGGTGGCGGTGCTGGCGGCGGTGGAAACCGTCAACCCGAAGATGGCCGCCACGCTCGATGCCGCGGCCCTGTGCAAGATGGCCGACCGCGGCCAGATCACGGACTGCCTGATCGACGGCCCGCTGGCCTTCGACAATGCGATCAGCAGCGAAGCGGCCCGCACCAAGGGCATCGTCTCCCCGGTGGCGGGCAGCGCCGACATCCTGCTGGTACCCGACATCGAGGCGGGCAACATGCTGGCCAAGCAGCTCATCTTCCTCAGCGGGGCGGATGCCGCCGGCATCGTACTGGGCGCGCGCGTGCCGATCGTCCTGACCAGCCGCGCGGACAGCCAGCGGGCGCGGCTGCTGTCCTGCGCCGTGGCCCTGCTGCTGGCCCATGCCCGCGGCCAGGGGGTGATCAAATGACGACGTCCGTGCTGCTCGTCCTCAACGTGGGCTCGTCGAGCATCAAGTTCCAGGTGTTCGAGCACGATGCGCTGTCGGTGCTGATCGCGGGCAAGGTGGCCGGCATAGGCACCGCCAGCGCGCAGCTGTCGGCGCACGTCGCCGCAGCCGGCGCCGCGCTGCACACGCCACTGCCCGCAGCCGACCACGGCACCGCCATGGCGGCCGTCATCGACCTGATCGACCAGTACGACGACGCGCTGCACCTGGTAGCCGTGGCGCACCGGGTGGTGCATGGCGGCGCGGACTTCCAGGAGCCGGTCGTCGTCACGCCCGAGATCGTCGCCCGGCTGCAGGCGCTGAGCCCGCTGGCCCCGTTGCACCAGCCGCACAACCTTGCCGGCATCGCTGCGTCGCAGCGCCTGTCCCGCCAGGCGCTGGACATCGCCTGCTTCGACACGGCCTTCCATGCGCACATGGCGCCCCTGTTCCGGACCTTCGCCCTGCCGCACGCCCTACGCGCCCAAGGAGTGCGGCGCTACGGCTTCCATGGCCTCTCGTACGAATGGCTGTCCCATGAGCTGGCGCGTACCGAGCCCGGGCTGCACGGCGCGCGCGTGGTGGCCGCGCACCTGGGCAACGGCGCCAGCCTGTGCGCCATGCAGGCGGGGCGCAGCATCGACACCACGATGGGGTTGACCGCGCTCGACGGCGTGCCCATGGGCACGCGCTGCGGCGCCATCGACGCGGGCGCCGTGACCTACATGCAGCGCGAACTCGGGCTGGACGTGGCGCAGCTCGAACGCATGCTGTACGAGGAGTCGGGCCTCAAGGGCCTGTCCGGGGTGAGCAGCGACATGCAGGCCCTGTTGGCCAGCACCGATCCGCAGGCGGCCTTTGCGGTGGATTACTTCGCGCTCAAGGCCGCGCAGTACGCGGCCATGCTGGCGGTTTCCATGGGCGGGCTCGACGCCCTGGTCTTCACCGGCGGCATCGGTGAGAACGCCGCACCGGTACGCAACGCGATCCTGGCCCGCATGCAGCCGCTGGGGCGCTTTCGGACCCTGGTGATCGCGGCCAACGAGGAAAAGATGATGGCGCTCCACGCCAAGCGCTTGCTGGCGCGGCAATGAGCCGCCGCCTTGCGGCGGCGAGAGCCCGCAGGCGGCTCACACGTCGATATTGCCCGCCCTCAGCGCATTCGTCTCGATGAAGTCGCGCCGGGGCTCGACCTCGTCGCCCATCAGCATGGTGAACACGCGGTCGGCCTCGATGGCGTCGTCGATCTGCACGCGCAGCAGGCGGCGCACGGCCGGGTCCATGGTGGTTTCCCAGAGCTGCTCGGGGTTCATTTCGCCCAGGCCTTTGTAGCGCTGGCGGCTGGTGGTGCGCTCGGCCTCGCTGATCAGCCACTGCATGGCCGAGCGGAAGTCGGCGGCCTTTTCCTCCTTGCGCTTGTCGCCTTCGCCGCGCGCCACGCGGGCGCCCTCCTGGATCAGGCCGCGGAAGCTGTGCGCGGCCTCGGCCAGCGCGGCGTAGTCGGCGCCGGCGACGAAGTCCTGCGTGATCAGGCTGCTCTTGACGTTGCCGTGGTGGTGGCGGCTGATGCGCAGCACCGGCTTGTCGCTGCGCGGGTCGATCTCGCCGGAGACCTCGGCGGGCACGCCGTCGGTGTTGAGTTCGCGCAGATAGGCCTGCAGCTGCGCGGCGCTGGCCTGGGCCTGCTCCAGGCTGCCCAGGTCGAAGGCCACGCCGTCGGCCACGGCGCGCAGCGCCTCGGCGTCCATGAAGGCGGACAGGCGCTCGATGACGCGCTCGGCGTGCTGGTGCGTGCGCGCCAGGGCGGCCAGCTCGTCGCCCACCAGCGTGCGCGGCGCGGCACCGCCAGTGGCGATGCTGGCGTGGTTCAGCGCCACGCGCAGCAGGTATTGGTCGAGCGCGGGGCCGTCCTTCAGGTACAGCTCTTCCTTGCCGTTCTTGACCTTGTACAGCGGCGGCTGGGCGATGTAGATGTGGCCGCGCTCGACCAAGTCGGGCATCTGACGGTAGAAGAACGTGAGCAGCAGCGTGCGGATGTGCGCGCCGTCCACGTCGGCGTCGGTCATGATGATGATGCGGTGGTAGCGCAGCTTGGCGGCGTCGAAGTCGTCGGCGCCGCTCTTGCCCTTGCCGCTGAAGTCGTCTTCGCTGGCCTTGCCGATGCCGGTGCCCAGCGCGGTGATCAGCGTGATGATTTCCTGGCTGGACAGCAGCTTTTCGTAGCGCGCCTTCTCCACGTTCAGGATCTTGCCGCGCAGCGGCAGGATGGCCTGGAACTTGCGGTCGCGCCCCTGCTTGGCGCTGCCGCCGGCGGAGTCGCCCTCGACGATGTAGATCTCGCACAGCGCCGGGTCTTTCTCCTGGCAGTCGGCCAGCTTGCCGGGCAGGCCCATGCCGTCGAGCACGCCCTTGCGGCGCGTCATCTCGCGCGCCTTGCGCGCGGCTTCGCGGGCGCGCGCGGCCTCGACGATCTTGCCGCACAGGATCTTGGCATCCTGCGGCTTTTCCTCCAGGTATTCGGCCAGCGCCTTGGCGACGATGTCCTCCACCGGCGCGCGCACCTCGCTGCTGACCAGCTTGTCCTTGGTCTGGCTGCTGAACTTGGGCTCGGGCACCTTGACCGAGAGCACGCAGCACAGGCCTTCGCGCATGTCGTCGCCTGATACTTCGACCTTGGCCTTCTTGGCCAGCTCGTTCTGCTCGATGTATTTACCGATCACGCGCGTCATCGCGGCGCGCAGGCCGGTCAGGTGGGTGCCGCCGTCGCGCTGCGGGATGTTGTTGGTAAAGCACAGCACCTGCTCGTTGTAGCCGTCGTTCCACTGCATGGCCACTTCGACGCCGATCTCGGTGCCGGGGATGCCGCCGTAGCTCTCGGCCGGGCGCGTGCCGGTGGCGTGGAAGGCCGTGGGGTGCAGCACCTTCTTGTTGGCGTTGATGAACTTGACGAAGCCCATCACGCCGCCGGCGCCGGAAAAATCGTCTTCCTTGCCGGTGCGCTCGTCGAGCAGGCGGATGCGCACGCCGTTGTTCAGGAACGAGAGCTCGCGCAGGCGCTTGGCCAGGATCTCGTAGTGGAACTCGTAGTTCTCTTTGAAAATGTCGGTGTCGGGCAGGAAGTGCACTTCGGTGCCGCGCTTTTCCGTGGCGCCGGCGACCTTCATGGGCGAGACCTCGAAGCCGTCCACCGTTTCCAGCAGGCGGTTCTGCACGAAGCCGCGCGCAAACTCGATCTGGTGCACCTTGCCGTCGCGGCGCACCGTCAGGCGCAGCCATTTGGACAGCGCGTTGACGCAAGAGACGCCCACGCCGTGCAGCCCGCCCGAGACCTTGTAGCTGTTCTGGTTGAACTTGCCGCCCGCGTGCAGCTCGGTCAGCGCGATTTCGGCGGCGCTGCGCTTGGGCTCGTGCTTGTCGTCCATCTTCACGCCGGTGGGGATGCCGCGGCCGTTGTCGGTCACGCTGATGGAGTTGTCGGCGTGGATGGTGACGACGATGTCGTCGCAATGCCCGGCCAGCGCCTCGTCGATGGAGTTGTCCACGACCTCGAACACCAGGTGGTGCAGGCCGGTGCCGTCGGACGTGTCGCCGATGTACATGCCCGGGCGCTTGCGCACCGCCTCCAGGCCTTCCAGGATCTGGATCGCGCCTTCGCCGTAGCCGCCGGGGTCTACGCCTTCGGGGGCGATGGTCTGGGGTTCGGGCTTGTTCTCGTCGGTCATGAATTTATAGCCAAATTGGCCGCAAACGCTTATCCTTCAAGCGCATACAGCTATCAAAAAAGTAGTTCCCAACGGGCGCCGCGCAAGGGCCGCCAGCGCCGCAGAGGGTTGTTCATATCCGCATCGGCATGACGACGTACTTGAAGTTCGGGTCCTCGGGGATGCACAGCAGCGCCGAGCTGTTGCCGTCGGCCAGGTCGATGCGCACCATGTCCTGGCCCATGTTGGCCAGCGCGTCGATCAGGTAGCTGACGTTGAAGCCGATCTCGATGCTGTCGCCGCCGTAGTCGATGTCCAGCTCGTCCACCGCCTCCTCCTGCTCGGCGTTGCTCGACGCTACGCGCAGGCTGCCCGGCTCGATGTTCAGGCGCACGCCCTTGAACTTGTCGGTGGTCATGATGGCGGTGCGCTGCAGGCTGGCCAGCAGCGGCGCGCGGCCCAGCGTGACGCTGTTGTGGTGGTTGCGCGGGATGACGCGGTTGTAGTCGGGGAACTTGCCCTCGACCAGCTTGGTGACGAACTCCATGCCGGCAAAGCTGAACTTGGCCTGGTTGTTGGCGAACTGCATCTCGATCGCGCCGTCGGCGTCCGACAGCAGGCGCTGCAACTCCAGCACCGTCTTGCGCGGCAGGATCACTTCCTGCTTGGGCACCTCGGCGTCCAGCTCGGCGCTGGCGAAGGCCAGGCGGTGGCCGTCGGTGGCCACCAGGCTGAGCGTCTTGCCCTCGGCCACGAACAGGATGCCGTTCAGGTAGTAGCGGATGTCCTGCACCGCCATGGCGAACGACACCTGGCCCAGCAGGCCCTTGAGCACCTTCTGCGGCACGCTGAACGCCGGGCCGAAGCTGGGCGACTCCTGCACCAGCGGAAAGTCCTCGGCCGGCAGGCTGGTGAGCGTGAAGCGGCTCTTGCCGCCCTTCATGATCAGCTTGGACTGGCTGTTCTCCAGGCTCACCGTCTGGTCGGCGGGCATGGTCTTCAAGATGTCGATCAGCTTGCGCGCGCCCACCGTGGTGGTGAAGTCGCCCACGTCGCCGCCCAACTCGGCGGTGGTGCGGATCTGGATTTCCAGGTCGCTGGTGGTCAATTGCAGCGCGTTGCCCGTCTTGCGGATCAGCACATTGGCCAGGATGGGCACGGTGTGGCGGCGCTCGACGATGCCGGCGACCGATTGCAATACCGCGAGAACCTTGTCTTGTGTTGCCTTCAGGACAATCATGGAGTCAACCTTTGTGGATGAAGAATGAACGCGCGGACGCCGCCTGCCGCAGCCCGCACAACGCGCCATTTTGCCCTTGAACGGGGCGGGTTTCGCCGTGCCGCGCTGGCGCCATGGGGTATCAGCCCTTGAGCGTCTGCTCCAGCACGTGCAGTTGCTGGTTCAGCTCGGTCAGTTGCTGGCGCTCGGCGCCGATCTTGCGCACCGCGTGCAGCACCGTGGTGTGGTCGCGCCCGCCGAACAGCTCGCCGATCTCGGGCAGGCTTTTTTGCGTCAGCTCCTTGGCCAGGTACATGGCGATCTGGCGCGGCCGCGCGATGCTGGCCGGGCGCTTCTTGCTGTACATGTCGGCGACCTTGATCTTGTAGTAGTCGGCCACCGTCTTCTGGATGTTCTCGACGCTGATCTGGCGGTTCTGGATCGACAGCAGGTCGCGCAGCGCCTCGCGCGCCAGCTGGATAGAGACTTCCTTCTGGTTGAAGCGGCTGTAGGCCAGGATCTTGCGCAGCGCGCCCTCCAGCTCGCGCACGTTGGAGCGCACGTTCTTGGCGACGAAGAAGGCCACCTCCTCGGGCATCTCTGCGTGCTCGGCGCGCGCCTTGTTGATCAGGATGGCCACGCGCATCTCCAGCTCGGGCGGCTCGATGGCCACCGTCAGGCCTGAATCGAAGCGCGAGACCAGCCGCTCGTGGATATTGGCCAGCCCCTTGGGGTAGGTATCGCTGGTCATCACGATGTGGCTCTTCTTGGCCAGCAGCGCCTCGAAGGCGTTGAAGAATTCCTCTTGCGTGCGATCCTTGTTGGCGAAGAACTGCACGTCGTCGATCAGCAGCAGATCCAGCGAGTGGTAGCGCGCCTTGAATTCGTCGAAAGTGCGCCTTTGGTACGACTTGACCACATCCGAGACGAACTGCTCGGCGTGGATGTAGAGAACCTTGGCGTCGGGCCGGTCGGCCAGCAGCTGGTTGCCCACGGCCTGCACCAGGTGCGTCTTGCCCAGGCCCACGCCGCCGTAGATGAACAGCGGGTTGTACATATGGCCGGGCGAGCCCGCCACGTGCATGGCGGCGGAGCGCGCCATGCGGTTGGCCGTGCCCTCGACCAGGGTGTCGAAGGTCAGCACCGGGTTCAGCCGGGGGCGCGGCGCGGCGGGCACCGCCTCGTCGCGCACGGCCGCCGCCTCGGCAGGCTCGGCGGCGCTGGCTTGCGCCGCAGGCGCCGGACGCACATAAGTACGGACAACGGCCTCACGCTGAGCGAGCGCTAACTCCAGGGCAATCGGCTGGCCGTAGATTCCTTCCAGCAGCGCGGCGATGCGGCCGGCGTACTGGGCGCGTATCCAGTCGAGCTTGAAGCGGTTGGCCACCAGCAGCGTGACCTTGGAGTAGTCGGGCGCGACCTGTACCGCCAGGGGTTTGATCCAGGTGTTGAACTGCTGCTCGGGCAAGTCCTGGGCGAGCTGCTCCAGGCAGACCTGCCACAGGCCCTGGCCGGCGTCGTCGCCGTCCAGGCCTGGCGGTGGTGAGGGGAGTTCCTCGTGCATTGCGGATGTTTGTAGTTGTGGATAGGAGGAACGGTGCAAGGCCCGGGATTCTAACTTGTCAAAAGGTTGTCCACAATTTCGCGCGGCAGCTGCGCGCGGCAGCGGGAACGTGCGCGGCGCACGGGAAATAATCCCTGGACATTGTCATTTTTTACCAGTACTGCAATAATTGCGGGTTTCCCTGAATGCATTCAGGGTGATGCAGGCCCGGGCGCAGACCAAAGCCCGGCAGGCGCGGCCGATTCGCAGCCGCGCCTGCGAGTCGAACTGAACCCTTCAAGGAATCGAGAACATGAAACGCACTTACCAGCCCTCCAAGACGCGCCGCGCCCGTACCCACGGTTTCCTCGTGCGCATGAAGACCAAGGGCGGCCGCGCCGTCATCAACGCACGCCGCGCCAAGGGCCGCAAGCGTCTGGCCGTCTGAGGCCAGCGCGCCCGGCCGCAGGCCGTTTGCTGGTGAGCGCCCACCGCTCCCGCAGGGCAACGCCGTTTTCGCCGCTGTCATGCGCCGGCTGAAGACCCGTCCCCAGTTCCAGGCTGCGATGGCGGGCGGCACGGTCGCGCGCACGGCGCACTTCGCGCTGCACCGCCTGGCATTGGGCGCAGCGCCGCCACCCACAGGGCCCGACTCCACGCCACAGGCGTCGCAGTCGCAGGCCCTGTTTGGCGTTGGCAGTGCGGCCGCCGAGGTCTGGCTGGGCGCGATGACGCCCAAGCGCTGGGCGCGCCGCGCCGTCACGCGCAACGCCATCCGGCGCCAGATCTACGCCGTGGCCCAGGACTGCCAGACGCACCTGCCGCACGCGGCCCACGTGGTGCGCCTGCGCGCGGGGTTCGACCGCAAGCAATTCGTCAGCGCCTGGTCCGAGCCGTTGCGCCTGGCCGTGCGCGCCGAGCTGGAGCAGTTGTTCGCCACCGACCGGCGGCGCCTGGCGCGCGCCGCAGAACAGGCCGCGCCATGATGCGCGCGCTGCTCATCGCGCTGGTGCGCGGCTACCGGTTCGCGCTCAGCCCCTGGCTGGGCTCGGCGTGCCGCTTCGAGCCCACCTGCTCGGCCTACGCGCTGCAGGCGCTGCAACAATACGGCGCGGCGGCGGGCAGCTACCTGACGCTGCGCCGGCTGGCGCGCTGCCATCCCTGGTGCGCCGGCGGGCACGACCCCGTGCCGGCCGAGCTGCCGCGCGGCCTGCGGCTGTTCTCGCGGCTGCAGGCCACCGACGACTCTTTCGCTCCCTCACCAAAGAAGAATTCATGAACGATATTCGCCGCACCATCCTGTGGGTGATCTTTGGCTTTGCCCTGGTTCTGCTGTGGGACAAATGGCAGATCCACAACGGGAAACAGGCCACCTTCTTCCCCTCGCCGCCGCCGGCCGTGGCAACGCAGGCCCAGCCCGACGCCACCGCTGCCGCGGCAGCGCAGGCAACGCCCGCCCCCGGCCAGCCCGGCGCGGTGCAGCCGCCCACCGGCGGCGCGGTGCCCGCGTCCAGGCAGCTCGTGGACGTGCAGACGGACGTCTACAAGGCCGCCATCAACAGCGAGGGCGGCACCCTGGCGCGCCTGGAGCTGCGCCAGTACACCGAGGAGCTGAACGCCACCGGGCTGGTGCCCCTGGCGCGCAGGCTGCTGGGCATGGAGCCGCTGCCGGTGATCGACCGCGACGTGCTGCTGATGGACGACACGGCGCCCTCCACGCGCTACCTGGCGCAGTCGGGCCTGCTCAACCCGGCGGGCGGCGAGCGCTTCCCAACGCACCTGACGCTGATGGCCGCCAAGCCCGGCCCCTACCAGCTGGCCGACGGCCAGGACACGCTGGAGGTGCCGTTCGAATCCGAGCCCGTGGGCGGCCTGAAGTACATCAAGACCTACGTGTTCAAGCGCGGCAGCTACGTGATCGGCGTGCGCCACCAGGTCGTCAACGTGGGCAGCGCGGCGCAGACGCCGCAGCTGTACCTGCAGCTGGAGCGCCACGGCACCGAGCCCAAGGGCTCGATGCTGGGCACCAGCACCTTCACCGGCCCGGCCGTCTACACCGACGAGAAGAAGTTCCACAAGGTCAACTTCGCCGACATCGACAAGGGCAAGGCCGAGCTGCCCCAGCCCGCCGACAACGGCTGGATCGCCATGGTGCAGCACTACTTCGCGTCGGCCTGGCTGCTGCCGGCGGACAACCGGATGCGGCGCGAGTTCCGCAGCGCCAAGCTGGGCGAGCACCTGTTCGCGATCTCGATGGTGCTGCACCTGCCGGCCGTCGCGCCGGGCGCGACGCAGACGCTCGACACCCAGCTGTTCGCCGGCCCCGAGGAAGAAAAGAAGCTTGAAGTGCTGGCCCCGGGCCTGGAGCTGGTCAAGGACTACGGCATCTTCGCCATCATCTCCAAGCCGCTGTACTGGCTGCTCAACCAGCTGCACGCGCTGCTGGGCAACTGGGGCTGGTCCATCGTGGCGCTGGTGCTGCTGCTGAAGGTGGCGTTCTACTGGCTCAACGCCAAGGCCTACGCCAGCATGGCCAAGATGAAGGCGATCAGCCCGCGCATCACCGAGATGCGCGAGCGCCTCAAGGACAAGCCGCAGCAGATGCAGCAGGAGATGATGCGCATCTACCGCGAGGAGAAGGTCAACCCGATGGGCGGGTGCTTCCCCATCGTGATCCAGATCCCGGTGTTCATCGCGCTGTACTGGGTGCTGCTGTCGTCCATCGAGATCCGCCACGCGCCCTGGATCGGCTGGATCCACGACCTGTCGGCGCCCGACCCGTGGTTCATCCTGCCGTTCCTGATGATGCTGTCGTCGCTCCTGCAGACGGCGCTCAACCCCGCGCCGCCCGATCCGATGCAGGCCAAGATGATGTGGCTCATGCCGCTGATGTTCAGCGTGATGTTCTTCTTCTTCCCGGCCGGCCTGGTGCTGTACTGGCTGACCAACAACCTGCTGTCGATCGCGCAGCAGTGGATCATCAACACGCGCATGGGCGTGCCGCCGCAGTTCAACCTGCCGAAGCTGCGCTGACGCGACACGACACGACACGACGCGCCCGCGCGGGCGCATCCAACCCCCGTACGGCGGCCGCTCTTGCAGCGGCCGCCGTGCTTTCGGCTTTTGGGTACCATGGACGCTCCTTCATACAAGCCACTGACGCAAGGAGACAAGCCAATGACGAAAAGCAACCCCTGGAAGCTGGGCCTGGTGGGCGCCGCGATCTGCATGGCGCTGGGCGGCGCGCACGCGGCCACGCTGCGCTGGGCCGGCGCCAACGACATCCTGACCACCGACCCGCACGCGCAGAACCACCAGACCACGCACGCCTTCCTGCAGCAGGTCTACGAGAGCCTGGTGCGCTACGACAAGGACTACAAGATCGAGCCGGCGCTGGCCACCAAGTGGGAGCAGATCAGCCCCACGCAGGTGCGCTTCACGCTGCGCGAGGGCGTCAAGTTCCACGACGGCACGCCGTTCACCGCCGACGACGTGGTGTTCAGCTACACGCGCCTGATGACGCCGCCGTCGAACATGATGGCGTCGGTGCAAAGCGTCAAGGAGGTCAAGAAGATCGACGACCACACCATCGACCTGATCCTCAAGGGCCCCAACCCCATCCTGCTGCGCGAGATCACCGAGGCGCGCATCATGAGCCGCGCCTGGGCCGAGAAGAACAACTCGACCAAGGCGCAGGACTACGCCTCCAAGGAAGAAAACTACGCCTCGCGCCACGCCAACGGCACCGGCCCGTACATCCTGGAAGACTGGCAGCCCGACGTGAAGGTGGTGCTCAAGCAGAACCCGAACTGGTGGGACAAGCCCAAGGGCAACGTCGACACCGTCGTGTTCACCCCCATCAAGTCGGCCGCCACGCGCTCGGCCGCGCTGATCTCGGGCCAGGTGGACTTCGTCGTCGACCCGCCGCTGCAGGACCTGGGGCGCATCAAGGCCGACCCCAAGCTCAAGGTCATCGAGGGCGCGGAAAACCGCACCATGTTCCTGGGCCTGGACCAGCACCGCGACGAGCTGCCCGGCGCCGGCACGCCGGGCAAGAACCCGCTCAAGGATCAGCGCGTGCGCCAGGCGCTGTACCAGGCCATCGACATCGCCGCCATCCACCGCAGCACCATGCGCGGGCTGTCGGTCAACGCCGGCACCATGGTCGCGCCCATGGTGCACGGCTGGAGCAAGCAGCTCGACGAGCGCGCCTCCAAGTACGACGTGAACGCCGCCAAGAAGCTGCTGGCCGACGCCGGCTACCCGCAGGGCTTCTCGATGAAGCTCGAATGCCCGAACGACCGCTACGTCAACGACGAGGCCATCTGCCAGGCCGTGACCGCGATGTGGACGCGCATCGGCGTCAAGACCACGCTGGCCGCCACGCCCATGGCGCAGTACATCACCCGCGTGATGAACAGCGACGCCAACGCCTACCTGCTGGGCTGGGGCGTGGCCACGTTCGACGCGCTGTACTCGCTCGACGCGCTGGCCGCCACCAAGGACGCCAAGACCGGCGCCGGCTCGTACAACGGCGGGCGCTTCAGCGACGCCAAGCTGGACGCCGAGATCAACGACATCAAGGTCGAGATGGACCCGGCCAAGCGCGACGCGCTGCTGCACGACGCGCTGCAGCTGATCAAGGACCAGTACTACTACATCCCGCTGCACCACCAGATCCGCCCCTGGGCGATGCGCAAGGGCGTCGATACCGTGCACCGCGCGGACGATCGGCCGATGCCGGCGTGGACCACCATCAAGTAAAAAGAATAGCTGTTTGCGCTTTCTAAAAAACAAACTCAGGTACTTTTGTATCTGAGTTTGTTTGTTTATAAGCGTAAACAGCTCCCTTTTTTAAGAACCAAATACCGCCATGCTCACCCGCCAGAACGACCCCATCGCCGCCATCGCCACCGCCCCCGGACGCGGCGCGGTGGGCATCGTGCGCGTCTCCGGGCGCGGCCTGGCGCCGCTGGTGCAGGCGCTGCTGGGGCGCGCGCTGGCGCCGCGCCACGCGCACTACCTGCCCTTTGCCGACGCCAGCGGCCAGGTGCTCGACCACGGCCTGGCGCTGTACTTTCCCGCGCCGCACAGCTACACCGGCGAGGACGTGCTGGAGCTGCAGGCGCACGGCGGCCCGGTGGTGCTGCAGCTGCTGCTGGCGCGCTGCCTGGAGGCCGCCCGGCCGGTGCTGCCGCGCCTGCGCCTGGCCGAGCCGGGCGAGTTCACCGAGCGCGCCTTCCTCAACGGCAAGATCGACCTGGCGCAGGCCGAAGCCATCGCCGACCTGATCGACGCCAGCACCGCCGCCGCCGCGCGCAGCGCCGGGCGCTCGCTCTCGGGCGCGTTCTCGGCCGAAATCCACAGCCTGCGCGACGCGCTCATCCACCTGCGCATGCTGGTCGAGGCGACGCTCGACTTCCCCGAGGAAGACATCGACTTCCTGCAAAAGGCCGACGCCAGCGGACAACTGGCCGGCCTGCGGCGCACGCTCGCCGCCGTGCTCGAACGCGCGCGCCAGGGCGCGCTGCTGCGCGAAGGCATCAAGGTCGTCATCGCCGGCCAGCCCAACGCCGGCAAAAGCTCGCTGCTCAACGCGCTGGCCGGCGCCGAGCTGGCCATCGTCACGCCGATCGCCGGCACCACGCGCGACAAGGTGCAGCAGACCATACAGATCGAGGGCGTGCCGCTGCACGTGATCGACACCGCCGGCCTGCGCGAGAGCAGCGACGAGGTCGAGCAGATCGGCATCGAGCGCGCCTGGCAGGAAATCGCCGGCGCCGACGCCGTGCTGCTGCTGCACGACCTCACGCGCGCGCACGAACCCGCCTACGCCAGCGCCGACGCCGCCATCGCCGACACGCTGGCGCGGCAGCTGCCCGCCGGCGTGCCGGTGATCGACGTGTGGAACAAGGTGGACGCCGCCACGCACGCCGCCCCCAGCGTTGCCGGCCACGGCGCCGTGCAGCTATCGGCGCGCACCGGCCAGGGGCTGGACGCGCTGCGCCGCGAGCTGCTGGCCATCGCCGGCTGGCAGTCCGCCCCCGAAGGCGTGTACACCGCCCGCGCACGCCACCTGCAGGCGCTGCGCGCAGTGGACGCGCACCTGGCGCAAGCCGCGCAGCAGATCGCCGGCGCCAGCCCCGCGCTCGACCTGCTGGCCGAGGAACTGCGCCTGGCGCAGAACGCGCTGGGCCGCATCACCGGCGAGTTCGGCGCGGACGAATTGCTGGGGGTGATTTTTTCCAGCTTCTGCATCGGCAAGTAAGGCGGCACGCACCGTCAGTCAAGTGTAAGCAGCCGTAATGCCCGCTTGCCGGTTTCACGCCGCCGGGTTAATTTCAGCGATCCATGAACGCCACCATCGCCCCCAATCCCTCCAAAGTCGACCTGTCCGGCCTGATCAAGGCCGTGACCGAAGCCGACGCCGACGACAGCATGAACAATCTGCTCACCGCCGAGCAGTGGGGGCTGCTGTCGGCCTACCTGCTGCCGCTGGTCATGCCGGCGGGCCAGGTGCTGTTTGCCCAGGGCACGGCCGACCGCACGCTGTACCTGGTGGAGAGCGGCACGCTCAGCGTGCACTACGAGGACGAAAAACAACGCCTGCGCCTGGCCATCGTCGGCCCCGGCTCGGTCGTTGGCGAGGGCGCCTTCTTCTCCACGCGCCCGCGCAGCGCCACGGTGCAGGCGGCCGCGCCCTGCAAGCTGTGGAGCCTGCCCGCCTTGCGCTTTACCGAACTGAGCAACCGCCAGCCGGCGGTGGCGCTGCAACTGGTCATGGCCGCCGGCGCGGTGCTCGCCAAGCGCCTGAGCAACCGCAAGCGGCGCATCGCGGCAACGTAGGCTTGGGGCGCGCACGCGCCAAGGCAGGCGCGCCGGGCCGTGCGTACGTGCCGCAACCGCGAGGCGCGCAGTACACTCGCAGCAGTTTCTTGCGCTTGCACACGAAAGCCCGGCATGTCGTTGTTTAGTTGGTTCACCCGCAAATCCAAGGCCCAGGCGCCGCAATCACGCCCTGCGCAGGCCGCCGCAAACAGCCGCATGGCCGGCAACGGCATGCATGCGTCCATGCAGCCGGCCTCCGAACTGCGCAAGACCGAGCGCATGGAACGGCGCGAGCAGCTCTACCAGGCGGTGCGCGACACCATGGTGCGCGTGGGCGTGCTATCGGCCGGCTACAAGTTCAAGGTGCTGTCGCTCGACCAGCGCGGCGCGCAGTTCCTGGTCATGGTCGACCTGACGCAGGAATATGGCCGCGACGTCATCCGCCTGACCGAGATCGAGTCGCTCATCGTGCAGGCCGCCAAGACGCGCTTCGACATCCTGGTGACGGCCGTGTACTGGCGCGTGAACGCGGTCGATCAGTTTGCCGGCGCAACGCCGCCGCCCAAGACAACCGTCAGCACGCCCACGGCAGCGGCTGCGGCCGTGCCGGCGCCGGCGGCGCATGTCGAAACGTCGCGCATGGCCCCGCTGGTTCCGCCGCCGGTTCCCGCGCCGGCGGCCATGCTGCCCGGCGCGCCGCCTGCGATGCCGGTACCGCGCCCCGGGCAGCGCTACGAGCCGATCGCCGCCGACGAAGTGGCCGCCTTCAAGCAGGCCCTGGCGCGCGCCGCCGCCCAGCGCCCGGCGCCGCCGCTGGGCGACAGCGTGCGCACCGGCCCCATCCTGCGCCCCAGCAGCACCGGCTTCGAGGACACGGTGATGCCCGAGCAGGACGGCCCCAGCACCGACCTGAGCGGCACGCAATACGGCGAATTGCGCTGAGCGGGGCCGGGGCCTAATGGCCGCCGAAGTCCACCAGCGTGTATAGCGGCAGGCCCGCGGCGCGCAGCCGCGCCGAGCCTTGCAGTTCCGGCAGATCGACGATGGCCGCGCCTTCCATGACGGTGGCGCCCAGGCGCTCCAGCAGCTTCTTGCCCGCCATCATGGTGCCGCCGGTGGCAATCAGGTCGTCCACCAGCAGCACCCGGTCGCCGGCCTTGACCGCGTCGGCGTGCAGCTCCACCGTGGCGCTGCCGTATTCCAGCTCGTAGGTTTCCTCCACCGTGGTAAAGGGCAGCTTGCCCTTCTTGCGGATCGGCACGAAGCCGACGTTCAGCTCGTAGGCCACGACGGCGCCCAGGATGAAGCCGCGCGCGTCCAGCCCGGCCACCACGTCGGGGCGCAGCGCCCTGTCCATGTAGCGGTGAACGAAGGCGTCGACCAGGATGCGGAACACCTTCGGGTCCTGCAGCAGCGGCGTGATGTCGCGGAACTGCACGCCCGGCGCCGGCCAGTCGGGTACGGTGCGGATATGCTGGCGCAGGTAGTCGTTGACGCTCAGGTCGGGCATGGCTGTCGCAATGGGATGGTCGCAGGAACGCCCAGTGTAATCACCGCAGCAGCCATTCCTGCGCCAGCGCCAGCGCCTGGGGATGGCCGCACAGCACCAGCGTGTCGCCCTCGCCCAATGCAGCGCCGTCGGGCACCTGCCTGCCCACGCGGCGTATGTTGACCAGGCGCGCGCCCATGGCGCCCAGCGGCAGGCTGTCCGGCGCCTGGCCTATGGCACCGGCGCCGGGCGGCAGGGTGACGCTGGCCAGCCGCTCCTGGTCCTTCTCGTGCGGCGTGTCGTCGTCGGCGCCATGGAAGTAGCCGCGCAGCAGGCCGTAGCGCGCCTCGCGCTGCTGCTGCACCACGCGCAGCACGCGGCGCATGGGCACGCCCACCAGCGCCAGCGCGTGGCCGGCCAGCATGAGCGAGCCCTCGATCGCCTCGGGTACGATTTCGGTGGCGCCCGCGGCCTGCAGCCGGTCCAGGTGCGCGTCGTCCTGCGTGCGCACCACCACCGGCACGTGCGGCGCGTGCTTGCGCGCGTTGGCCAGCACTTTCAGCGCCGTCGGCATGTCCAGCGGCGTGACCACCACGGCGGCGGCGCGCGCCAGGCCGGCCGCCATCAGCGCCTGCAGGCGCGTGGAATCGCCGAACACCACCGAATGCCCCGCCGCCGCCGCCTGGCGCACCCGGTCCGGATCGAGGTCCAGCGCCATATAGGGCACGCCCTCGCCTTCGAGCATGTGCGCCAGGTTCTGCCCGCAGCGGCCATAGCCGCAGATCAGCACATGGCCGCTGGCGTTGATCGACTGGCGCGCGATCCCGGTCAGCTGCAGCGACTGCATCAGCCAGTCGCTGGCCACCAGCTTCATCACGATGGCGTTGCTGTACTGGATGAGAAACGGCGTGGCCAGCATGGACAGCACCATGGCCGCCAGCACCGGGTTGAGCAGCGCCGGCTCGATCAGCCGGTTGGCCTGCATCAGCGCCAGCAGCACGAAGCCGAATTCGCCCGCCTGCGCGGTATACAGCCCGGTGCGCAGCGCGACGCCGGCGCTGCCGCCGCGCACGCGCGCCAGGACGGACACCAACCCCACCTTGATGAGCAGCGGCAGCGCCAGCAGCACCAGCACCAGCGCGCCATGCTCCAGCAGCACGTGCCAGTCGAGCATCATGCCCACGGTGATGAAGAACAGCCCGAGCAGCACGTCGTGAAACGGGCGGATGTCGGTTTCCACCTGGTGTCGGTACTCGGTCTCGGACACCAGCACGCCGGCGATGAACGCGCCCAGCGCCAGCGACAGCCCGGCCAGCTCGGTCAGCCAGGCCAGCCCCAGCGTGATGAGCAGCAGGTTGAGCATGAACAGCTCGTCGCTCTTGCGCCGCGCCACCAGCGTGAGCCACCAGCGCATCAGGCGCTGCCCGCCGACCAGCAGCAGGCTGATCAGCGCCACCGCCTTGAGCAGCGCCAGGCCGAGCGCGACCCACAAATGCTCCGGCGCGCTGCCCAGCGCCGGCACCAGCACCAGCAGCGGCACCACGGCCAGATCCTGGAACAGCAGGATGCCCAGCACGCGCCGGCCGTGCTCGCTGTCGAGCTCGGCGCGCTCGGCCAGCAGCTTGACGACGATGGCCGTGCTGCTCATCGTCAGCGTGCCCGCCAGCGCCAGCGCCGGCTGCCAGCCCATGTACCACACGCCGCCCAGCCAGTGCGCCAGCAGCAGCAGGCCCCCGGTGAACGCCGCCATGCAGCAGACCACCTGCAGCAGTCCCAGGCCGAACACCAGGCGGCGCATGGCGCGCAGCTTGGGCAGGCTGAATTCCAGGCCGATGGTGAACATCAGGAACACCACGCCGAACTCGCCCAGGTGGCGCACCCCCTCGGAGTTGTGCGTCAGCGCCAGCGCATGCGGCCCGATCAGGATACCGGCGGCCAGATAACCCATCATCGGCGGCAGGCGCAGGCTGCGGCAGGCAACCACGCCCAGCACGGCGGCCAGCAGGTAAAGCAAGGTGAGAGCCAGGGAAGACATGATTCATCGTAGCAGCCCGCCGATAAAATCCGCTGATGGCACAAGCCCCCTCCTCCCCCGTTTCCATCTCCCTCGACGCCGGCCAGGTGCTGCGCCTGGCGCGCGAGGCCTTCGACATCGAGGCCCAGGCGCTGCACGCCATGAGCGCGCGGCTGGACGCCGTCTTCGTGCAGGCGGTGCAGCTGATGCTGGCCACGCGCGGGCGCGTCATCGTCATGGGCATGGGCAAGAGCGGCCACGTGGGGCGCAAGATCGCCGCCACGCTGGCGTCGACCGGCACGCCGGCGTTCTTCGTGCACCCGGCCGAGGCCAGCCACGGCGACCTGGGCATGGTGACCGACGGCGACCTGGTGCTGGCCATCTCCAACAGCGGCGAGAGCAGCGAGCTGACCGTGCTGCTGCCGGTGCTCAGGCGCCAGGGCGTGCCGCTGATCGCCCTGACCGGCGGCCTGCAATCGACGCTGGCGCGCCACGCCGATGTGCTGCTCGACTGCAGCGTCGAGCGCGAAGCCTGCCCGCTCAACCTGGCGCCCACCACCAGCACCACGGCGCAGCTTGCCATGGGCGATGCGCTGGCCGTGGCGCTGCTCGACGCACGGGGCTTTCGCCCCGAGGACTTCGCCCGCTCGCACCCCGGCGGCGCGCTGGGCCGGCGCCTGCTGACCCACGTGCGCGACGTGATGCGCACGGGCGACGAGGTGCCCCGCGTCACGCCCGACACGGACTTCGACGCGCTGATGCGCGAGATGAGCGCCAAGGGCTTGGGCGCCACCGCGGTGGTGGACGCCGCCGGCAAGCCCCTGGGCATCTTCACCGACGGCGACCTGCGCCGGCGCATCCAGGCCGGCACCGACCTGCGCCAGATGCGCGCGTCCGACCTGATGCACGCCAGCCCGCGCACCATCGCCGTCGACGCCCTGGCGGCCGACGCCGCACGGCTGATGGAAAGCCACGCCATCACCAGCGTGCTGGTCGTGGACGACACGGCACAACTCGTCGGCGTGGTGCACATCGGCGACCTGATGCGCGCCAAGGTGATCTGATGCACGCACACACCACCCCGCCGCAACCCGTGCTGCAGCACGCCCCCGAGCTGCTGCTGCGCGCCCAGGACGTGCGCGTCGTCTTCTTCGACGTGGACGGCGTGCTGACCGACGGCGGCCTGTATTTTTCCGAGGCGGGCGAGAGCCTCAAGCGCTTTCACACCCTGGACGGCCACGGCATCAAGCTGCTGCAGCGCGCCGGCATCACGCCCGCCGTCGTCACCGGGCGCGACGCGCCGGCGCTGCGCCTGCGCCTGTCGGCGCTGGGCGTGGTCCACGCGCGCTTTGGCACCGAGGACAAGCGCCCCGCCGCCGAGCAGATCCTGGCCGAACTGGGCCTGTCCTGGCAGCAGGCCGCCGCCATGGGCGACGACTGGCCCGACCTGCCGATGCTGCGCCGCAGCGCCCTGGCCGCGGCCCCGGCCAACGCGCAGGTCGAGGTGCGCGCCGCTGCGCACTACGTCACCCAGGCGCGCGGCGGCGACGGCGCGGTGCGCGAGCTGTGCGACCTGCTGCTGACCGCCGGCGGCCACTACGCCCGGCTGCTGGCCGAATACGCATGACCCACGGCATGATGCAACGCCTGCGCCAGGGCTGGGAACGCCTGTCCATCTACCTGCCGGTGCTGCTCATGGGCTTGCTGGCGCTGGGCAGCTGGTGGCTGGTGCGCAACGCCCCGGCGCCCTTGCCCACGCTCGCGCAGCAGGCGCCCGCGCACGAACCCGATTACTTCATGCGCGATTTTTCCGTCAAGCATTTCGACGCCGCCGGCAAGCTCACCAGCGAGCTGCGCGGCACGCTGCTGCGCCACTTCGTCGATACCGATACGCTGGAGATCGACCAGCCGCGCATACGCTCCATCACGCCCGCCGGGCGCGTGACCACGGCGCGGGCGCAGCGCGCAGTCAGCAACGCCGACGGCTCCGAGGTGCAATTCTTCGGCGACGCCATCATCGTGCGCGAGCCGGTGGCGCAGCCCGGCAAGGCGCCGCTGCCCCGGCTGGAGTTACGGGGGGAGTTCCTGCACGCCTGGGTGAACGACGAGCGGGTGCGCTCCAACCAACCCGTCACGCTGGTGCGCGGCAACGACCAGTTCACCGCGGACAGCATGGACTACGACAACCTCGACCAGGTTCTGAACCTGCACGGCCGGGTGCAAGGCACGCTGCGCAATGCCTCTGCACCACGCTAAGGCCCCGGCACCGGCCACGGACGGCAGCCCGCTGGTCTTCATTACCGGCGCCTCCAGCGGCATAGGCCGGGCGCTGGCGCTGCACTACCACCGCGCGGGCTGGCGCCTGGCCCTGGTGGCACGGCGCGGTTATCTGATCAAATCGTGGGCGCAAGAAGCAGGGATAAGCGCAGCATGCTACAAAATATATAGTTGCGACGTCAGCAAGCCGCAGGAGATCATCGTCGCCGCGCGCGAGTGCATCGCCCACCAGGGGCTGCCCGACGTGGTCGTCGCCAACGCCGGCATCAGCATTGGCGTGGACAGCCGCGAGCGCGCCGACCTGGACGTGATGGCGCGCATCTTCGCCACCAACAACCTGGGGCTGGCCGCCACCTTCCACGCCTTCATCGCCCCCATGGTGCGCCGCGGCAGCGGGCGGCTGGTCGGCATAGGCAGCGTCGCCGGCATACGCGGCCTGCCCGGGCATGGCGGCTACTGCGCCAGCAAGGCGGCAGTCATCAGCTACTGCGAGAGCCTGCGCGGCGAACTGCGCGGCAGCGGCGTGCGCGTGGTCACGCTATGCCCCGGCTACGTGGATACCCCGCTGACGCAGCACAACCGCTACGCCATGCCCTTCCTGCTCGACCCGGCGACCTTTGCGGCACGCGCCGTCCGGGCCATAGAGGCTGGTGCGAGCTACCGCGTCATCCCCTGGCAGATGGCGGTGGCTGCCAAGCTGATGCGGCTGCTGCCCAACGCCCTGTTCGACCGCCTGCTGGCCGGCCGGCCGCGCAAGCACCGCCAGGGGCACGGACAGCCTCCCGAATAAGAACGAAGAACGCACGCTCCGCCGCCGCACACGCAAAAAGGGCTCCCGCAGGAGCCCTGTTCGTGCCGCGCACTGGCGCTGCGCGCGGTTCAGTAACCGCCGCCGTCGCCAAACCCGCCGCGACCACCGCCGCCGCCGTAGCCACCACGGCCACCGCCGCCGCCACCACCACCGCCACGCGGGCCGGAGCCGTAGGGGCTGCGAAAGCCGCCCTCGCTACGGCCGCCGCCATAGCCGCCGCCACCGCCACCGCCGCTGCGCCCACCACCGTAGCCGCCGCCACCACCACCGCCAAAGCCGCCGCCACCGCTGCGCGGGGGGCGCGGCTCCATGGGGCGGGCCTCGTTCACCACGATGCTGCGTCCGCCCAGGGATTGGCCGTTCATGCCATTGATGGCCTGCTGGGCTTCGGCATCGCTGCCCATTTCAACGAAGCCAAAACCCTTGGAGCGGCCGGTATCGCGCTCCATCATGACCTTGGCGCTGGTGACGGCGCCAAACTGGCTGAAAGCCTGCTCAAGATCCTGGTCACGCACGGCGTATGGCAGGTTGCCGACGTACAGCTTGTTGCCCATCAAGGGACTCCTAAAAACAAAATGGATGGAACGACGGAGTCCCGAACCCGCAGACAGTGAATCACAAAGACGCCCTATGCGCGAAAACTGACGGATCACCGCAACTCTGGCGAAAATCTGTTCGCCCACACGGTTATGTGCCAGAACCCCCGCCAGGACGCAATAGGGATTGAGCCAAGCTGTAGCGAATTTGCCAATAAAAAAAAGGGCCTGACGGCCCTTTTTTGCGCTGCACCCGGATCAGTAGCTGTTGCGGCCGGCACCACCGAAACCGCCGCTGCGGCCCGCGCCGTAGCCACCGCCGCCACCAAAGCCGCCGCCGCTGCGCGGGGGACGCGGCTCCATCGGGCGCGCCTCGTTCACCACCAGGGCGCGGCCGCCGTAGCTTTGGCCATGCACGCCGGAGATGGCGGCCTGCGCCTCGGCGTCGCTGCCCATCTCGACGAAGCCAAAGCCCTTGGAACGGCCCGTGTCGCGCTCCATCATGACCTTGGCGCTCTGCACCGCGCCGTACTGGCCGAAGGTCTGCTCCAGATCATGGTCACGGAAGGAATAGGGCAGGTTGCCCACATAAAGTTTGTTGCCCATGCTCGGGACTCCTAGAAAAAAATGAAATGCGATGGAGCCCGACGCAAACCTGTGACAACCGCAAAGACGCGAGACCGACCGAACACCGCAGGGCGCTTTCCCGCATTGCAGAAAAACCCGACCATTATCTAGCACGGCACAAGCCCTCTACGATGTTTTGTGCGTATCTACAACACTTTTCCGGGAAACCCCTTGATTTTCCCGGCTTCCACCACCGGCGGCCGGGCCTCCCACCCGGCGCCCTAGAATGCGCGGTCTTCGGTCAGCGCTGCCCGAACATCCCCTGGGCTTGTTGCCGACCATGGAAGTCTTCTTCGTATCCACCCTCATCGTCGCCCTGGCCGAAATGGGCGACAAGACCCAGTTGCTGTCGCTGGTGCTGGCCGCCCGGTTCCAGAGGCCGTGGCCCATCGTATGGGGCATCCTGGTTGCCACCGCGGTCAATCATGCGCTGGCGGGCGCCCTCGGCTCGTGGGTCACCGCAGCCCTGGGGCCGCAGGCGCTGCGCTGGGTGCTGGGGCTGTCGTTCATCGCCATGGCGCTGTGGATGCTGATCCCCGACAAGCTGGACGACGACGACGCGCCTCGGGGCACGCCGCGCTGGGGGATTTTCGGCACCACGCTGGTGGCCTTCTTCCTGGCCGAGATGGGCGACAAGACGCAGATCGCCACCGTCATGCTGGCCGCCCAGTACCACGCCTGGCTGTGGGTGGTGCTGGGCACGACGCTGGGCATGATGCTGGCCAACGCGCCCGTGGTCTGGCTGGGCGAGCGCATCACGCGGCTGGTGCCGATACGGGTCGTGCACGTCGTCTCGGCGCTGATTTTTCTGGTGCTGGGGCTGCTGGCGCTGTTTGCACCCAAGGCGACGCCTTTGGCATAATCGTCCGCAGACGCGCCGATTTGCACCGCTTGCGGGCGCTTTACAAATCCTGCTAAAGACGTGACCGAGCGACACGCACGCAATCGAACCCGGCCCGTTTTTAGCGCAGCCGGGTTTTTTCATGTCGTTCATCGCCATACCGCAGTCCATGCACTTTGCCGAGGCGCTGGCGCTTTCCTCGGGCGCCAGCATCCGCGACTACCAGCTCGCGTACGAGACCTACGGCGAGCTCAACGCCGATAAAAGCAACGCCGTGCTGGTGTGCCACGCGCTCAACGCCTCGCACCACGTGGCCGGCGTCTACGAGGGGCAGGCCAGGAGCGAAGGCTGGTGGAACAACATGATCGGCCCGGGCAAGCCGGTGGACACCAACCGCTTCTTCGTCATCGGCATCAACAACCTGGGCTCGTGCTTCGGCTCCACCGGCCCGATGCACGTGAACCCGGATACGGGCGTGGCCTATGGCGCCGACTTCCCCGTGGTGACGGTGGAGGACTGGGTGCACGCCCAGGCCCGGCTGCTCGACCGCCTCGGCATCGCACAGCTGGCCGCCGTGCTCGGCGGCAGCCTGGGCGGCATGCAGGCGCTTTCGTGGACGCTGCAGTACCCCGAACGCATGCGCCACGCCGTGGTGGTGGCCAGCGCGCCCAACCTGTCGGCCGAGAACATCGCCTTCAACGAGGTGGCGCGCCGCGCCATCGTCACCGACCCGGATTTCCACGGCGGCAACTTCTACCGCCATGGCGTGATTCCGAAACGCGGCCTGCGCATCGCCCGCATGATCGGCCACATCACCTACCTCTCGGACGACGTGATGAACCAGAAATTCGGCCGCGAACTGCGCAGCGCGGTCGACGGAGTGGCGCGCCAGGACTACCAGTACAGCACGCAAGACGTCGAGTTCCAGATCGAGAGCTACCTGCGCTACCAGGGCGACAAGTTCAGCGACTACTTCGACGCCAACACCTACCTGCTCATCACCCGCGCGCTGGACTACTTCGACCCGGCGCAGCGCCACGGCGGCAACCTGACGCAGGCGCTGGCGGCGGCGCAGGCCAGATTTCTGCTGGTGAGCTTTTCCACCGACTGGCGCTTTGCCCCGCAACGTTCGCGCGAGATCGTCAAGGCGCTGCTGGAAAACCGCCGCAGCGTGAGCTACGCGGAGATCGACGCACCCCACGGGCATGATGCATTTTTGCTTGATGACGTCCGATACATGGGCGTAATGCGCTCATATTTTGATAGTATTCTGAAGGAGCAGCAATGAGCGACCACGCCACCATGCAAGCCATTGCCCGCCTGGTGCCCGCAGGCAGCCGGGTGCTCGACCTGGGCTGCGGCGACGGCGCGCTGCTCGACCTGCTGCAGCGCGAGCAGGGCTGCAGCGGCTACGGCATCGAGATCGACGACGCCAACGTGCTCGCCTGCGTGCGCCGCGGCGTCAACGTGATCCAGCTGAACCTGGACGAAGGCCTGGCCATGTTCGAGGACAACAGTTTCGACGTGGTGCTGCAGATCGACACGCTGCAGCACCTGCGCAACGCCGAGGTCATGCTGCGCGAGACGGCGCGCGTGGGCAAAAGCGGCGTCGTCGCCTTTCCCAACTTCGCGCATTGGCCCAACCGCCTGGCCGTGCTGCGCGGCAGGATGCCGGTGACGCGCCGCCTGCCCTACCAGTGGTACGACACGCCCAACATCCGCGTGGGCACGTACAAGGACTTCGAGGTGCTGGCCGGCAAGAACAAGCTGCGCATCCTCGACTCCTTCGGCCTGCAGGACGGGCGCACCGTGCGCCTGCTGCCCAACGCACGCGCCGGCACGGCGGTGTTCCACTTCGAGCACGACTGACGGCCCATACGTGCAATTTCGTACGGGAATTCGTGAGTTAATGTAACTGCGCTTCTCCCCTACAGTCACCGCTGGGCGCATGCGCGCCCGCCGGCAGCAGGCCGGAACCAAAGCATGACTGGCAGGAGACAAGCAAATGTCCGCTTCCGCGAACAACCGTTCCGTAGCACGCCGGGTCACCCTTTTGGCAATGGGGCTGGTGGCCCTGGTGCTGATCGTGGTGGGCCTGGCGATTTCCGTGCTCACGGAACGCAACACACGCACCCAGGCGGTGCGCAGCGTAGCGGATACCGCGCAAAGCGTGGCGTCGGCCATAGACGCCGCGGACAACGCCAACCGGGAGCTGGTCAAGCTCACGATGAAGGGCCTGCAGCGCTACTTCGAGCCCACCATGCAGCTCGACGAGGCGGCCGGCGAGCTGCGCAGCTACGGCGCGCTGGTCAACAAGGACTACAGCCTGGTCGACCGGTTCGCCAAGGAAACCGGCGGCATCGCCACCATCTTCGCCCGCCAGGGCGACGACTTCGTGCGCGTCACCACGTCCATCAAGGACAGCGAGGGCGCGCGCCCGCTAGACACGCCGCTGGCGCACGACGACCCGGCGTACGCCAAGGTCAAGGCCGGGGAGCCGTACATCGGCCGCACCATGGTCAACGGCGTACCCTACATGGGCTACTACCTGCCCTCCAAGGATGCTGCGGGCAAGGTCATCGCGCTGCTGTTCATCGGCAACGACATCAGCATCTACGACGCGATGCTGGAAAAGCAGATCGGCCAGACCAGCTTCTTCGAGCACGGCGGCGCCTACGTGATCGACCCGCGCGGGGCATTGCCCGACGCCGTGTTCATGGCGCACCCGCAGGCGCGCGGCAAAAAGGTGCTGCAGGCCTTCCCGCAGGCACAGGATTTCCTGCAGGCACTCGCCAGCGCACCGGACGGCTTCGTGCGCCACGCCACCGCGCTGCTGGGCGACGCGGGCAGCGATACCTGGGCCGTGGCGCGCAAGACCGCCGGTGGCTGGTGGGTCGTGGCCGAGGTGCCCGATGCCGAGGCCATGGCCAGCCAACAGCGCATCACCTGGGCCGTCTGGGGCCTGATGGCGCTGGCCGTGGTGCTGCTGGCCGTGGGCCTGTTCGTGGTGCTGCGCCGCGGCGTGAGCCAGCCACTGACGGAACTCACCCACGCCGTCACGCTGGTGGCCCAGGGCGACCTCACCCAGGCCTTCCACACCGCGCGGCGCGACGAGATCGGGCTGCTGGTGCAGGAAGTCGAGGGCATGCGCCAACGCTACCTGCACATGCTGCAGCAGGTGCGCCAGGCGGTGGACAGCATCACCACGGCCAGTGCCGAAATCGCCACCGGCAACCAGGATTTGTCGAGCCGCACCGAGGCCACGGCCAACAGCCTGGCGCAGACCGCGCAAAGCATGGAAGAGCTGACCGCCACGGTGCGCCAGTCGGCGGACTCCGCGCACCAGGCCAACCAGCTGGCCAGCACCGCCGCCGAGGTGGCCGCGCGCGGCGGGCGCGCGGTGGGCGAGGTGGTCACGACCATGGGCGACATCAACCAGAGCAGCCGCCGCATCGCCGACATCATCGGCGTGATCGACGGCATCGCCTTCCAGACCAACATCCTGGCGCTCAACGCCGCCGTCGAGGCTGCGCGCGCGGGCGAGCAGGGCAGGGGCTTCGCCGTGGTGGCCGGCGAGGTGCGCAGCCTTGCGGGCCGCAGCGCCGAAGCGGCGCGCGAGATCAAGCAGCTGATCAGCGATTCGGTGGCAAAAGTGGAGTCCGGCACACGCCTGGTGCAGAACGCCGGCACGACGATGGACGAGATCGTCGATTCGGTACAGCGCGTCGGCCAGATCGTCGGCGAGATCACCTCCGCGTCCTCCGAGCAGGCCGGCGGCATAGGCCAGGTCAACCAGGCCGTGGCCACGCTCGACCAGATGACGCAGCAAAACGCCGCGCTGGTCGAACAGTCGGCCGCCGCCGCGCACAGCCTGCGCGACCAGGCGGGGCGGCTGGTGCAGGCCGTGGGTGTGTTCAAGCTCGGCGACCACGCCGGCACGGCGCAGCAGTTGCCTGCGCTGGAGCACGCACCAGCCAGGACGTGACGGAGATAACGGACAAGACGCAAGAAGGGAAACCTCGCTGCAACAGGAGCGTGGCGCATTCGGGATAATTCGTTACCCCTTGCTACGGGAGTCGTCCCATGCTGCGAGCCTCCACCGCCCTTGCGGCCAACACCAGCTTGCAAGAGCAAGCCTTGCTTGGCGACCGTGTCACGCTCATCGCCTGCACCCTAGGGTTGATCGCCGCCATCATCCTGGGCGTGGTGCACGACGCGCTGGGCATGGCGCTGGCCGTGGCGCTGCCGCTGTATGCGCTCGCAGCCCTGGTGGCCTGGGGCGCACGCGGCACGCTGCTGGCGCGCCTGGTGCTGAGCGCCGTGCTCATGCTGCTGGTGGCGCTGCACATCCAGCTCTCGCACGGCGTGCTGGAATACCATTTCGGCGTCTTCGTCGCCCTCGCCATCACTCTGGTGTACCGCGACTGGCGCCCGATCGCACTGGCCGCCGGCCTGATCGCGGTACACCACGTATCGTTCGACCGGCTGCAGGCCTGGGGCTTCGACCTGTACTGCCTGAGCAAGCCGGACTTCGGCCGCGTCATGCTGCACGCCACCTACGTCGTGGTGCAGACGGTGCTGGAAATCGCCATGGCCGTCCGCATGCAGCAGACGGCGCGCCAGGGCGATGAATTGCGCGAACTGATCGCAGCCGTGGACCGGCCGGAGGGCATCAGCCTGCAAGCCGGGCAGGTAAACGTCACCACCCACGCCGCCATTGCCATGCGCGACGCCCTGACGCGCATGCACCAGGCGGTGACCAGTGTGCGCAACGCCAGCGCCAGCGTGCGCGACGCCAGCGGCGAGATCGCCCAGGGCAATATCGACCTGTCCACGCGCACCGAACGCCAGGCGGCCGCGCTGGCACAGACGGCCGCGTCCATGGACCAGCTGGGCGCAACCGTGCAGCAGAACGCCGACAGCGCACGCCAGGCCAATCAACTGGCCATGAATGCCAGCAGCGTCACCGAGCAGGGCGGCCAGGTGGTGGCGCAGGTGGTGCAGACCATGCGCGGCATCAACGACGCGAGCCGCAAGATCGCCGACATCATCGGCGTGATCGACGGCATCGCCTTCCA
>Ga0222429_100214_pt1 | contig 74779 bp, 55 predicted proteins | sample 1B50Ametagenome_FD_182475 | JGI IMG/M metagenome (GOLD analysis project Ga0222429, IMG submission 182475) | Enriched microbial communities from leaf-cutter ant dump, University of Wisconsin, Madison, United States - 1B50A (version 2) | ecosystem: Environmental > Terrestrial > Nest > Insects nest...
GTTGATTAATGTGATTGCTTCGTTTAAACTTCATGATAAGAGCGTCCTCCTTGGATGATGGGTTTTAAGGGCCACTGACCCGTTACACCCCTATCATACCGGAGAACGCTCCTTTTCATCAAAGGCTATATCTTAGCCTCTACAGGAATTTATTTCAGCGGATTGGCGCGGCCGTGGTGGGATTAGCAGCTCTGTGACACTATTTTGGCGGTTGGCGCGGCTGAGGTGGGATTAGCACCCCCACGGCATGGAGGCGTGGACTTTGCCATTGGGGAAAAATACCGTCCAAGCTCTACAAACTTACACTTTCTAATAGCAGCCATAAGGAGACTGTCGATTTATAGTGGATCGGGCCAAACAATCTGTTTAGACAGCGCAACGGAACTCAGGAGCCTTAATCGGCAATAAAGGGTGTTTTGGAAAAGCTAACGGAACGGTAGGCCCTTATCAGCGACAAACGTTGCCAAAATCACTGTAAAACCGCGGAATAACGGCGCTGTGTTCCGTTACAATTCAGAGCGGAACCCCCTTCACCGAATAAGAGCGCTGTGTTCCGTTACGACGGATGGTTAGGCGAAAAAGCGCTGTGTTCCGTTACGACGGATGGTTAGGCGAAAAAGCGCTGCTTCGTGCGCAAGGCATTCTGTCAACAATAAATCGACAGTCTCATAAGAGCCGTCAGTAGCAATAAGGACCGTCAGGGATCACCCTGATGGTCCTTATTTGTGGAAAAAATCCCCTTCATCTAAGCCTGCTTGAACGCGTTGACCATCATCAAGTTGACGGATACGATGACGAGCAAATCGCTTGGTATGACGAACGGGATGCCAAGGCTCTCCTCCTCGTTCGCGAAGAATACCGGGCTCAGAATCAGCAGCGGCAGCCCGACGAATGCAGAAAGAAACGGATACGCACCAACTTTACCTCTACCGCCTCCGGAATACTGACACGGAGATGTCACTATTTCCCGGTTACAATGAATACAGAAGCTATAAATTGAGGGTAGAGAGGATTGGATTTAAATGCAAAATGCGCATAGCAAAAGCGGAATGGTCATCGCCGGACTGCTGCTCGCCATTCTGATGGCATCGATGGACAACACAATTGTAGCCACGGCCATGGGCACGATCGTCGGGGAATTGGGAGGACTCGACAAATTCGTCTGGGTGACCTCGGCGTACATGATCGCGGAGATGGCAGGCATGCCGATCTTCGGCAAACTGTCGGATATGTATGGACGCAAACGCTTCTTCATTTTCGGCATCGTCACGTTCATGATCGGCTCGGCACTCTGCGGAACCGCTGGCTCTATCGTCGAACTCAGCCTCTACCGTGCCATACAGGGTATCGGCGGCGGCGCGCTCGCCCCGATCGCGTTCACGATCATGTTCGATGCGGTGCCGGCCGACAAACGGGGCAAGCTTATGGGCTTGTTCGGCGCCGTCTTCGGAATGTCGAGCATATTTGGCCCGCTGCTCGGCGCTTATATTACGGATTACGTGCAGTGGCAGTGGATCTTCTATATTAATCTGCCGCTCGGGCTCCTCTCGTTCTACCTCGTCACAGCCGGCTACAAAGAATCGCTCGAGCATAGCAAACAGCGCATCGACTGGGCCGGAGCTGCCACTTTGGTCGGCGCGGTCGTCTGTCTCATGTTCGCCATCGAGCTTGGCGGCAAGACGTACGCCTGGCAATCGCCGCAGATCATCGGCTTGTTCGCCGGATTTGCCGCGCTCGCTGTCTTGTTCCTGCTGGCCGAATCGCGGGCGGCGGAACCGATCGTCGCGTTCCGCATGTTCCGCAGCCGGCTCTATGCGACAAGCAATGTCATCGCCATCATGAGCGGAGCGGCGTTCATCGGCGCATCGGTGTTCATTCCGATCTACGTGCAAGGCGTGCTCGGCGGCAGCGCCACGAACTCCGGTCTCATCCTGCTGCCGATGATGCTTGGCACGGTCGTAACCGCGACTGGCGGCGGATTTGTAATGAACCGGCTGTCCTATCGGACGATTCTTCTCTCGACGCTCGCGCTGCTGCTTGCCGGGCTCGCCTTGCTCGCGACGATTGACACACATACGCCGCGGCTTGTGCTGACGCTTTACATGATTCTGGTCGGGCTCGGCGTCGGGGCTTCATTCTCTGTGCTGGCCAATGCGGCGACGCACCTGCTGCCGAACCGCCAACGGGGAACGGCCATGTCAACGCTTAACTTCCTGCGCTCGCTGGGCATGACGCTGGGGATCACGCTGTTCGGCATCCTGCAAAGCCACTCCTTGACCCTTCGGCTGACCGACGCGTTCGCGAGTGGAGAAGCCGGATCTTCCGCGCTGCCGCAGGACCTCGACTTCAGCGACCCGCATGCGATGCTCGCTCCTGCGGCGCGGGCCGCGATTCCGGAGCAAGCGATGCACGCGATCGCCGAAGGGCTCTCCGGCTCCATCGCGCAAGTATTCGCCTGGGGTCTCATTCCGGCGGGACTCGCCGTCATCGCTGCCATCGCCATGGGGCGGGAGAAGTTCGACCCGGCAGCCGAAGCCAAGCAGGCAGCGGCGCCCGAATACGCGACAGCACATTAGCGTCCGGATGCAGCAATGCCGCCCTTTATTGAGCGGTGCCCCTACAAGAAGGACCGCCCGGGGCGGTCCTCTTGTCTATTGCACAGTTTTGCCTGACGAAGCACGAAGAAGCGGCTCATCCTTTCGAGATCATCTTCTTCTACCGGCTTTCGGCTTGCCAATTGGTGCGGAAGAGGTCGGAGAAGTTTCCCGCTTCCGGGGAGTTGTCGCCCGTGCTCCCGCAGTGACCGGTGCTGGAGTTGGAGCTGGATCCTCTACCATCGGATAAGGGTGCTCCTGCACTTGCGGGATCTTCTTCTTGATCAGCTTCTCGATATCCTTGAGATAAGGAAGCTCCTCATGCTCGCAGAAGGAGATCGCCGTGCCGCTGAGCCCCGCCCGGCCGGTCCGGCCGATACGATGCACGTAGGTCTCCGGAATATTCGGAAGGTTGAAGTTGATGACATGGGACAACTCCTCGATGTCGATGCCTCTGGCCGCAATGTCGGTAGCCACCAGCACGCGCGTCGAGCCGTTCTTGAAGTTGCCCAGAGCCGCTTGCCGCGCATTCTGGGACTTGTCTCCGTGAATGGCTTGCGCGGCGATATTCGCTCTTGTCAGCCCGCGCGCCACGCGGTCCGCACCGTGCTTCGTGCGGGTGAACACGAGCGCCGAAGCGATGGATTCGTCCTGCAGCAAGTGCTGCAGCAGCTTCAGCTTGTTCGGCTTATCGACGAGATAGACGGATTGGCCGATCCGGTCGACGGTCGAGGACACCGGCGTTACTTCCACTTTCACCGGATCGACCAGCAGGGATTCCACCCACTTGGCGATTTCCGGCGGCATCGTGGCTGAGAAGAACAGCGTTTGCCGCTTCTCGGGCAGCTTGGCGATGATCTTCTTCATGTCGTGGATGAAGCCCATGTCCAGCATCCGGTCAGCCTCGTCCAGCACGAGAATCTGAACAGCACGCAGATCGGCGAGGTTCTGGTTCATCAAGTCGATCAACCGGCCCGGCGTGGCGATCAGGATGTCCGTACCGCGCGCCAGCGACTGCTCCTGCCCTTGCTGTGAGACGCCTCCCACAATGACTGCGCTTCGCAGTTGGGTGAATTGCCCGTAGGCCCGAATGTTCTCGTGGATCTGGATCGCCAGCTCCCTGGTCGGCGTGAGGATCAATGCGCGAATGCGTCGCGGCACTCCCGGCTTGCCCGGCTGCTCGCTTAACCGCTGGATAATCGGCAACGCGAACGCAGCCGTCTTGCCTGTGCCTGTCTGCGCGCAGCCGAACAGATCCCTGCCGGCCAGCGCGGCAGGGATCGCCTGTTCCTGAATCGGCGTCGGTTGCACGTAATTTTCTTTCTTGAGCGCCCGCAGAATCGGGGGAATAAGCTTCAAGTCTTGGAATGTCATAAGGACTCCTTTAAGGTTAAGGGATTGCTTTCGATACATCTTCTTGGCCTAAAAGGATCATAACATATTTGCGGGAAAAGACAGAATAACTGCGCTATGTGGAACCATGTTTGTGTAAAGCCGACGCCTTCTTTCCTGAAAACCAGAACCGATGTCCAGGTTACTGTACGTGTCGACAAAGACCTGAAGGAAAGTGCTGAAAATCTTTTTAACCGCGTGGGATTAAGCATGAGCGCAGCAATCAACGCTTTCTTAGACAAGGCTGTAGACGAAAACGGAATTCCGTTTATGCTCAGTTCAAAAAGCACCGGTTTCGGTCCGGCGGGCTATTCAACAGATGCCATTACTGATTTGTTTACGGCTTCTGTAGAGAAGGAGATTGCAAGAAAAAAGCAGGCAGGTTTACCTGTATCAGGGTACGATAACGATAGCAAACGAGTGTATCTGGAATATCCTGATGGCAAACGGGAATACGCCAATGACTGACCATTCTAAACGCCTAATTGTGACGGTGTTTGCCGGGCCAAACGGCTCAGGAAAATCAACGATAACATTAGGCTATCGAATCAGCGGTTCGTACGTTAACGCCGATGAAATCAAAAAAGAATATCAATTGTCAGACCTTGAAGCTGCGCAACGGGCTGAGTCGCAACGCAACACACTTTTGAATAGTTTATCTGATTTTGCGTTTGAGACGGTATTATCCACTGATCGAAATTTATTGCTCCTGCAGAGAGCAAAGGAGTACGCATATGAAGTTCAATGCATTTATGTATTGACGTGTGACGTTAATATTAATGTAGCCAGGGTGCGAGACCGGGTTGCAGACGGAGGGCATGACGTGCCGGAGGAAAAAATAAGAACACGTTACGTTCGCTGTCTTGAAATATTGCCGCGCCTGATTGACGTATGTGATAAAATCGCGGTTTACGACAACTCCGACAGACCCGCGTTAATATTTAGTAAAGAAGACGGGCGTTCAAAAATATTCCCGAATAAATATTGGCCAAACGAGGCATTACTAAAGCTTCTTCGACTCTAACAGACTCTCCCATTGCCCCTCTGCTTGAAAACCCGACGAGAGGGGCTCGGAATTGCCTACCCCTTCAGATCGCTGCCCGTCGTAATGCCGACATCCTGAAGGTTCTCGACGGACACCTTCTTCTCGTAGAAATGTGTCGCATTCGCCTGAATCCCTTCGCGTGTATAGAAAGGATCGTCCGGCGTCAGCGGGAACGTCACCTTCTCGCCCGTGCTCGCCGATTTGTAGATGCCCAGGATGAGCTCGAGCGTGCCGCGCCCGCTGATTCCGTCAATGAGGACCGGATCCCCGGTCTCAATGGCATGCAACACATTGTCGATCTGGCCGGCATGACCTTCATACGCCACCTCGGGGAGGCTGTCGTACAACTGCTGAATCTGCTCCTCCAACGATTCGTTAGCTGCAGGGAAGCCATTCGGTTTCGCGCTTGACGCCTTCAGCTTCCAGGGAGCGGACACCCGCGCCGCTTTCCCCTGGAAGATCAACTGCTGCTCCTCACCATGATGAACGACCGAGCTCGTAATTTGCCCAAGGGCGCCCTGAGGAAACCGCAGCATGGCGACGGACAGGTCCTCGACCTCCGCGTTGTCGTGCGAAGTGTTGCTCATGAACGCCTGCAGCTCGGTCGGCCTCCCCATCATCCACAGCAGCGCGTCAATATGATGAACCGCATGATTGAGCGTGCAGCCGCCGCCCTCCTTCTCCCACGTACCGCGCCACCAGAGATCGTAATAGCAATGACCCCGCCACCAGAACGAGTCGACTTGCGCATGGACGATCGGACCGGCCAGACCGCTGTTCAGCACCGATTTCAGTTTCATCATCGGGTTTCTGAACCGGTTCTGGGCGACAACGGACAAGATCTTGCCGCTCTTGCCGGCTGCTTCAATCATCTCGTCGCACTCCTGCAAGGAGGAAGCCATCGGCTTCTCGACCAGCACGTGCTTGCCGGCTGTCAGGAAGTCCACCGCGATCGGGGCATGGGTATATGGCGGAGTGCACACGGACACCAGATCGATGCCTGGCGCAAGCAACTGTCTGTAATCCTGAACGGCGATCGCCTTGGACAGCTTAAATTGATCGATGCGCGATTGTGCCTTGTCCGCATAGATGTCGGATATCGCTACGATTTCACACCTTTCCGGAAACCGCAAGTACGCCTCAATATGAGCTGCGCTGATCGCTCCCGCCCCGATGATTGCCACTTTTAACATTTTGTTCGCTCCTCCTCTATCATGCCATTGCTCTGCCGCTGCAATCGAAGCCGCCGGCAACGATCGTCTATTCGATCCGAACGGCTGTTTCTTGCGCCTTCAGGCACAGCTCCGCAGCCTTGAACGCATGCTCCTGCGTCATCGCATTCTCCGTGCGATGCAGGCAATCGAGAATCAGTTGACCAAAGTAAGGGTATCCGACTTGATCTTTCACCTGGATGTGTCGCTCCCCGTCTCCGTTGACCAGATAGAGGTGTCCGCCCTCACGGTCCCGGCCGATATCCACATATTTCCTCAGCTCGATGTATCCTTCCGTGCCCATGATGACCGTTCGGCCGTCTCCCCAGGTGCTGAGACCGTCCGGCGTCAGCCAATCGACCCGGAAGTAGAAAGTCGCTCCGTTGTCACCTACCAGCATCGCATCGCCGAAATCCTCCAACTCCGGGTACGTCTTGTGATGATAGTTTGCAACTTGCGACCGCACGATCGTCGCATCTTTCGCGCCGGAGTAGGTCAGGAATTGCTCGATCTGATGGCTGCCGATATCGCACAGAATGCCGCCGTAATGCTCCCGCTCGAAGAACCAGTCCGGCCGGCTCGGCGCATTCAGGCGATGGGGTCCAAGTCCCAATACTTGCACCACACGCCCGATCGCTCCTTGCTCGATCAAGTCCCCGGCGTAGATCGCGCATTCGACATGCAATCTTTCGCTATAGTAGACCATGTATTTCTTCCCGGTCGTTCTCGCCGTTTCGCGGGCCTGCGCCAACTGTTCGAGCGTGGTGAACGGCGCCTTGTCCGTGAAATAATCTTTGCCCGCCTCCATGACGCGAAGCCCGAGCGCGCAGCGCTTGGAGGTGACGGCAGCACCGGCAATCAGGCGAATGCGCGGGTCGGACAAAATCTCCTCTTCCGACGCGGCGGGAGCGGCTTGCGGGAATTTGGCCAGAAACGCCTGAAGCTTGGCGGGGTCCGGTTCGTAGACGGCGACAAGCTCCGCGCCCGCATCGATCAGCCCTTGGCACATGCCGTATATGTGCCCGTGATCCAGCGCAATGGCGGCGAATCGAAACTCGCCCGATCCGACGACCGGCTGCGGTTTCCCTTGCGGGGCATAGTTCATTCCATCTTGTTTGGACATGACTCCTGTATCTCCTTCAGTGATCGAGTATTTTCAGCTATCCCGTCTCCCCTCCATCATAAACGGAAATCGCCTTCCATTGTCCCCGAATCTTGTGATAAAATGCGAATATCTTGCGGTAATAACATCGTATTAGTTCAGGGGGAGAATTTGACGATGAACTTCCGCATCAGCGGCTTCGAATATGAGTATCGCAGAAAATCCAGCCGCCAGTTCTTTGAAGTGTTCCACGCGCATTCCCAGATGGAATTCACCTATGTCCATGAAGGGCAGGGCAATCTGATCATCGAGGGCAGGCACTATCCGATCTCGTCCCATACATTGATGGTTTTCCAGCCCTTCCAGCTCCACCGGGTCCAGATCGACGTTGCGCCTGACGCGCCGTTCGTCCGAACGGTCATCCAATTCGAGCCCGCCATATTAAAATCCTATTGGCCCAGCTTCCCCCTGCTGGAAAGCTTCTATCGCCTGCTATTGACACGCGGCGACGGCAAGCCGCTGTACGACATCTCTGAACCCGAGCTGCCGATCTCGCTGCTTGGGCCGTTCCACGATGCCCTGACCGCCGGCTTGTCCCCGCAGGAACAGCAAGAAGAAGCCCACGCCTTCCTCCTTCATTTTCTGCGCCAACTCAAGCCGCTGTGGCAGAAATCTGCGAGCAACGCTTCCGCAGCGGAGCTGCCTGCCAATAGACACGATCATCGATCCGAGGAAATCATGCAGTGGATCGAAGACCACTATCATGAACCGTTCAAACTGGAGCAGCTCGCCCGCGACCTTCACCTGTCCGCCTACCATCTCGCTCACTTGTTCAAGCAATCCACGGGATCCACCATTTTCGAGTATACGAGAGCGACGAGGCTGCGCCACGCCTCCATTCTGTTAATCCAGACAAACTTGCCCGTACCGGAAATCGGCACAAGGGTCGGCATTCCCGATCCCTCGTACTTCTGCAAAGTATTCCGCGAGCAAATGGGCAGCACGCCGCACCAGTATCGCCTGCACGTGCAGAAGCGGAAGTAGCATTTTACCTGCGGCCATCCGTAGTAGGGGGTATTTTTGTTTTCTCTTAATTGCCCCTTAGGGGGAATATTCATAAAATGCTAGATTTGATATTCTCAAGTTATTTAGGAATTTACGATAGACACCGGAGGTTACAATGAAAATAATGAGAAAAGCCCGGAACGCCGCTTGGTTCATGCTCTGTGTGTGGCTTGCTTTGCAAACGGTGCCGGGCGGTCTGACGGATGTATACGCGGCGGAAGATACAACTCTATCGGAATCAAATCTGTCGGATGCTGTCTACTGGCCGGGCCAGATCATCGTCAAATTCAAAGAGGAGCAGAAAGCGCAGGCACGTTCCTCCTTCATACGTTCGCTTGGCGGCAGCTCGGAGATTTTACCGGAGCCGGTCAAATCGCTGCCAGGCGGGGCCGGTCTGTATCAGATCGAAGGCGACGTTCTCCAGGCCATCTCCTCGCTGATGAACGATCCTCGAGTGGAGTATGTACAGCCCAATTACATCTATCGACGCTTGGAGGTTTCGGAGCCCAACGACCCGTATTGGCAGGCTAACAAACAATGGGACATGGAAGACAGTGCCGCAGGCATTGACCTGCTCGACGCCTGGGCGTACACCGAAGGTTCTCCTGACGTCACTGTGGCGGTTGTGGACAGTGGGCTCGATTATGGGCACGACGATCTGAACATCGCGACCGGGCGTGTAACGATCCTGCCCGGGTCCAATCTCACCGTCCTTGCCAAAGACAACCCCGAGACTGCCGATATCCCGACAGACGGCATGAATGACGGGCATGGAACCCATGTCGCCGGGACGATCGGAGCAAGCGCCTATAACGGGCTGGGCATCGTCGGCATCGCTCCGAATGTGAAGATTATGCCGGTTAAAGTCTTCCGGGAAGAATACGATTACGGCATCAACATTGAAGAGGGAGTTGATTTTGCTGCGGATCATGGCGCCGAGGTAATCAATCTAAGCTTGGGCGGCTCCCTGTTTAATCCGACTTTATATGAAGTGATTCGGAGTCATCCCGATGCATTGTTTGTGGCGGCAGCCGGAAATGATGGAAAGTTGCTGGATGGAAGGTTGGTGGCCCCAGCCATCTATACGGCGGACAACACCTATGGAGGCAAAGTATACCCTGCGCTGCCCAACATTGTGACCGTGGCGGCAACGGACGCTGACGGCAATTTGTACGACAATTCCAATTATAGTACGAAGTACGTGAATCTCGCAGCGCCCGGGGAACGCACCTATAGTTTGTATCCCCGCGATAGCGCAGGGGTCAGCCGGTATGATTACATGTCCGGCACTTCCATGGCCGCTCCGCATGTCAGCGGAGTAGCGGCGTTAATCTATTCGTTGGCCGACGATCTGACGCCTTCCGAAGTGATCGATATTTTGGAGGCGACAGTGAAGCCGCTGGCGAATCTTGCTGACAAGGTAAAAACGGGCGGCACACTGGACGCGGAAGCAGCCGTTCGATACACGGCTGACCGGCTGTCTCCGGTAGAGGCATCTCCATCGCCGGCAGCCGGCAGTGCATTGGTCGCCGGTACGACGGTGACGCTGAGCATCTACAGCCCTGACGCCGACATCTACTATACGCTGAATGGCGACGAGCCTACGATGGAAACGGGGATTTTGTACGATAAGGCCGCGCCGATCCAGGTGAACGAACCTCTCACGATTAAAACCCGCGCTTATCAGAACGGGGTTCTGCACAGCCGTACCGCTGTCTATTCTTATACGTTACTGGACAGCAACGCCCAACTGGCAGACTTGTCCGTCAGCAGCGGCACGCTAAGCCCGGCTTTCGATCCTGCCGAAACGAGCTACAATGTCAGCGTCTCAAGCGACACGGACAGTCTGACTGTGACTGCGGCGACGTATCACCCCAATGCGACCGTCCAGATTAACGATGCCGCGCCGACGATTGGATTTGCCTCTGTGCCGGTTGCCCTGCAGGAAGGCGATAATGATATCACTGTACAGGTAACGGCCGAGGACCACGGGGCAACGAACACCTACACAATTACGGCAAACCGGGCGGCCACGGCTGGCGGCGAAGGCAGCGGCACTGGCGATGATGACGGCCACTCCGACAACGGTAGCGGCACGGGGGACGATGGCGGCAGTTCCGACGACGGCAGTGACACGGGTGACGATGGCGGCAGTTCCGGCGACGGTAGTGGCCCTGGTGACGATGGCGGCAGTTCCGACGACGGCAGTGACACGGGTGACGACGGCGGCAGTTCCGACGATGGCGGTATCGTCGATGTTGGTCCCGTTGGCACCACGCCGCCTGCTGCACCGATCGTGCAGTTGGACGACAACGGAACCCTCACGATTCAGCCTGAACTCTTGAACGATACGGGCATTGCACAGTCGATAATCGATGACCGTTCTCTGAAAGAAGCATTGGCTGCCGCAGCATCCCGTCCCGAAAGCATGAAGTCGGTGACGATAGCCGTGACGGCGACGCAAGGGGCTTCTTCCTATGATATCAAGCTGCCGGCCGACACGTTACTGTCTGCCCAATCGGACATCTCGTTGAAAATGGCGACGGAGATGGCGACGGTCGAACTGCCGGGCAGCTTGCTGAAGGCGGGAAACATGCCAGACAACGGCTATGTGTCTCTAAGCGTTGCCAGAACCGATGCTTCTCGCATTCAGGATGAAGCAGCCAGGCGCCTGATCGGCGATCGCCCGGTCATTCAGCTTCAGCTCGAGGTGAATGATTCGCCGTATCCATGGACTGACAACGATGCTCCGGTGACCGTGACGATTCCATACGTCCCGACGACGGAGGAGCTTGCTGACTCTGAGCATCTTGTCATCTGGTATCTCGATCGCGACGGCAACGCGGTATCTGTTCCGAACGGACACTACAATTCGAAGACTGGCATGATGACATTCACAACAACGCACTTCAGCGATTTTGCCGTCGCCTGGGTGAACAAGTCCTTCCATGATCTGTCGCAGTCGGAATGGGCGCGTCATCCGGTAGAAGTACTGGCAGCCAAAGGCATCATCCAGGGGACCTCCAAGGATTTGTTCACGCCGACGGCAGACATCACGCGAGCCGATTACGTAATGCTGTTGATTCGAACGCTGGGCATCGACGTGGAAACTGTCCCCGAAGAAACCGGATTCGCGGATGTGAATTTGAGCAGTTACTATGCCGCGGCCGTAAACACTGCAAGAAAGCTTGGCATCGCGTCCGGCGACGAAGAAGGCAAGTTCCATCCCGAAGCGCGCATTACCCGACAAGATGTTGCCGTGCTTACCGCCAAGGCACTCGCGTATGCAGGCATCCGCCGCGGCGAGTCGAACGCCGACCCGATCGCTGCGTTCAACGATGCAAATGACATCTCTGCCTATGCTCGCGAAAGTATGGGATCCTTAATTCAAGCCGGGGTTCTTGTCGGGGACGCAGACAGGCTCTACCCGCGCCGTCTTTGCACGCGCGCGGAAGCTGCGGCTCTGCTCTACCGAGTTTACAAAGATCTCCACCAATATTAATTGTCCTGGGAATCCGAAACGTCCAGCATTACCTTCAAATCTTCCTGCAGCCTGCCCATCAGCTCCTGAAACCGCTTGGCCTGCCCGGAGGAGGGATCCGCCTGCACGGCTCCAGCCGCAGCGGCCATGAGATAGACGACATCGGACCATTCTTTCATGAAACTGCGCAGTTCGTGCTGCGCATGTCTTCCGCCGCGCGGCCGATGCTGCATGCCGTAACGTTCCATACGTTCCGCGCGCTCCCGCTGCTGCTCCCCCAGCGCTTGGTTGCGTTCCTGCAGCGCAGCCAAGCCATCTTCCGTAATCCGGTAAAGCTTCTTTCCGTCCGATGCTTCGCAGACGATCAGATTCATATCTTCCAGCAGCTGCAGATTAGGGTACACGGAGCCGGGACTGGGCGCATACAAGCCGCCTGACTTCTCTTCCATGGCCTTGATCAGTTGGTACCCGTGCATCGGACCGGAGGCAAGCAGTTCAAGCAATGCGAACTTGAACGCCCCGCGTTGAAAGAACCGATGTTTGCCGTTGCCCCGTTCTCCGAAGCCGCCATGTCCTCCGCGACCTGCGTGCCGGTCGCCATGACGATGCCTGAAGAACGGATCGCAGCCGCCTCCCGCATGATCGAAACTCTTCCATCCAAAATGTCTCCGCCCGTGCCGATCGTGTTCATGATAATCGTGTAATCTCATACAATGAGTCTCCTCAATACGATATATCGTTATTATATTGCGATATATCGTATTGAGTCAATTCATCATTTCATACTTAGTTCCGCCACGCCCTTCTGCACGACGTCAAGCCAGCGGTCGGAGATCAACTGATGCCCGGCTGTCGTCGGATGAATCCCGTCCCAGATCCAGTAAGCCGGATCGGACATCTCGGCGGCGGCACGGTCGAACACGTCCTGGAGCGGCACGAATAACGCGCTGTACTACTCGGCAAGCGCGCGCACCGTCTCCCGGTAGCCCGACATGCGGTCGCGCCACTCTTCCCAGCGCTCCACGAGCGGACCGACCGGCAGCACGAACGGCTCGCACAGGACAAGACGGCAGGCCGGCAACACTTCCTTCGTCTCGTCAAGCAGGTGCCGATACGCGCGCGCGAACCGGTCCGTGATCGAGTCCCCTTGAAACAACACCGTATATCCTTGCTTGACCATGTCAGCCCTCCCATTTTTAATGTTTTCCCGCGAGGGCCGCTCTTACTTGGAACGTTCCAGTTCGATTTCCTCGGGCGCCAGCCCGGTAGCCCGGTGGATCATTTCCACCTCAAAGCCCAATGCCAGCATGTTGCGTGCGACCTCGAACTTGCCTTCCTTGATTCCTTCCTCCCGGCCCGCCTTCCTGCCTGCCTTCATGGCCAGTTCCCGGATCTCCGGGTCGATGAACGTCTTGATCATCCCTGTTACCTCCCGCTTCGTTTGTTCGTACGGTTTGCCATATTTGCGATACAAGTAGGCCAATATGCTGTCGAGCGCGCGCAGCATCCGGTCCATGTCCCCAAGCGATAATTGCTTGCCTGTTTCCAATTGTCCCATTATCGCAAGCGTTTGCTGCACCGTCACCTTCAACTCGGCAAATGCTTCCGTGAACAGCCGCTGTTTCTCTTCCTCGCTATGCTGGCTGTCATCGATCTGCTGCAGCTTCTTGCGCGATCGGAACACTTGCAGCGGCAACAGCGCGTGCAGCTTGCGCTCCCGCAGATCCTCCGGCGAGAGCGTCCAGTAGCGCAGCACTGGAACCTTGTATAGCGTTTCCGCTCCGTCCGGCAGCCGCAGTCTCATCGCAAGCTCCTCGCCAATCTCCGCGTTCTCCTCCACGAAGATTACGATCTGAGATGGAAACGCCAATATCGGAAGGTCTTGCGCGGCTGCGCTCTCCCGAATGCTTTTGGCAGCTTCTCCACCGATTGACTCTGAGCCATCTTCGTCAAAAGCGCCTCCATCATGCTGTCCTGCAGCGACTTGCCGCATGCCAATCGACGACTCCGTTCAAAGCGAGCTCCACCGCTTTCTCGAACCCGTATCGAAACATGCGGATGACCATCGACCGGTCGTTCATCGTTTGCAACTCGACATGATAATGATACGTCCCTCGTATCGTGTCCATGTGCATGAATACGTCGGCGACCATCAGATTGTAATCTTCGTCGACGAATGTCGGATTGCCGTAATAAACCGCCTTCACTTCATGGCTTGCGAACTGTTCGCCGAACAAGCTGTTGATCAATTGCACCGCCATTCGCTTCGACAAACGGAACAGCACGCGCAAGATCTGGTCCAGCTTATGCTGCTCCTTGCGCTGCGACTTGCCTTTCTTCGCCGCCTTCTTCGAACCTTTCCCCGGCTTCGCCGCCTTCCCTGGCGCCCCTGTCTTTCTTGCCTTCATTATACATCATCTCCCTGTCATTTGCCGCCCGGCATGGGCAAAATCCACACACGAAAAAGCACACCTGCAAAGGCGCTTCGAGCGCCTTCAGGTGTGCTTCACCCGGTCATCGTCACAATCTACATCATAAGAGAAGAGTATTACACTTTTCTCTTTTCAACCCTCATTCACGAACGTATGATCCCATTCTATCAAATTGACGCTCATAAAGCAAACAGGCTGCAGGTCTTATCGCAGAGGCAGAAGCGGGCGCAGCGCATCGGCCCAATGCCTGTAGCCCCGATCTGTCAAATGGCAGAAGTCAGGCGCAGTGTCCTGCGACAACGTGCCGTCCGACTCCAGCAACTGCGGCCCGATGTCGACGAATGCATAGCCGCGCTCCTCCGCCAGCTCCGCGTGCCTGGCGTTGATCTCGCAGATCAGCTTGCGGCGGGGGTGATCCGGCTCACACTCGCGGGGGAAGACAGCCATGACGACGATCCTGGCATTCGGAGCCTTCATCTCCACCCGGTCGCAAATCGCCCGCAGTCCCTCCGCGATCTCGCCGGCGGTATTCGCCCGCGCGTTCTCCGTCTCGCTCGTATTGTTCGTGCCAATCAGGATGACGACGACTTCGGGGTTCAGCCCGTCGAGCTCGCCGTGATCAAGCCGCCACAGCACGTTCTGCGTCCGGTCCCAGCCAAAGCCCATATTGAGCACGCGATAAGGGGCGAACAGAGTGCGCCAGACGTCGCCGGACCCATGCAACTGAGACTTCGGCTCCCCACCCCAGAAGTGCGTGATCGAATCGCCGATCAGCACAACCTCCGGGTTGATCTCCGCTTGCATCTTCAATACCCGTTCATGTCTTTCCCACCAGTCGTAGCTGTCTTCCTCCAGCTTTGACACCGGTACGACCGCCGTGTTGACGGTCCGATTATGTTCGGTCATGGATGAGTGAATACCTCCGTTCAGTCAGTGAGTTCAGAAGCTTACGAAGCCCATCTTCCGATTCCATTGAAATCGGCATGAGCCCTTCTCCCGTAATCAACCTGTCCAGGTGCGGGAGATCGTCGATGCGGAAGGAGTCGATCACGACAGACAGCCTGCCGGGAGAAAGCTTTCGACCGGGAACAAGCATCGCCCGTGCGGAGACGGCTTCGATGATCGACAGAGCGCCGGTGTTGCCAGCAGATGATTCGGACGCAACAAGCTTCGACGATGGCCGCGGCGGCATTCCTGCATGGGCGAGAGGTGCAGCAGCGACGCTGAGCAAGTTTGCCCCAAACAACGATACGGCGACCCGCGCCGAAGCCGTGAGGCCGATGATGCGGTTGGCTAGTAAGCAACCCGGTCGGCCGCTGTCCTCTTAAGTATTCGATACTGCCCCGGCGTAATACCCTCGATCTTCTTGAAGCTTCGAATGAAGCTGGACACATCCAGGTAGCCCGACTGCAGAATGATTTCCTTGATCGGGTCCTCGGTGTCGATCAACTGCTGTTTGACGTATTCCAATCTTAATTTGATGATGTAATCGGTGAAGGTCAGATTCGTCTGCTGCTTGAAGATGCGGCTGAGCTGGGTGGCTGTCAATTGAAAACAGTCGGCGACATGCTCCAGAGACATCTCGCTGGATTTGAATTGCTGGTGCACATAGTTCATCATGCTCAGGCTGCGATTCTGATTAAGATGTTTCGTGCGTTGCTCGATATTGTCGCAGATCTTCACAGTCAACTGACGCAGGGACAGCTTCATCTCTTCCAACGTGTTCTGCCCCAACAACTCTCTGAGCATCTGCATCTGAATGCTTCCATCGAGCTGCGCCTCGGACAGCGTCTTGAGAATCGTATTGACGATGTCGTAGACCATGCACTTGACGAGCAGCAGCGAGACCGGCTGTTCCTCCATGCGGCGAAACATATCCTCCAGCGTCTCCAGCGCGATTTCCTGGTCCCCCATCTTCAGGCTTTGCATGTATTTCATCTGATCCGTCATGGCGTACCACTGGTTGCTCATCGGCATTTCCGCAATTTCATCGAATACTACGAAGCCCTCCTTCGTCCGATTGCTGTACAAATCGTTGGCGGCCAGCGCTTCGATGAAAGACCGATTCGTCTGGAGCAAATCCGGATAAACCCGTCCCACCCCCACATTTTCCGTTTCCAACACCGGATGCAGCATGGAGAGGATACTGGAAACAATCTCCCGCTGGTGAACGGGGACGCTGTTGTGCGGGTCAAAGTTGACGATCATCGCGAAGCTTTTTCCGTCCATCATCTCCATGCCATATCCGACCGTATAGGCAAACCGAACGTTGATGATGGTGTTGACCGCTTGCTCCCATTGCTCCATGCTCAATCGAACTTTATGCCATGACGCTACGATTACAAAATAATGAGAGTAAGGAAAGGACAACTGATAGTGCAGCCCCGATGGATCGTCGTCATTTCGTTTATAATGTCCTTTCAGCAGATGGATCAAAAATTGCTCCTGCAATAACGGACGATGCAATTCCACCTGTTGTTGGAGGTTCGACTGCTTCTGGGCCATCATCTGGATCCCTTGCTTGATTTGGGCGAATTCATTGGCGGCGGCGACAGCCGATCTCCCCTCGGCCATATGCTCTTTAAGTTCGAGCATGACGTCCCGGAGCGGACGAAAATGCCTGAAAGAAAACAGCAGGATGAGAAAACTGCCGACCACCAGCAGCGCTGCCGTCACCATATAGATAATCGTCTTCGTCTCCGCTACCCGGCTGAAAAATTGATCGGTGGGCATCGCCGTAATATACGTCCATCCGGTCTGCTCCGAGGAGACGCGGGCCATGGAATACTCCTTCCCTTCCGCCTTGAAACTGCCGATGCCGGCTTCTTCCGGCAAGGACAAGTAAGGGCTGATGCGGCTGAAGGCGGTTGTGGGATCCCCGGTTTTGGATGCCAGAATCTGATTCTCCTCGTTGAGAATATACACGCTTCCCTGAAAATCGTTCAAAATGTGATCGATCCAGTCGGTGAGCATCGCTTCTTTGATAATCATCATAACGGTGCCATAGGGGGCACCCCGATTGGGAGGGGTAGGATACAACCAGACCAATGCGTTCATTCTCTTATTTCCCGAGGTGACGATTTCCTGTGCAGGAATAATCTGCGGGATCGAAACCGTGTTGAGCAGACGGCGAAGCGCATCGTCGCCTTCCTGATGCACAGGATACACTTCGCGCGCCAGCGTATCCAAAGAACTGTAGCCTTTGGAGGAATAGACCCCGTTTTGCTCTCGAAAATAGATGAACAATTCCTCGATGATGGCGCTGTTGATTTTATAATTTTTCAACTGATCGATGGCTTCGATTGCGCTGTAATCATCTTTTTGCAGCTTGTACGGGGTTAATTTCGGATCGTAAGCGATTCTTGAAGCAATATCGTTCAGCTCCCGCATGCGCAGGTCGGTGAAATCTTTGATTTGCTGCAGCTTATGAATGTTCGATTGCTCGATTTCCTTCTGGAAGTTGACCACCGCGTTCTGGTACATCACAATTCCCATGGCGGTCACCGTTGTCACAAAAATCAGCAAATAGGTGAGTGCATGCTTGAGGAATGTCTTGGATTTCAATGGAAGTATGGAGAACATGCCGCGCCTCCTTGGTCATGATGGCCTGTGCTTCTATCATACAAAAATTGCGGAAGGGCTTCCATCACTTCCGAGCTTGGGTCGATATGCCTTTCATTCACGATATGCCAATACTGCAAAGGATCGCTGCAAAGCCTTCCGTTGCCACCCAATGCCGCTCAGGCATGCCGTGTATGAAGGACATATTTACGATCGTTCAACATTTGCGTTACGTTGGACAGGAGCAAAGCACAGGTGAAGCACACATCCAAGGGAGTGGGAAACAGTGCCGTTCGGCAAGACAAAATATTGGCAATATTACGCGTTCATAGCCCCCGCCGTGCTGTATTATGTGATCTTTCACTACTTTCCAATGTACGGTGTCCAAATTGCCTTTCGCGATTATATGGTGACGAAGGGGATTTGGGGAAGTCCCTGGGTCGGATTGGACCATCTCGTGCGATTTTTCCATTCCTTTCGTTTCTGGAATTTGATCGGCAATACGTTGTCGATCAATGTCTATCAGCTCGCCCTGTTTCCCGTATCGATTATCGTCGCGCTTTCGTTTAACGAGCTTCGGGACAGCATTTACAAAAGGTTCGTTCAAACGGTTACCTATGCGCCGCATTTTATTTCAGTCGTCGTGATGAGCGGCATGATTCTCGCCTTTCTGCATCCGTCCACAGGCGTCGTCAATAAGATCATCCAATGGTTCGGACTGGAACCGATTGCTTTCATCTCCGCGGCGCCCTGGTTCAAGACGATCTTTGTGCTGTCCGGCGAATGGCAGCAGCTTGGATGGGGGGCGATTATCTATTTGGCGGCGCTGGCCGGCGTCGATCCCCAGCTTCACGAGTCGGCCAAGATCGATGGCGCAACCCGGCTGCAGCGCATTTTCTATATTAACATCCCGACCATTCTGCCTACGATTATCATTTTGCTCATCTTGAATTTCGGAAATTTCATGGCCATCGGATTTGAAAAAGTGCTGTTGCTGCAAAACCCGCTGAATCTGGAGTCTTCCGAAGTGATTCAAACCTATGTTTACAAAAGCGGGCTGCTGCAGTCGCAATTCAGCTTCTCCGCAGCCGTCGGATTGTTCAACTCGGTGATCAACATGATCTTATTGGTGTTGTTCAACTTTCTGTCCAGGAGAGTGTCGAGCACAAGCTTGTGGTAGGAGGAATGATCGTCATGAAAGAAACGGCTTCGGAACGCGGATTTGTTGCCCTCAATCATTTGTTCGTCGCGTTGATGCTGATCGTCGTGCTGTACCCGTTAATTTATATCGTCAGCGCTTCGATCAGCGATCCGGCCTTTGTCAAAACCGGACAGATGTGGCTGTGGCCCATGGGGCTGACGATGGAAGGGTATGAGCTGGTGTTGAAGAATGCGGATATTTGGCTTGGTTATCGAAACACTATCTTTTACACACTCGCAGGCACGGCCATCAATCTGATCGTGACACTGCCATGCGCTTATGCGTTATCCCGTCCTTTCATCAAGGGAAGAGGGATTGTCATGGCCATGATTGTGTTCACGATGCTGTTCAACGGGGGATTGATTCCCACCTTCCTGTTGGTCAAATCGCTCGGCATGGTCAACACGGTATGGGCCATGCTGCTGCCAAGCGCGGCCGCCGCCTGGAATATTATCGTATCCCGAACTTTTTTTCAGATGAATGTGCCCAGAGAGCTGGAAGAAGCCGCAGAGATGGACGGCTGTTCGCCGATAAGGATATTTATCCGGATCGTCGTTCCCTTGTCCATGCCGATCATCGCGGTCATGGGGTTGTTCTATGGGGTCAGCCACTGGAACCAATTTTTCAACGCCTTGATCTACTTATCCGATCATCAATTGTTCCCGCTTCAGCTGTTTCTGAGGGAAATTTTGGTGGAAAGCCAGATGAACTCGACAATGGATTCGGGGAGCATCCTGGAGGCTGCCGAGCAGGCGCGCATCGCCGAGATCATCAAATATGCGGTCATGATCGTATCGATGCTTCCTCTGCTGATCGCGTATCCTTTCCTGCAGCGCTTCTTCTTGAAGGGGGTGATGATCGGGTCGTTGAAAGGGTAAGGATCGCAGCATGGTTTTCATCACACAAAGGGAGGATTCATCCATGAAACGATGGTTTGTCGTGCTTGTACTGGTCGTCCTCATAGGATTGACCGCTTGTTCGGGGAATGGAAACGATAATAAAGCCGCAGAGCCGCCAAATGAAGAAAAGGTAGAAGCAACGAACGGGGAGAACGCGAACAATTCTGCTCAGGAAGGTCAATCTGAAGTGAAGTACCCGCTCGTTCAAGAGAAAATTGCGTTAAAAATGATGGGCGCCAAGAACCCGACTCAAGTCGAATGGGACAAGATGGATTTCTTCGATTACATGGAAAATTTGACGAATATTCATTTTGATTTCAATACACCGATCTCATCGGCCTACGGCGAGAAAAAAAATATTATATTCGCGACGAACGATTTGCCCGACGTGTTCTTTGGCGGCATGCTTACCCCCAGCGACGAAGTCAATTATGGCACGCAAGGGGCGTTGATTCCGCTCGAGGATTTGATAGACAAATACGCACCCAATATCCGCAAAATGTTTGAAACCTATCCCGAGGCCAGGAAATCGGTCACGACAATGGACGGACATATTTATGCGCTGCCCAAGTACAATGAAGTCGCCATACGCAATTTCTATAAATTGTTCGTGAACCCGGTCTGGCTGGATAATCTGGGCATCGATAAGCTTCCACAGACAACTGACGAATTATACGAATTGCTGAAACGCTTTAAAGAAGAAGATCCGAACCGCAACGGACAAGCGGATGAAATACCGCTTTCTTTGTTCAGCGACAGTCATTTTGATGAAATTATCGGACATCTGCTGCCGATGTTTGGAGTCGCGATGGACCCTCAATATATGATCGGGGTTAAAGGCGACAAGGCATTGCTGATGGCCACGCAGCCGGAATACAAAAAATTCCTCGAATACTTGAGGAAATTGTACAAAGAGAAGCTGCTGGACCCGGAAGTGTTCATTCATACGAAAGAACAATTTGACGGCAAAGGCAAAAACGGGCAACTCGGCGTGCTGACCGTGTCCGGGGTCCCGTGGAATACTTTGAATACAGCGGAAAACGAGTCGGTGCCGCTTCTGCCTCCCATTTCGGACGATCCCGGAAGGACTCCGGTTGTCTTGCTTCGCCCTTTGATCGAGCGCGGAACCTTCGCAATTACGAATGTCAACAAATATCCGGCGGAGACGATCCAGTGGGTAGACCACCTCTATTCTTACGATGGAGGCAGGTATGCGGCGATGGGTAAAGAAGGCTTTGCCTGGGAATGGACGGATGACAGCAAGTCCGAGTGGATTCAGCTTGCCCGGAACGGGATGTCCTCCGTTCAGACCAAAGCGGCTTCCACACCCGACGGCAGCGGGCTGCCTTCGTGGAGAATGTCGGATTACATGTTCAAGGAACAAAGCGATTATTGGCAAGAACAGAACCAGTTGGGGAAAGAAGTATATGGCCCATTAGGCATTGTTGCATTGCCTCAATTGTATTTCACCAATGACGAACAAAGAGCGATTGACGCTGTTCGCGTAGATTTGGCCTCTTATGTCATTCAAATGACCGCCAAATTCATTATCGATTCCGAACCGATGGAAAATTGGGACGCTTATGTAGCCACCCTGCAAAAGATGGGTTCGAACCAATACGAGCAAACCTTCCAGAATGCTTACGACCGCTATAATGCGGCCGGTAAATAAGAGGATTGTCATGAAAGCCATTATGGTCATGTTCGATACGCTGAACCGGCATCTGCTGGCACCCTATGGGTGCCAGTGGACTCATACGCCCAATTTTCAGCGTTTGGCAGAGAAATCCGTCATGTTCGACAATTGTTATATCGGCAGCATGCCTTGCATGCCTGCGCGAAGAGAGCTTCATACGGGCAGGTACAATTTCCTGCACCGGTCTTGGGGGCCGCTGGAGCCTTTCGACGATTCGATGCCGGAAATTTTGCAGGAAAACGGCGTTTATACCCATCTGGTCAGCGATCATACACACTATTGGGAGGACGGCGGAGGAACCTATCACACCAGGTATTGTTCATGGGAGTTCTCCAGAGGGCAGGAAGGCGATCCGTGGAAAGGGGAGGTCTCCGATCCGGAGGCCCCCCGGCATGCGGGAGACAAGACGTTAGGCAATCGTTTCTGGCGTCAAGATTGGGTCAATCGCAAATACATTCGGAAAGAAGAGGACTTTCCGCAAGCCAAGACGTTCCAGAGCGGCATGGATTTTATTCGCGCGAACTGCAAGGAGAAACGTTGGTTTTTGCAATTGGAAACCTTCGATCCCCACGAACCCTTCTACGCAGCTCAGAAATACCGGGATCTCTATCCGCACGCTTACAGCGGCAAGCATTTCGACTGGCCGGATTACAAGCGGGTCGTTGAAACAACCGCAGAGGTCATGCATTGCCGATATGAATATGCCGCGTTGTTAAGCATGTGCGATGCCTATCTCGGCAAAATACTGGATTTGATGGACGAATTGAACCTGTGGCAGGATACGATGCTCATCGTCAATACGGATCACGGCTTCCTGCTTGGCGAACATGACTGGTGGGCCAAATGCGTTCAGCCTTTCTATGGGGAAGTTGCGCATATTCCGCTGTTCATTTGGGACCCGCGAACCGGCAAGAAGGCGGAACGCCGGCAGTCCCTTGTGCAAACGATCGATCTGGCGCCTACTTTGCTGCATTACTTCGGCGCACAGATCCCGGTGGACATGCGGGGAAAGGAGTTAAGCCGCGTCATCGATAACGATGTTCCGACGCGTGAGGCATGTCTGTTCGGCATGCATGGGGGACACGTCAATGTGACGGATGGCAGATATGTGTATATGAAGGCTCCGGAGTCTCCCACGAATAAGCCTTTATATAATTATACGTTGATGCCGACTCATATGAGATGCTTCTTTGAGAAGACAGAATTCGAGGAAATGGAGCTTGCTGATCCGTTGCCCTTCACCAAAGGCATCAACGTGCTCAGAACGCCTGCCAGCTCAGGTATCGATCATCACGCATTCGGAGATTTGTTGTTTGATCTGGCGCACGATCCCGAACAATTGCAGCCCATTCGGGACGCCGGGCAAGAACGGCGATTGCAGCGACTGATGGTCAATTTAATGAAGGACAGTGACGCTCCGGAGGAGCAATACGTTCGTCTGGGGCTTCATCCGGCCCGATAAGGAGTGGTAGCAATGCGTCAAATTAGAATCGGAATTATCGGTCTGGGAGGCATGGCAGGCTCGCATATCGAACGCCTGCAGAAGCAAGATCATGTCAAGATTGTCGCCATTTGCGATGTGGATCGAAACGCGCTTGTCCGGAGATCCGAATGGCTGTCGATCCGCCCCGAGAAGCAATACAGCGAATACGAAGCACTCATCGCCGATCCGGAAGTGGATGCCGTCTTGTCCATTCTTCCGAATCATCTTCACTTCGAAATCATTCATCTTTGTCTTCGTCATCGCAAGCCTTTTATGGCTGAAAAACCTTTTACCAGAACGTATCAGGAAGCTGTAACGCTGAAGGAAATTTATTCGGCCAATCCTATCCCCTGCATGGTCGGCTTCAGCTATCGATATGTGCCTTCTTTTCGCATGGCGCGGGAATGGATACAGAACGGGAAGATCGGCCGGATCCGGCATGTATTCATCCAATATTTGCATCAAGGCAGCATTCCCATGCTCGAATGGCCGTTCACCTGGAGATGTATGAAATCGCACTCCGGCACAGGCGCGCTTGCCGATCTTGGCTCCCACATGGTAGATGCGGCGCGTTTCCTGATTGCCGAAGTGAACGAAGTGTACGCCCGCATGAATACCTTCGTGAAGGAGCGGCTCAACACACAGACCGGCACAATGGCACCCGTCGATGTTGACGACATTACGACCTTTCTTGCCGGGCTGGATGGAGGAATCGAAGCGGTATTCCAAACTTCAAGAAGCGCTTACGGCTCAAAAAATCAGTTGGAAGTGTCCATATACGGAGATGAAGGCACCTTGCACATGAGCTGCGAAAGGCCCGGCGAACTGATATGGATTCATCGCGATCCGCAAGGCAATCCTCATGAGCCGGTCTATGAGACGATTGAAGTGCCACAGGAATTTGCGGTCGGTCAACATGAAGATTTCGTATTGATGTTAAGGGGCGCGGAAAGAAGCGGTTGTCCGACATTTGAGGACGGGTTTGAAAATCAGAAAGTGCTGGAAGCGATTGAGAGATCCGCACGAACAGGACAAGCCGTTCAAATCAAATCCATTACAATATGAACATCGCATATCTTCATACCCACGATACGGGGAGATACATCCAACCTTGCGGTATCGGATTCCGACACCGAATTTGATGCGGCTGGCGGAAGAAGGGGGGCTATCACCTTGGCCGGACCGTGAATGGCCCGGACGGTTGTGCCACTGCATAAAGGGGGCCGACGGCACAAACAAATCTTGTGCTCGCACGGCCCCCTGCTGCAATTATGGCATTGCCAGACATTCGCTTGGTGAAATCACTTCGCGTCCTCCAATGTTATCGACGCAAGGCTGCCGTTCGTCGCGAAGTCATCGGTGAACCGAATTTGCGCGGTCGCCGTCATCGTGCCGTCCGGGCCGGTGACGGTAACCGTCGGCGCTGAAGTGTAGCCTGCCCCGGCATTCGTAAGGACAAGGCCCGTCAATTTGCCGTCCGCGATAACCGGCTTCGCTTCGGCAACGACATGCTGCCACAATTCTCCTCTGCTTTGGTTATAGCGATAATAGTTCGACACTTCGTCCAATTGTTCGTTCGTAATGCCGTGCGGAGCGAGTACTTCGAGCAGCGCCTTCTTGTTCTGTTCCGCTTCCTCGCGGCTCGGGCCCCGATCCGGCCCGGCAGGGGTTACGCCGCTGAACGCGGTCCGGAATACTTCCTCCGGTACGCCGAGCGCGGAGGCGATCAGGACAACCGGCCGCCCATGATCGACCGGGTTCGTCTCATAGCCGCCCGTGATCTTGACCGTGTATTCGCCAACGGTAGTCGTGCTGGTGTTGTCGCTTGCCAGTCCTGCTGCCCCGCCGGGAGCGGTATCCCGCGAACCGGACGGTCTGTTTGCACCTGCCGGAGCCCGCCCGGAAGGCGCCGACAATGCCGTACCTGTCGCGGATTCCGTCGGCTTCGGCGCTTGAGGCTTGTCCGTCCCGCCCGCCCCCGATACGCATGCCATGAGAAGGACGCTTGCCAATGCAACCGAGAGCACGATTGAAGCTTTTGCCGCCATACTTTTCTTGTTCATTTCGATCAACCCTTTCAAATTTGTCTTCCTTGCCTGAGAACATCGTACGCCGCTTTGGTGAAAATTGGGTGAAATGCACACGTCTCTCCGCTATAATGAAAAAAAAGACGAAGCGGACGGCGGGGAGAAGCGAATGAAAATATTGCTGGCCGAAGACGACCTTCGGTTGGGAGAATTGACGGCGCATGTGTTGCGCAAAACGGGAGCGATCGTGGACTGGGTCACCACAGGCCGGGAAGCGTTCGACTACGCACAGGCTTCCGCCTATGATGTCCTCATTCTGGACTGGATGATGCCGGACGGCGACGGCTGCACGACCTGTCTCGAGCTGCGCCGCAACGGATATCGGGGAGCGATCCTGATGCTGACGGCCAAGGACGCCGTGACCGATCGCGTGCGCGGGCTGGATGCGGGAGCCGACGATTATGTCGTAAAGCCGTATGCCGCCGAGGAGCTGCTCGCCAGACTGCGAACGATGCAGCGCCGCAACTTTGCGCCCCTGCAGGATGAGACCGTGCACTATCGCCAGTGGCAGCTGCAGCGGACGAATCAGGCGGTCATTCGTGACGGAACAGCGGTGCAGTTGACGCCGCGCGAGTTTGGCGTGCTGGATTTGCTTATGCAAAACAAGGGGCGCACCCTGACGCGCGAGGTCTTGCTCGATCGTGTATGGGGCCTGGAGGCGGACGTGCACCTGAAGTCGATCGATGCGATCGTGAAGCTGATCCGCAAGAAGCTGAAGGACATCGACGCGCAGCATATCATCTGCAGCGTCAGAGGGGTAGGCTACAAAATCGATGATTAGCGCTCCCGCTCCCTCGCGCAGGCTGCCGGATGTATTCGTGCGGATGCGCCGACGCTTGACGCTGCAGTACAGCGGCCTGTTGATGCTGTTTCTCGGCATGTTCATTGTCGTGGTGTATGGGCTGCTTCATGCCTGGATATGGAACGGGCAGCACGCATCGCTGCGCGGACTCGCGGATCGGGAAGCGACGATATTGCAGCAATGGATCGACGAGGAGCAATACCCGAAGCGGCTGCCTCCAAAGACGGTAGAGGACGCATTTGCCATCAGCGCCGACCAGTCGTTCTATTACTTGTTCATGGACGGAGCGCTGCGCTTCGGCGACGAGCTCCAGCCGGAGCTGCGCTCGCAGGCGCTAGCGTTGATCAGCAATAACAGCGCATTGACGGAAACAGGCAAAATTGTCGGCGCCAGCTTGGCCACTTACGACGAACCCGCGTCAATCGGACAGGAGCGTGCGGTGAGCAATGAGCAAGCGGAGTTCCTGATGACGGGCCGACGTTTGATGTGGAAGGGCGAAGTAATCGGGGAATTGTACATCGGCAAGCAGGTGAGCGAACAGCAGCGATTATTGCGCGATTTGCTCCGGCTTCTGGTCGTACTGGCGGGCGTATTCTTTGCACTCGCGCTATGGCTGAGCCATTATTTGTCCGGCCGGGCGATCAGGCAGGCGGCGCTGTCCTATGAGCGCCAACGGCAATTCGCCGCCGATGCTTCCCACGAGCTGCGCACGCCGCTGGCGGTGTTGCAGACATCGCTGGACGCGATGCAAATGGAAGAGCGCATCGCCGACCCGGAGTTGTCCTTCATCAAGCGCACAATCGAAGGGATGCGGGCAGAAGTCGCGTCGATGACGAAGATGATTGTCGGCTTATTAAGTCTGGCGCGCGCGGAGACTGGCACGATGGCTTTGCATAACGAGTCGTTCAACGTATCGGATGTCGCGGAGGCAGCCGTTCAGCCTTTGCAGGAGATGGCGCGGGACAAGCGCATCGACTTGCGCATCGACGCGCCGGCCGACTGGATCGTGCAGGGGGACAAGGAGCGGCTGAAGCAGTTGATCGTGCTCCTTGCGGAAAATGCGTTGAAATATACGCCGGAGCAGGGACGCGTCCGGGTCGCGTTGTCCGAAGCGGCACAGCGGCGTGCCCGTCACATCGTCCTGACGGTGCAAGACAACGGTGTCGGCATCGCGCCCGAAGATTTGCCGCGTATTTTCGACCGCTTCTACCGCCAGGATCAAGCCAGACTGCGGTCGATCGCCGGACACGGACTCGGACTGGCGATCGCGCGAAGTCTCGTCGACGCCGCGAGCGGCACGATCCGCGTCGACAGCAAGCCCGGCGTCGGCACGACGTTCGAAGTGCGCTTGCCTCTGCGATAGAACCCGGCGTCTGCTGGCGGAAACTTAGCCTATTCTGAATTTTCAGAGGCAGAGCCTGTCATTCGCCATCAAAGCCTGACCGGCTTGCCCGTTGCCGCCGAAATATTCGCCGCGACTGCCACCTCGTGCGATTTCAGCGCATCGGCGTAGGACGACTTGATCAGCGACCGGTTGCCCGTCCGAACCGCCTCAAGAAAGGCGATATCTTCGAGCATGCGCGGATTATGCGTACTCGCGAACGGCGGTACGTCGGCTTCTTTATTGCGGATGATCCGGCTGCCTGTCGATTGCACTTCCAGCAGGCCCTGCCGCGCATCGCTTCAGCGTTTCCACCATATCGCGCTTCTGCTTTTCCTGCGAAATGCCGGGCATTTCCTTGCCAGCCTGCGTAATCACGCTTGGAATTCCCAACTGTTTGCAAAATGCCAGTGTTTGTCTCAGACCGTCCAGGTACTGCTCGCTGAAGGCGCCGTCAACCAGGTTGAAAAACGTGGTGCATACCGCGTTGATCCCTGCGCCAAGACGTTGCTGAGCCTTCGCAATCTGACCGACTTGCTGCTGCAGCGATTGCCAGTTTAAATATTCCAAACCGTCAATATAGAATGATCTATAAAGCCCCCCTAATACAAAATTGCTCCTGTATCATCCACTACTTCCTCGCGCGACCAACCTGTTGTTTTGATAACTTGAAACGCCATATAATAAGATAAACAGCCGAAAGGAGAAGCCGCATTGCAGCCACTAATCGGAATAACCGCAACGGTCGAGAACGGAAAGCTCGCTCTTGACGACGATATGATGTTCGCTATTCTGCAAGCAGGCGGCATCCCAGTTGCCCTCCCGCAAACCGGCGGAGATGACTCGCTGGCCGCCGCTTGCCTTGAACGGCTGGACGGATTGCTCGTCAGCGGCGGGGTCGATGTCGATCCGCTGCTGTACGGGGAGGAGCCGATGCAGGGGCTGGGTTCGATCTTGCCGGACCGCGACAGGACGGAGCAGTCGTACATTCGCAGCGCACTCGGAAGAGACCAACCGATTCTGGCGATTTGCAGAGGGGCCCAGATGCTGAACGTAACGGCGGGCGGAAGCTTGTATCAGGATATCTATGCCCAGCTCGAAGGCGTGCTGCTGCATTCGCAGAAAGCGCCGAGAAGTCACCGAAGCCACTTCGTGGACATCGAACGGGAATCGATGCTGTACCGAATCGTTGGCGCGGAGCGATTGCCGGTCAACAGCTTTCATCATCAGGCAGTGAAGGCATTGGCGCCATGCTTCATCCGGACGGCGTCCGCGAGCGACGGCATCCTGGAAGCTTACGAGAGTACCGAGCATACATTCGTCGTCGGGGTGCAGTGGCATCCTGAAAATTTGGCGCGTTCCGATCCGGCGGCGCAGCAGCTGTTCGCCGGCTTCGTGCAAGCGTGCCGATCATACGGGGAGGGATCGTGTTGAAGGAGCTATTAAACGCAAGGCAGCTCATGCCAATCTGGGATCATGCTCATGTCCGGTGGGAGGATCGCAGGGCGGAGATCGTTCGCTTGCTGTGCGAGGAGGAGTACGGATTTCTGCCGCCGCAGCCCGAAAGTGTCTCCTATGAAGTTGTCGAAGAAAGACAGACATTTTGCGCGGGAAAAGTCACTTTTAAAAAAGTGCTGATCACGGCAACGTTGGGAGATACCCGATTTTCTTTCCCCATATATAGCACGGTCCCACAAGCTGCAGGCAAGCATCCTTTTTTTATCTGCCCCAATTTCAGAGGGGACATTCCCGACAGGTACATACCGAGCGAAGAAATCGCCGATCACGGCTTTGCAGTGCTGTCATTCTGCTACAAGGACGTGACGTCGGACGACAATGACTGGAACAATGGCTTGGCGGGGAAGTTGTATGATGCCCATGACCGGCGCAAGACGGACTGCGGAAAAATAGCCATGTGGGCATGGGCAGCTTCTCGCGTGATGGACTATGCGTACACCCAATCCAATCTGGATTTAACCAATGCCACTGTCATCGGGCACTCCAGATTGGGGAAAACCGCGCTGTTGGCAGGGGTGACAGACGAACGCTTTACATGCGTCATTTCAAACAATTCCGGCTGCAGCGGGGCTGCCGTTTCGAGAATGAAAAAGGGAGAAACGATCGAAAACATCTGCCATACATTCCCTTACTGGTTTTGCGAAAATTATGAAAAATATAAGAACAACGAATCCAACTTGCCCTTTGATCAACATTTCCTGATAGGTGCGATTGCCCCTCGCAAAGTGTATGTTTCAAGCGCCGAGAAGGATACGTGGGCGGATCCGGAATCGGAATACTTGTCGTGCGTCGCTGCAAGCGAAGTATACGAAAAATTGGGCATCACGGGATTCGTACACCCGCCACGCCTTCCGCAAGCAGGCGATGCATTTCATGAAGGGAATATAGGCTATCATCTGCGGAGCGGGGGCCACTATTTGAGTCGTGAAGACTGGTTGCAATTCATTCAGTTTATACAAAGAACATCGTCGTCGGAGACGCAAGTATAACCCCGCCGATGCCTTCTTTCTGTTTCAGGCGGATGATGCAAGCCTTCCCACACAAGACCAGGGGCTGCCGGATGTTGGAGACACTCGGCAGCCCCTGTCCTTCAGGCACAGTCTGACGCGCTCAAGCAATCGTTGGAGACTTGCTGCCAAGCATAACAAGCGCCTGCCCCGGAAATCCCGGGACAGACGCCTCAGCCTGAGACCTTCGCTTGCTCATCAAGGCATTTGGTTCACCGTGACGAAGATCGGCGTTCGCCGTCAGGCACCAGAGGACATTAACACCGCTGCCGCCAACTCCAGATAGCTGCGCACGAGCCATTCCCCCTGCACTTCTTCATTGTCATGACTGCCGATTGCCGGGGCGCTTCAATGTTTGCTATTCATTTAACAAATTACGATATTCCTGCGGCGTAACCCGCTCCATCTTTTTGAAAAATCGGTTAAAGTACGAAGGGGACAGGAATCCTAATTCCAAGCCAATTTCATAGATTTTCTTCGAAGAGACGGATAGCATTTCCTTAGCCCGGGCTAGCTTGACTTCATTAATAAACTCAACAATCCCTTGACCTGTTTGTTGCTTGTACAGGCTTGACAAGTAATAAGGAGACAGAAAAACGATTTCCGACAAGCGGGTCAACGACAAATCATCCCCGATATGTTGCCGGATGTACTCCTGAACCTTCCATATCACGGCATTCGTCTCCGTGCTGCTCTCCAAATCCTCCCGCTCGAACAGCTTTTCCGCCAATTCTTGAAAAAAACAAACCGCCTTATCCCAGGTCGTATGCTCGTGCACGCTCAACAATTTGTTCATATTCACCTTGGTGGAAATATCCTCAAGCATCCCCCTCCGGTTGATAAACATAATAAACATGGAGGTGAATACATAAAAAAGCTCCAATTCCTTCCCGGAATGAATCCCGTCTCTGGACTGAACCTCCGTACACAAGGCTTTAAATAAAGAAGTGAAATGCTCCCGATCTCCCCGCTCCAACATTTGCGCCAATTGCTTGACTTCGTACTCCCTGGCCGAGGATTTGCCCTGCACCGGAGCAAAGTCGCGCCCGTCGGACAGCAAGATTTCCTTCCCCAATCCCAGCCCGCGCACCAGTTGAAAATTCAACTGATTATACTTGGTGAAAACATCTTCCCAAGCGCATGGGTGGCAACCGGCAACGAAGGAGCAAGGCAGCTTGATCACCATTCGGCACGCACCCTGGATTAAATCGATCGTGCCCAGAATGTATTTTTCCAGCGAACGATGAACGAAGCCCTCCGCTTCCGTATCCGCCTCCATCCCGGGGCGCACTTCTCCGCGATCAGCGGAAGCCCCTGACAAACCCCGGGCTTTCGGTTGCATGATCCAGAAGAATCGATCCAATGACGGGGCTTCCAGAAACACAAGGTCAAAATCGGCAAAATGTTCTGCGGCAATATTCCCCACACAGTAGAGGAACAGCGACTTGTCTCCCGGTCGAATATTATCGGGCCAGCCGTCCACCCGACCGACACAAAGATGCAAGAGCGCGTCAGGTTGCAGAGGTACCTGCAGTTCCTGAAACCGGGATGCTCTGCTTTCCGGCGAGGACGGTTCTCCCTCCAGCAGCTCCAATAAGTAATCCCTGCGCAGTACGGGCAATACTTGATTCCACTTCCCCCGGACATCATGCAACAGGCGATCCATGGAGTGCTCTTCGGCAATCAACGACACCGCCTTCCATACGGATGCGATAACATTCCGGTCCTCTTCTGTTTTCAACACATAATCAATAGCGCCGTTCCGCATGGATGTCTGAATGTATTGAAAATTGCTGTACCCGGTCAGGAAGATGGTTTTACATCGCGGCCATAAACGGGTTATCGCTTCCTGCAGCAACAATCCATTCATACCCGGCATCTCGATATCGGTGAGCAATACATCAATTCGCATCCGGCGCGCCACTTCCAACGCTTCTTCACCGTCGAATGCCTTGTGCAAGTCGAAGGTTGTTTGTTCCAATTGCTGAAAGCATTCGTATAATCCCTCGACAATGATCGATTCGTCATCCACGATCAGCAAGTTGTGTATCATCGGCAGCACGGCCTACCCTCCCCGCTGGATTGTCACCCGGAGCGTCGCCTGCAACCCGCCAAGATCACTGCGGGCAAGCACGATGCCGCTGTCCGTCCCGCATATCAGCTGCAAACGGCGGTGCACATTGACAATGCCCGTGCTTTCGGTCTCCTCGCCGCCGTCCTCCAGCATCGCATTCATCCGGGCAATCTCCTCGTCTGCAAGTCCTTCGCCGTTATCCTCCACGACAATTTTCACCCAATCCTCCTGCGGATCAATCGCAATTCGCAAACGACCATCGCGCTTTTTTCGTTCCAGCGCATATTTGAACGCATTTTCCACGATCGGCTGGAGAATAAGCTTGGGCACGATCACGTTGCGGCAAGCATCCGGCAATGCGATCGGCTCAACCGAGAGGCGCCCGGAAAACCTGAATTGCTGTATTTCGATATACGATTGGGTATGCCGGATTTCAACCTCGAGCGAAACCGTATCGTCCGCATGGCGGGTAATAAATTCGAAATACTGGCCGAGATAACGGGTGAACCGGCTGACGTTCTCCATGTCGCCGGCTTGGGACAACCTGTATAGAATATAGTACGTGTTGTAAAGAAAATGCGGATTAATCTGGGATTGCAATTGCTTGATCTGCGCATGCTTCGCCCGTATAGCCTGCTCATAGTTGTCGTGGATCAGCACCCCCAGCCGTTCAATCATCTCATTGAAATCCCGGAATAAATAATGGAATTCATTGTTTCCTTCGGGCAGCGGAACGGGAGCAAGCTCTCCGTCCCTGACGCGGCGGTACGCCCGAATCATCTTCTGCAGCGGGCGGTGAATCGTGCGGAAGATGCTGTAGGAATACCCCACGATAACCATGAAGGAAATGAACGACAGCAGCCACAGCATGTCGCGGTAAAAAGACGTTTGCCCCGTGACAATATCCTGCGGAATGTACAGGGATAAATAAGCGTCCATGGCGGGGGAATACAGAAACGAGATGCGTTGATCTCTTCCATTCAAGGCAATGCGGACATTCCCCGACGTCTGATTCCGCTGATATCGATCCTGGATAAACTGGCGCAAGGCCGAAGCTGCCGCCTCATCAGGCTCACCCTTATCGGTCAGGATCCATTCCCCCGACCTGCTGATTAAAGCTGCTCCCCCTCCCGATTCAGCCAGGTTCTGCAAGGTTTTCATCAGTTCCAGGGCATCGATTTCCACAGACAGGGCGTATACCGGTTCCGGCGAATTCTCCGGAAATGAGCGGCCCATAAACCATCTCCCGTCCCAGATCAGAAAATGTCCTTCGGCGTCCGCCGAGCGGGAGCGTATCGCCCCATATTCTTCCGTAATCGTATCGAGGATGGAGCGATTGTCCGGGATCGTTCTGCCGATGGTCAACAAGAAAGCGTTTGCGCGTTTGACATAATGACTGGAGCTTTGAATCAAATGAAGCTCGTATTCCACGCGGTTGGCCGCTTCCGTCCATTCATATTTGGTCATAATATCGCTCAGAACCGACAGGTGCGAGAGATCTTTATTGTTCATATATTCGACGAGCAAATTTTCAATATGACCCAGTTCGCTTTCCAAGGTGTGCATGTAAAATAGATTTTTGGAGTTCATAGATTGAATCCATTCATCCCGGACACTGTTTTCTCCCAGCCTGTTCATCAAGAGCCCTAATCCATACAACGGGGCGACCGCGATCAACAGGGCAAGCACCAGACGAATAAAGATGGAATTGATCTGTGCTTTCATCTTGCACCCACCGCCTCCGGCCCGAAGCGTTTCGCATCACGTCAAATCTTATCTCATCATACCTTGGATTTGTTCTGTCCGTCCACACCTCCGGATTGCGGCATCGCACCGCCGCAAATTAAGCGAAAGGTATGCGTCCAACGCAGTGCGGGCTGAATCAAGTGCAGAATGATCCGGTACACAACCGAACTGTCATCGTCACCGGGCGAAAGCAAAATCCTATCAAGTTCATACCGGTACAGCCGGTCATCATATTCCAGCCGAACGGTCCGATGAATCACGATGCAGCCCGGCTCAACCATCTCCGGCGGAAATGCGGTGATGAACACTTCAGCAAGTGAATCGGGTTGGCGGTCAAAGTGGAAGGTATCGCGCAACAGCAAGATGTTGCTCTCCTCGTCCGGCACACGCTCCCACACAAACTCCCGCTGAAACGAGCGCAAGGTCGGCACATCATACGCCTTGGACAGTTCCAATGCGAATTCGACGCCGCCCGCCGTTTCTCGGTAGTATAAGATGTCGGCACGATGTTGCCCGCCCGCCGATTGAAAGCTGCCGTCAATGACCGGAACCGAGTGCCCATGCGAGCCGTTGTGCAGCAATTGATAGCGGTTTGCGCCGAAGTACTCCCGGGTGTACTCCCCCGCGCCCAGATCGGCGAGAACGTTCTCCCCCCGAACGTGCAAGATGAAATGGCCCAGATCGTTATGGTTATGCGACTCTCCATTATGTCCTCCCTTGGCGGCAAGCGCAATCAAACCGCCGGCGTGATTCGTCCGGGAAACGACCCATCCCGCTTGCGGGAAGTAATCATGCCGCAGCGCCGGCGCTGCGTTTGCTGCCCCTTCCAATTCCATGTCCCACAGCAGATCCCGACTCCAAACTTGGAACGATTCCAGCTTGGTCCACTTCACCTCGGGCCGACTGTCCGCCGGAATTTGAACGTCCGGGAAATAGCGATGCAGCCTGCGAAACAAGCCGGTTTGCAAGGAGACGCCCTTGCGCGCATCGGAGAAATTCACCAATTTGCCTGCGGACAGCATCATCGCATTCGGAAAGCGGCTGATCCTCGCCATCCGCTCTCCTTGCAGCAATTGAATTCGGCCGCCGGTTCTATCCCGCAGCAGTTCGGCAAAATAGACGAAATTGCCAAAGCCGAATTGCCAGTACATGATCCCTTCATGGGTCGCCCCGTCTTCACCGTAACCGTCGATATAGTTCTTCAGCGATTGCAGCACCCGCCAGACCATGCCGACCAGCCTTTCGAAATCGCTGACCAGATACAATGCCGCGGCTCCGGCAGCGGAAGCGCACACCGCCGGCCAATTGTTGTTCAGCGGTTCCCATAGCTGCGGAACCGGATTGTGGAAGTAGACCCGGAAGATGCGCCGCTCAATCTCTTGCTCCACTCTCCGCACCACCCAAGGATTTAACCGCTCTCGGCACAGACTGACGACCTCGGCGAGCGCAAACGCTGTTTCCGCCGCGAACAGATCAAGCGTTTCGCGCGGCAATTCCGCTTGCTTCCATACCGCCAGCCTGCCGTTCCCCAGATCATTGCCGACATGCGCGGGCAATACCCATGTGAATTCATCGCAGATGGCCCACATGATATCTTCGAGATGCGGCTTCCATACCGAATCGCTCTCGGCTAAACAGAGCAGGGCATACACCGCCAGCCGTCTGCGTCTGTCGAAATAAGGCTGTTCATACTGTCTGCGATCCCCGGTTTCGGCATATTGCATAAATGTGGAGAAGGGGATGACGTTTGCGGGGTTGCTCTTGTACATCTCCGCCTGCTCCGACACTTCCCGCCAGAACGGGGCATGGCTCGGGTTCATCCGGCTCTCCCGCCACTTGTTCGCATCGGCGGCTTCGGGAAACAGGGCAGCTTCCGGACGATCCACACTGCCTCTTAATGCCTGAATCAAGCTTTCCAATGTGAGTTCATCCAATTGAAGCATCGCAATCCCCCCTCCGTCTATCCTTACTATTCCTTGACGCTGCCCATAACGATCCCGGTGATGAAATAGCGCTGCAGGAATGGATATACCAGCAGTACAGGGAGCGCCGCCAAGAAGATCTCTGCCGCGCGAATCGCCCTGTTGTTCAGCTTCACCAGCTCGGCCAATTCAATGGGATTCCCTATCTTCGTTATATCGATGCTGACCATGACCGTCTGGAGGAAGCTGGCCAACGGATAATGTTTGGGCGAATTCATGTAAATGATGCCGGCAAACCATTCATTCCAATGGCCGACGACCGTAAACAGCATGACCGTCGCCAGCACCGGCTTGGACAGCGGCACAATAATGCGCCCGAGCAGCTTCCAATGCCCTGCGCCGTCGATGAAAGCCGATTCCGCCAGCTCCTTCGGCAAACCGCGCATGAAATTAAGCACCAGCACCACATTAAATATAGGCACAGCACCGGGGATAATCAGCGCCCAAATTGTGTCAATCAGATGGGTTTGCGTGACGACGACATAGTTAGGAACCAGACCGCCGTGAAACAGCATCGTGAATACGAAAAACCAGACATACCAGGTACGCGGCTTGAAATTTTTGGACTCCAGCGATAGCGGATACGCTACCAGAACCGTCAGCACCATATTGATGATCGTTCCCAAGAAGACTCTCTTCAGAGAGACGGCCGCGGAGGTCATGAATGTCGAATTTCCCGTTACATAATGATAGGCCCTTACGGAAAATTCCACCGGCCACAACGTCACAAGTCCTTGATCAATCGCCTTCGTCGAGCTGAAGGAGATGGCAAGCACGTTGAGCAACGGAATAATGCACAGGAGAGCCAGAAGGGCAAGCAATAAATAAATGCTGCCTGCAGTCAACCGCCGTCCGATCGTTTTTTGCTGTACCACACATTCACCACCTTCCAAAACGCCGACCACAGCATATCTCGAAATATCAGAAAATACGATAATTGGCATAGCGGTAAGCCATCGTATAGGAGATGGCAATCAGGAAAAAGGAAATGACCGACTTGAACAGTCCAACGGCAGTACCAACAGCCAATTGTCCATTAATTAGCGCAATCCTGTAAACGTAAGTATCGATGATATCCCCCGTGGTGTACACAGAAGGGTTATACAAATTGAATACTTGATCAAATCCGGCATTCAGGATGTTGCCTAAGCTCAGGGTCGACATCAGAATAATAATCGGCAGCATCCCGGGCAATGTGATGCGAAGCATCTGCTGCCATCGATTGGCCCCATCGATGACAGCGGATTCGTACAATACCGGATTAATCGAAGTGATGGCGGCCAGATATACAATGGTGCTGAATCCGAATTCCTTCCACTCGTTCGTTCCCACCAGGACAAAGGGGAATATGCGCTCGCTGCCAAGGAAATAAATTGGTTCGATGCCGAACAGGCCAAGCACCTCGTTGACGATTCCGCCGTTAGGTGACAATACATCATGCAATATTCCACCCAGAATCACCCATGACATGAAGTGCGGCAAGTAAACGAGGGTTTGCACCGTTCGCTTGAACCATTGCTTGGCAATCTCATTCAATAGCAACGCAGTCGCGATGGGAACGATAAGCCCGGCAGACATTTTCATGACGGAAATAAATAGTGTATTTCGAATCACTTGACCGGTTTGCGGCAAAGAGTAGACATATTTGAAGTTTTCGAGGCCCACCCAATCGGAACCGAACAGGCCTCGCGAAGGCAAGAAATCCTGAAATGCAATGACATTCCCCAGCATGGACCCGTAAGAATAGATCAAAGTCAGGATAAGACCCGGCAACAGCATGAAATGCAACGGTACATTCTGCCTCCACCTTCCACGTGCCGGTGTCATGAGCTTAACCTCCTCTCTTTATTTGAACTGACCGCTGTCTTTCACTTCTTGCAAGATTTGGTCCCCGCCTTGCTTGTGCCATTTCTCCACGAAATCATCCCACGCCTCGACAGGCTCCACGCCCATAATAATTTTGGTCATCGTCTGTACTTCCAAATCGCGCAGCGCCCCGCCCTTGCTTGTCATGGTCGGTGTTGGGTTTCCATAATAAAGTGTTTGGACATAGCTTTCGCTATCCTGGATTTCCTGGATAAGGTTATATGCCCCTTTAGGCCCAAAGACAGCGTACCACATCCATTGGCCTAGATCCCCTTTGCCATCGTCGTAGGCCTGAATTCCCTTCCAGTACACTTCTGCGGATGGTTTTAGCTTTGAAGCATCCCCCGTCTTCAGCGCCTCCTGGATGTCTGCATTGTCTATACCATTGCTGTTCGGTGCGAAGACTTGAATGGGAGCGAAAGTGAAAACTTGATGAGTCTCACCGTCTTGTATGACTTGATGATAGGATTCATCCTGGTGGGGCCCATTCAATTTATCAGCAAAATAGTTTGCCAGTTTAAATACCGCTTCCGGGTTTTTGGCCTTCTTGTTGATCACCATAAATTTAGTCGTCGCACCGCCGGGCGACAGCATTTTCACCGGTTGATCATCGCTGGATGGAACCCTATAAGCTTGCCAATCCACCTTCGGATCATTCTTCTTCATATTATTGATGGGCCAAGTCGCCATCTGCCAGCGGCCGAAGAACATCCCCATCTTGCCCTGCGTGGTCAGATTGCCTGCTTTGCCGCCATCCGTGGAGTTGAATTCCGGGTCTATCGCTCCGGCTTTATACAGGCTTTGCAAATGGGCTAATGCTGTCTTGACCTCAGGCAGTGTATCCGCCCAAACCGGGTTTCCCTGATTGTCCTTCAGGATCGTAAGCGTCGTGCCATCCCCCTTGGCCGGGTTGTAAGGATAGGCGTGGTAGCCGTTGAAGAAGCCCTCCAGGGAATGGTACCCCGACAATAATTCATTGGACAGTCCCAGTCCGATCGTATCGTTCTGATGATTGCCGTCCGGATCATCTTTGGCAAAGGCGATGGCAATCTTCTCCACATCCGCCATTGTCTTAGGGGGTTCCAGCCCCAGGTTCTTCAGCCAATCGTTGCGTATCCACAAAACATCAAAATTGCCTACAGTGCCGCCGTTCAATGGAATCGCCATCAGCTTGCCGTTTATCGTTGAAGATTTTAAACCTCCGCCTCCGCTGTATTCCAAAAATCCTTTCAGCATATCGCTTGCATATTTATCGTACAAATCGGTAAGATCGGCAATTTGATCCGCCTTGACCAAGGTTGCAAACTGTTGTGCATTAACTTCATAGAAATCCGGCAGACTCTGGGCCACCATCGAAACGGTAATTTTATCTGTGTATTGCTGATTCGCTACGATCCATTCATTCTTTACATTAATCCCCAAGTCTTTCTTAAAGGCGTCCGTCCAGATATTACTATCGATATCCATACCCGGCATACCCTTGCCGCCGGACGGGTTCACCTGACGAACTGTCGTGACGGTGATCTCCGGAGAATATTTGCCGAACGGCCCGTCGAGGGCAACGGCAGGCGTTTGGCTCGGATTGTTGGACTGCGCTGCGTCAGGTGTGCTGGTACTCACGTCACTGCTGGACGCAGGTGTGGCTTGGTCATTGTCGCTGCTGCAAGCCGCCGCAAGGAACACCATGGCCAGAATCAGAAGACTTGCCAAACCTTTACTCACTTTTTTTCCAAACATTTAAGAACCTCCCCAATAATGGTTGTTAGTCACACTTATAATTATAAAGAGGAGGTCTGCGATTAAAATATAAAAAATTCATGATCGATTGACTTTTATTACGGGATGCGAAAATACAGAAGCGCCTGCTCCGGGAATCCCGGGGCAGACGCTTCAGCCAGAGACATTCGCTTGCCCATCAAGGCATTTGGTTCACCGTGACGAAGATCGGCCGTTCGCTGACATCGACGGTAACCTGGCCGCCGCTGATTGTGAGCGACGAAGATACGCCGTCCGTATCGCCATCTTGCATCGCAATCTGTGTTGCCGAGGTCGGGCTGCCTTGCAGCGCCAATGAATAGCCGCTGACCGTCGTGCCGTTCGCCGTCGGGCACCAGAGGACATACGCACCGCTGCCGCTCGCACTCTTGAACTTGTAAATCATCACATTGCCGTCGCCTGATGCTTGCTCTCCGGCATAAGTCATCCCATCCAGCGCATGTCTCATCGTCCCCACGTAGTACCAGGAAACTTTGGCCGTCTCGCCGGACGCTTGATCCGTGAGCAAGCCGCTGGTTGCGTACTTGCCGGTGCCTGCGCTGTCCGTATCTCTAAGCATGTACATTGTCGCCCGATCCACACCCGCTGCCGCCAACTCCAGATAGCTGCGTACGAGCCATTCCCCCTGCACTTCTTCATTGTCATGGCTGCCGATTGCCGGGGCGCTTTGCGGTGAAGACGGGTTCGTGTCATACCCGAATTCCGTCACCCAGACTTCCTTGCCAGGCATGTATTGGTTGCGGTATCGCAACAGTTCCGACATGGTGTCTTTCAGGCCGCATGCTTCCGGGCTGGTGCCCACTGAGCCTGTCGTGCAATAGTGATGCACATTGAGCACATCGAACGGTACGCTGCCGCTCCGGTACATATCGGCATAATATTTGAGCTTGCTGATATACACGATCTTATCGTCGCCGCCCAGTCCGCCCATCACCATCTGCGCATTCGAATCGGCGTTCTTCACTCCGTACGTCGAACCTAACCGTCCCTGATCGCCATCGTAATCGGCACTGGCCATCGCCGCGTAGGCGAAGGGAGCGTAGTAACCGCTGCCTTTCCATGTTCCGTCCGGTTCATTGGCATCCTCGAAGTAATGCATCGTATTCAGTCCGGACACTCGCGCTTGGGATGACTCCAGCAGCAAATTGCTGTCCGCCACCGTGTTGCTGCCGTAGCGAGCGGCCACCTGGTACATATGGCTGGCTTTGGCCGCATAGGACTGAGGATCGGTCGGGTCCGCTCCCGTGGGAATCGCCTTGCTCCCTGTGCCGGATAACCAGGATTGGCCGCCCTGGATCGCCGTGAATACGTCAATTCCCGCATTGTCCAGGTTACTGTAGTACGTGTCGAAATCCCAGCCTCCGCCAGCCTTGCTTGGATTGAACCAATTGAGCTGATCTGAAGCTTCGTCCCAACTCCAGTTGTGATATTCGCGAATCGTTCCCAACGCCTCCATCTTATCGAGAGGATCATCGATAAACGCATTCGCTCCGGCAAACTGATCCACCGTCCGGGTCGGCGTATAGAGCTGCGGGGCCGGCGGCGAAGGCGGCGCTACGTCCCCTTGCGCTGTGCCGTACACGACAATCTCCGGCATCGTCCCTTTGTCTTTGTTCACTCTGATGTAACGCGTTGTGACGTTGGACAGCGGACGCGCATGCCAACACTGATAGCATCCCAGCGTATCCGTGATCTGTACAGTCCAGTTACCCGGGCTGCCGGTGGAAAACTGCACATTGCCGTTGCCATTGGTGTCGTAAAGATAAATATCGCTCAAGTTGTAATCCGCGCCGAGATCGATCACCGCATTCGCCGGATACCAGATGGCTTGCCAACCCGGGAACCATGTGGTCGACGGCGAGCCTTTCACACCGTTCTTCGGATCCCCCGCCGCAGCTTGTTCATCCACCAGCATGCCGGCGTCGCCGCCCATCCCTTCGTTGGTCACCATCGTCGGATCGAGAATAATCTTGGCTCCGGGCTGTCCGGAATTCGTCTGTGCATTCGGAACGTTGGACAAGGCGGAGGCGTTCCCTCCGTCATCCAGCGCCTCGATGGCGAAGTAGTACGCCGTATCGGCGCTCAGTCCAGTGACGTTGAATGCTTGATCATAGCCCGCGGTATAGGGTGCGGGTGTGCCGCTGACCTGTGTCGCATTGGCCCAATTCGCAGCCGTGATCTCCTGGGTGCTGTAACGGATATCATACGAGCTGGCTGTGCCGCTGTTACCGTCATCTCCGGTAGTTGTCCAGGACAGATTGATCGAGTCGTCCGACACATAGCCCAGTGTCAGATCCTGAATGGCCGCAGGTGCGGTCGTGTCGCCGTCTGAGACGGAGCCGTAGAGGACAATTTCGTTCATGTATGCGCCTTTTATTGTGGTTGCCCGAATATAGCGGGTGGTGATATTCACCGTATGATGTTTCCATTTTTGATAGTTTTCCAGATGATCGGTGAACAACTCGGACCATTGGCCCGGGCTGCCGGATGCTACTACAAAATCTCCAATCGAGTTGGAATCGTACAGGTATATATCCGTCAGATCGTATTCCTGGCCCAGATCAATATAGGCGTTAGCCGGGTACTTGGACGAGCCCCAGCCCGGAAACCAGTTTGTCGTCGGTGTGCCGCCCATTTGATTCTTCGGGTCGCCCGCAAGCGACTGCTCGTCCACCAACATGGCCGCGTCTCCGAAGCCAGACTCATTCGTCACCATAGATGTCGTCAGTGTGATCTTCGTGCTGTCGGCATAGGCCGAACCTGCATTCCACATCCCGACAGAACCGAATAAGGCAGCAAAAGCGATGACGCTGGCGACTGCTGTGAACCATTTTCGTTTTAACCTACTCATTACGTCATTCCCTCCTCAATTTTTTGCTGCTGGGTAATTCCTTTTCTTTGATTCGACTTCATTCTGTAACAATCACCGGGCGATTAAAATATAACAATTTTAGGATTCATTGCTCTTTCTCATGATCTTCAATGCTTGCTCTCTGTTTATGGTCAGGATAAATCGGAAGAATAATTCTGATTACTGTCCCCTTGCGAATGATCTTTATGGATTCAAATTATCAATGAAGACGTTTTCAAATTCACGGATGAGATACGAGAAAATGTCCGTTTACGAAACGGGTTCCCAACGTGAAATTGCTGAATCAGCCATTGCTCTTAATTTATCGCTTAGGTCAAGCTTGATTTCCTTTGAGCCCTTCATTGTAATGAACAATGGGGTGATCTTTAACCTGAACCATGCCCGCAGACCATGAACAATAGACTCCCGGACCACCTGATGTGCATCGCCTATTCGGATCAAAGCTGTCAGTGCAAAAGAAATATATTGGAACCTCAGCTCATCCTCATCAAGAAGGAATTCATCATTTCGTTCCACCATGGGAAGTGGTCGTTCATCAATAAGCACTTCACATAATGCGTCAACTGCAGCGACACTTCGTACTTTCCCTAGTAAGTAAATGGCCGCAAATCCACGAACCATATTGTATTTACTGCTCGTCTTAGGCACGTATGGATCTCGCATCGATACAATCTCGAGCAACACTTTCTCTGCTAAGGCATCTCCCATCAAGGATAATGCGAAAGCGCTGTGTTTACGAAGGTTCTCTGATTCATGATCGGACATCATCCATTGACGAAGCTGCTCCCGCAGCCAATCCAAACGTCTGGCAGACCAGATTGCAATTCCTGGCTTATCGCTCATTAGCCCTTGCTTGATCTCTTCTGCATCCTCTATCCATTGCACCGGTACACTCGTTGCTTTATCATTCGACGAGTGTTCCCTATACAATGAAGCAGGCACAGTCAAGCACCCAGTTGCGGATAAACGGGTTTGTAATTCATGGATGTTGATATTCATTAGCGGCACTTGATCTCGGATAGCCAGTTCTACTGCAACTGCTGCTGCCTCACCGGACTTCTGCATATCCCTTTTCATACGTACACATGCAGCAAGATCATGATCGACAGCTAAACACCTGCCTGCGACGATCAAACCATCCACTTCTTTTGGAACAAGAGCGCCTAATGGAATCGGCACGAAGAACTTCAAACCCCATAAGCTGCAGGCGACCGACCAATCCTGCTGATTTTCACTCTCCAATGCCAAGTCCTTACTGTGATTGTCGAGATTAGAATAAGCATAAAAGATCGGATGCTCTGCAAACTGTTCTTCGAGATAACTCTGCCAAGTAACATTCTCCTCACCTTCAATAAATCGTCCCTCCCGAATGCCAAGCTGCGAAGCAATGGTAATAAGACGATCTCCCTCATTGTAGTTGTTACGCAGATGCGTACTTAATGTATTCGAGCTAAGAATTGCTTCCGTCAAGCTGTCGGCATCGTAAGGATCGACATATCCTGAATCGGTGTAACCGTAGCATACCTTTCCTCCCTTCATGTACACGAGTGCATTGGAGAAAGGCTGATTCTGACCATCTTGTTCTCGCCCTCCGCGCAGCTCGCACCCGGCCATCGCGCACACATAAGCATCGCCTGTTGCATCGATCACCATTCGGGCGTATGCGCTGTTCAAGCCTCCTTGCTCCAACCACTCCACCCCGCACACTTTCTTCTCCACCATAAACACACCGGTTAATAGGCTTTCATACCGAATCTCGACTTTGGCCTCCCTTGCTAATTGCTCCAACACGTTCTGCTTTAACTCCCGATTCACACCTGCTGATGGTGTAAAGTCCCCATCCGACTGTTCCATCTCCATCACAGTGCGATCCCAATCTTCATAGATTCCGCCCCGCTGACCGTAATAATAACCTAATACCGCACCAAACGTGCCTGTACCTCCCATCCCCGTGCCTTGATCGATACCCAACACCCTGAGTCCGTTACGGGCCGCTGTAATTGCTGCAATCGCACCCGCCGTTCCTAGTCCTACTACTATTAAATCCAATTCTTGGATGATAATGCCATCATAAGGTTCTCTTTCTACTTTGCAGTTCGCTAATCGTGATCTAACTAAACTCACAGCCTCTCACTCCCATCCATCTGGGTATTCCTTAGAAGCAATCCTTCATTATAGGCTTGCAGCGGATGGTCATATCCAGATGAAGGAAGCCAGTACAACTGATCATCGATTGTTCGAATTCCCGACTGCTGACGTATATCCAATGCAGATGCTACTGATGCAATAGTCCATTTGCGAGAGGCCTGAGAGCGGGCAGACCAAGTCTCTTTCAACCTCATACGGGCCTTTGACCAATCATCCTCACTGCACAGACTTACGTTTATATAAACCTCACCATCAATAGCCCCTTCGTAAACGATCAATCCGTCCTCCACCAGGTCTTGAACAACGGCTAGACCTTCTGAGCGGTGCAAGCTGGCATTAATATAGGGTTGATATCCTTCTTCATTTGGTTTGCCCAATAACCGCAGCATCATGCCAATAGATGAGGTGTCGACAACGTTAGTAGCTACGATGACCTCCACCCCTGCGGGGGATATTATTGTAACCTTCCACTTACCCTGTTCATATTCCACTGCCATCGGCCGGGTCAAGAAACGAATTCTCACTTTTTTCTGATGAAGCAAGCTGCAGCATATCGGAGCTAATGCCGGTAGATGAACTCTCCCGGCTTCATCCATGGCCCTTCTCCTCATTAACTCGTCGCGGAATTGTAGTACCCTTCTATCCGAGAACAAACGGTTTACTGGAACACCTGGACGGAATGCCGCAATGAATTCCGAACCGACCGCTGCGGTTGATTCAATGACCAGGCTGCGGTCAGGATCGCTTAAAGCCATGCCCATGCCGGTAAAAGTCGCTCCAATCACCAACAATTCTGTACAAATCGTTTTCACCATGTAAGTTCCCCCTTCTGTAGTTATGTACAGGAATCCCTCACACATCACATCTTATCACTGTTAATTTTCAGTGAATATTCGCAAATAGAGAGATGCCATTGCTATTTCCGACGAAAAAAACTATGACAGCAAGATTAACTAGTATAACGATCCATAAATAATGCAACTATATTCCCAAAAAAGTTTGTGGTGTAATGTTCATAGCACATTTCGACCGGAGAGATATCATGCCCTTCAAATCCAAGAAAGACGACAAAACCCGGTTATAGCATCCAGCAACTGCGAACGTGGTCCCTAACCCGACAAAACCCGGTTATAGCATCCCAGCGACTGCGAACGCGGTCTCTAAGCCGACAAAACCCGGTTACAGCATCCCAGCAACTGTGAACGTGGTCTCTAACCCGACAAAACCCGGTTATAGCATCCCAGCGACTGCGAACGTGGTCTCTAACCCGACAAAACCCGGTTACAGAGTTTAAATAACGTTACTTAAGGATCGTTCTACTAGCAATGGACAAACATTGGTTCTGTACTTCCGCCGAAATCCGATTGCAAGCGAACAGCCCGTCCAAGTCGGCCTTGGAGGCGCGAAACACTGTTTTGACACATCGGACCATCGGGATCTGCGCTCCTTCCCTTGATTTTTGATGTATGTTTCAATAACATTTCACCAAACAAATATTCGCGGCAACAAAAAAAACCAATTATTATCACTTATAATTATAAAGAGGGGACCTGTAAATAAAATATAAAATATTCATGATAGATTGACTTTTATTACTCACATCCGATTCCATTCGGATGGCGGCAACAGACGCCCCGACGGTTGTGCCACAGCATAAACAGGGGCCGGAGGCACAAGCAAATCTTGTGCACGCGCGGCCCCTGCTGCAATCACGGCATTATCAGGCATTCACTTGTTCAATATGCCCAAATACGAACTCCAGGGACCTGCGTCTTCCCTGTTATCCGGCAACGCTCCTGCTCGGTCGGTCTGTTCCACAATTCAGTCTTCAAAAGCCCACGTGGGATTCTACAAATGGTCGATCACCATCGGTGATGCATGCATGCCTCCGCTTATCCCCCGGCCGCGAGCTGCTTGCTGCGCAGTTGGCCGCAGGCGGCGTCGATGTCCGCGCCATGCTCCACCCGCACGCTGACGCGGACGCCCCGCTTCTTCAACGTGTCGAAGAAGACGTCGATCGCCTCCTGCCGGCTCCGGCCGTACTGGCTATGTTCGTCCACCGGATTGTACGGGATCAGGTTCACCTGGATGAGCGAGCCCCTGTCGCCGATCAGATCGGCCAGCTCTGCCGCATGCTCCGGCCGGTCGTTCACGTCCCGCAGCATGATATATTCCAGCGTCACCCGCCGCTTGAGCTTGGTCAGATAGTAATCCAGCGCCTGCATGAGCCGCTCGATCGGAATCGCGCGGTTGATCTTCATGATTCGCGTACGCAGCTCGTTATTCGGCGCATGCAGCGAGATCGCGAGGTTGACGCCCGGATCGTCGTCGGCGAACTCCTCGATCTTGCCCGCGAGACCGCTGGTCGACACCGTAATATGCCGCGGGCCGATCGCGAGCCCCTTCGCATGCTTCACGACCGCGAGAAAGTCCAGTAAATTCGCATAGTTGTCGAAAGGCTCGCCGATGCCCATCACGACGATGTGGCTGACGCGCTCGCCGCCGCCCGTCTGGTCGAGGTACAGTTGAACCCGCATGATCTGCTCCACGATCTCGCCCGCGGAGAGGTCGCGGCTCTTGGCGCGCAGCCCGCTGGCGCAGAAGCTGCACCCGATGTTGCAGCCGACCTGCGTCGTCACGCATACGGACAAGCCGAACTTATGCCGCATAAGCACGGTTTCGATCAGGTTGCCGTCCTGCAACCGAAACAGAAACTTGACCGTGCCGTCGGCGGATTCTTGCTTCGTATGCTCGCTCATCGTCGCAAGCGTCCAATGCTCTGCCAGCAGCCCCCGGACTTCCTCGCGAACGGTTTTCATTTCCGCAAACTCCATCGTCCGCTCCCGGTACAATTGTTCCCACACGCGCGCCGCGCGGGATTTCTTGTGCCCGTGTTCCGCCAGCCAGGCCGCAAGTCGATCGGCGGTTACTCCATATATAGAAGGTTTGCCCATTGTCGATGTCCTCATTTCTATATGGCTACTGAAGACATCATACCTCTATCGAGGCCAAACGACAACGTGCCCCCACCGGTGAAAGGAATTTGTTCACCATACACTTGTTCCTGCGTCATTTCCGCTTAATCGAGCGTAATCTTGAAAACAATCTTCTTAAGAAGAGCCGCCTCGCTTACTTTCCAGCCGGGTCGATGAATATCCGCAGGGAAAAACATCGCATAAGTTCCGGCTCGCAGAACGAGCACCATCTCATCGCGCAAATCCTCATAGAGGAGGGCGTCGCTTTCTTCGAGAATGTCCCCGGTTGCGATTTGTTCATCCGTTAATCGGGCAAAGCCGATTTTCTCTTCGCACACTGCCGGGCATTCAAGCAAGCTTGCCCGAGACCGGCAGATGCTCCTTCAATAACCGCTTGGCTTCTTTCACCTGCTTGGCGGACAGCAAGCCGATGAGTTTGCGGTGATCGGCGATCGTCCTGGCCCGGTCGGCTCCGGATTGCGCTTCCGCCGGCCAAATTCGCGACGTCTTAATTACCACGCTGTCCAACCACCATCTACTACCAGATTGGAACCAGTCATATAGCTGGAGGCATCCGATGCCAGCAACAGCACAGCTCCGGCAACTTCACTGGCAGTGCCTGTGCGCCCAAGCATCGTTTTGGCCGACAGCCGCTTCAGGAATGCTGTATCGCTATTCGAGGCCGGGTCAGGAAACGGGCCGGGCGTTATGCAATTACAGCGTATGCCGTATTTCGCCAGGTGGGCGGCACAGTATCGCGTCAATTGGATAACCGCTGCCTTGCCTGCGCCGTAGTTCGGCGGATTGTTCGCGCCACTGTCGCCGTAAACCGACGCATCAGGCGAAACCATACCGTACATCGAAGCGAAATTGATGATAGCGCCGCCATCCATTTTCAGATAAGGGACAGCCTCTCGTATGCAACGGAAAGTCGCGCCGCCGGTGCCGTCAATGCCTCGGTTCCACATCTCGTCTGTCATCGATTCAATTTCCGCCGCTTTGCCATAGCCCGCCCCGTAATGGGCGCAGTTGATTAACACGTCCAGCCGCCCTCTGGCTTCATGATGCTGACGGAGCGCCTCCCGGATCGATGCCGTACTGGAAATGTCGCACTGCACGCTCAGCAAGCGGCCTTCCTCCTCTGCGACATCCCATATCGGCAAAGATTTAAAGGTTATATCCGCCACAGTCACACCCGCGCCGAATGTCAGCAGCGCCTCTGTCAGCGCCGAGCCGAGATAGCCCGTCCCGCCCGTAATCAAGATGCATTTGCCTGTCAAATCGAATATTTTCTCGTACATGTATTCGAATCTTCCTTCTAATGGTTAATTGTCTGTGGCCAAAATCCATTGGTACGAAGGCGAAAGATGCTACTTGTAGGCGTTCCACAAAAAGGGGTTCAGAACAAGCTCGGGCAGTTCGGGAATTTCCCGGACAATGCGGTTCCGCGTTTGCTCGCTTATCGCAGGACCGTCAATCAAACCGACGTTATCCCGAACCTGCTCCGCCGTTTCCGCTCCGATGACAAGACTATGGACGAACGGCAAATCACGGACGAATGAAACCGCCATCTGCGCCATCGATACCCCTTCCCTTGCAGCCAGCTCGCGCAAAGTGGCAAGCGGTTTGCGGGCCTCTTGCAAAAAAGCGGGAATTTGCTCGTCTTCCATGAACAGCAGCCCTTGCAGGAATACACTGCGAACAAACACGTATTTACGCGACTGCCCCAATCGTTCGATCCCGCCGTTACGAAACAGGCGATGATCCAGCATGTTGAGCGGGATTTGAACGGCTTCAAATATATCGTCTTGAATATAGCGCCATAATTCGCGCATCTGTTCATCGACGTTCGCGCCAACCGATACGCCGGCGCTGCCGATTAGCCCTTCATCCCGAAGCTTCCGCATCGTACCGGAGACCGAGTTGTAATGAACGGCCAATACGTCGGGGTTATGCAGCATCATGATCGGGATCGAGGCGATCTGAAGCCGCTCGAGCGATTGCTCCACCATGTCGCGGATGAGCGTTTCCATCTCTTTGGCCGAGATATTCGCATCAAGTGGAGGTTTTATTTTGGAAACGATCAACGGCTGCTCCCGGTCGGCAAAAAAGTTGCCCAGCACAAGTTCCGAATCGCCATACATGCTCGCCGTGTCGTAACAGTTGATCCCGCTGCCAATCGCTTCCTGCAAAATGAGCGAGGAAGTCGATTCGTCAGGTTTGCCGCTTTTGTTGGCAATTCCGTATGCCATCCCCAACTGTACCGTACCCAAAGTTATTTGGGATATCGACCGATTGCCCGCCTGAATGAATTTCATGTTATTCCTCCTAACGGTTCTCCGGTAAGAAAACCCGCTTCGAAACAGGATTCGCCATCGTTCTGCTTACTTTGCCGTGTAGCCGCCGTCAACCGGCAAATTGGCCCCGGTTACGTACAGCGACGCATCCGACGCGAGAAACACAATTGCTCCCATCAGGTCGGTATCGTTCGCCATTCGACCGAGCAGCGTCCGCTGCGAGTATCGCTCGATGAACGATTGCGGCGTTCGGTACGAAGCGATCCCGCCGGGACTGACGCAATTGCAGCGCACGCCTTTGGGGCCGTAATAACTCGCCGCGAATCGAGTAAAATTAACCATGCCGCCTTTATGAAAAAAATAATCCGGCACGAAGCCGTGGAAATCGAAACCTTCGTACAAGCTGCCATCCGGGCCGATCATGCCCTGTATCGAGCCGACCTGGATAATCGTTCCTCCGCCCTGCTCCGCCATTATATCGCCGAATGCCCGCGTCACCAAGAACATGCCGGTCGCATTGATGCGCATGCTCTCGTCAAACTTCGCCGCGTCGTCGCTCCAGCCCGACATCGTGCGGGCGACGGCATTGTTGACGAGTATGTCGATGCAGCCGCTGCGCCGCACGATCTCGTCACGCAGCGCGAGGATCGAAGCTTCGCTGTCCTGCTGCAGCTCGAGGCCGGTAGCCGTCACGCCGTCGGCAGCAAAATCGCTTTCGAGTCCGGACAGCTTGGTCTTATCGCGGGCTGTAAAATACGTCGTCGCCCCCGCTTCGGCGAGCGCCCTGACGATTTGTTGGCCGTATAGTCCGGAACCGCCCGTGACAAGCGACACCTTGCCTTGCAGCGAAAATTGATTCAGCACGCCCATTACGCTATTCCTCCGTATACGCTGTTAGCCGCCGCGCTGCTGCCGCTGCCGCCTGCGGCAGCGGTCAGCTTGGCCATTCCGCCGACGATATTGTCGAAATAGCCGTTCAGCCCGACGACGTCCGCACCCAGGCTGAGGAACCGATAGCCCATCTCCATCAGCTCCGCCGCATTGCCAAGCGAGCCGACCGTGCCGGCGAATTTGCCGTGTTTGACCGCCAGCTCGGCGATTCGCTTGCGCGTCTCGATCAGCCGCGGATGGTCAAACTTGCCGGGCACTCCGATCGACTGGGAGAAATCGCCCGGGCCGAAGAAAATCATATCCATTCCCGGCAGCTTGATGATCTTCTCAAGATCCGGCAAAGCTTCCACATCCTCAATTTGCAAAATATTGAAGCGCTGCTCGTTCGCAAGACGCAAATAATCGAGAAAATCGGTTCGGCAATAGGCTCCGTCTGCATTGCCGCCATCGATCGGCCGCATGCCGAGCGGATGGAACTTTGTTATGCGCACAACGGCGCGAGCATCGTCGAGACTCATGATGTGCGGCGCCATAATGCCGGTCGCATCGAGCTCAAGCGGGCGGATGCAGTCGCTGTAGCTGCCTCGCGCGACGCGGACAATCGTATCAACATCATGCATTTTGGCAGCCATGATCATCTTCTCCACGACGTTCCAGTCGTTGGCGACATGCTCGCAATCCGTCCAGACGCAGTCGAAGCCGGCAAGCGCGGCGATTTCCGCCACTCTGGCGTCGGCCAGGTTCAATTTCATGCATAGCGCGGTCTGACCGGCACGCAATCTTTCCAATACTTTGCTTCGCCTCATATTATGGCCTCCCATTGATTTCGCTCAGCAGCACTTCCCGTCCGCCCTCTTCGCGGCTGCGGATGCCGGCAATGACCAGCTTCATCAGTTCCTCCGTCTCCGCAAACGGGAACGGCGATCGCCCGGTACGCAAATAATCGACGAAGGCGGCCAGCTGCGCCTTGAACGAGTAGAACCAATCGGCATGCGGCACGAAAGCATTGCCGTACGAGCCGCACAACTGCAGCAGGCCGAACGCCCCGTACAGATCGGCGATGGCTGCGACGACGACATCGATACCGCTCTCGTGCTTCAAATGCGCGATGTTGCGGTCGCTGTCCCCGGTGTTGCGCACCGAGACGAAGCCCGGCCCGACAATCGGGTAAATGCCCTCGAGCGCATGAATGCCATATCGCTCCCACGTCTTCGGCGTCGTAATCGTAACGAATCGCAGCTTGCCGAGGTTGTGTGTTGAAGTACGATACGGCATATATTCCTTGCTGTAGCGCATCGAGCTTGAGGACATGATCGCTTTGCCTTCATCCACCCAGCGACAGAACGTTTGCAAATCGCGTTCATTGTCAACGAGCGGCTTGTCGATGAATACGGGGATGCCCGCTTCCACGAACGGCCGGCAGCGTTCCACGTGCTCGTGTCCTGCGTCCGTCGCCACCAGCACCGCATCGACGTGGCCGATGACATCCTCCGCTTTGTCCACGATGTTGGGCACGAGCGAAGCGCGCGCCACTTTCTTCGCGTCCTCAGGGTCGTCCGTCCATACATGCGTCACCTTCGCGCCGGGGATGAACAGCGCTTCGGACGGCTGCTGCCCCAAGTAAGTCGAAATAATCGGATAGCCGCAGCTTTTCATCGCTTCGGCATCGAATCCGTTAAAAATTGCGCTCCACGAATACGGATGGCCGTTGCCTTCCACCATGCCGAGCATGGCCAAACGAATCGTTTCTCCTTGCACCAATGGCCGTGTCATGATTAAATCGGTTTCCCTTGTCTCCTTTCATCTCCGCAATCTATTCGTCTCTTATTATGAGATCGTGTCTCGATTTTACAAAAAAATTATACACCCGCACGAGAAGTGTGTAAACTGTGATTTTGCTTGGGCTTGGGCGTGACCGCTTCGCGTTGGCTAATCTCCTCTGACGATGTATCCCAGCCGCCTGGATAGTTCGCTTGCGCCGCGTTGTACCGTGCCAGCGAGTTCACCCGCCGCGCTCGTCTGAATCAGCTTCGACGTGCCGCTAATGCTGACGGCGGCAATTACTTTGCCTGTGAAATCCCGTACCGGCGCAGCGATGCAACGCATGCCGAGCACGCTCTCTTCGTCGTCCATGGCGTACCCGCGCTCGCGCGCCTGCTGCAGCTGCTGCACGAACTCGGTAAACGAACCGATCGATTTGTTTGTTTTGCGCACAAAGTCGTAGCCGTCCATTATTTCTGCTATTTGCTCTTCCGGCAGCCAGGCGAGCAAACATTTGCCGAGCGCCGTCACGTGGATCGGGGATCGCTGGCCGACCGGCGCGTTCATCTGCTTCGCCTTGTCTTGATCCACGTTTGCCAAGTACAACACCGAACCGTTCTCCAGCACCGACAAATGCGCTTTCAACCCCGTTTCGCCGACGATCGCGGCTAGCATCAGCTTCCCTTCCTCGATCAAACTGGTGGAGTTGGTGAAGACGGAGCCGAGCTCGAACGCTTTGGCGCCGACGACGTATTTGTCCGTATCGCGGTTCTGCTTCAAATAGCCGTGATGCATAAGCGTCGCCATCATCCGGTGCGCCACGCTCTTGTGCAGTTGCAGCCGGGCGGCCACCTCGGTCACGCCAAGCGGACCGCGCTCCTCAATGAACACCTGCAAAATGTTCAGCACTCGGTCGACCGATTGTACAAGAAAGTACGGCGCATCCTGGCTTTTTTTCAAAAGGTGTCCCTCCTAAAAATCCTGTATCTTCCTCCTATTGTACGGACTCGCATCCGCCAGATCAACCGCTTTGATGCGCACCCTCGACTCACTGCCACTCTACGTCCTGCTTCGCCGTCCTCGCATTGTGTCGCCAAACTTGAACATTCATTTATTTATCCTGCAATAGTATAATCAAAACAATAATTGAGAAAATGCCATTGACATCGAAGAAAGAGATCATTATCATGATCAAGATTTCCCTATTGAAAAAATAAGGCAGAATCGACGCGCTTTATTGAGGGAGGAGCTGCATTTTGTCCATATTCAGCAAAGTCTTTCATCGCTTTCACAACTTGAAATTGAGAAACAAGCTGCTATTTTCATTCTCGTTTGTCTCCGTCATCACATTGATTATCTTCGGGATCATGTCCTCGTACTTCATCAGAAGCATGATCGTCGAACGGGAAGGGGAAGTGATGCAAAAACAGATCGAATATTTCACCAATATCCTTGATATTTACTTCAAGAACATCGATAAATCTTCACAGGTACTCATATACAGCGATAAAGTTCAAAGACTGTTCGACCAGAACATCAACTTGCTGGAAGGCGTCGAACGCGTGCAGGCCTATAATGACATCTACTATCAAATTCATCAAATGTGGGACAACGTATACGGCCTTGACGGGATCTACCTGATTGATCAATTTCACAATGTGTTTGACGTCAAATTGTTAAATGTGTACTCAAGCTTCGTCGTTAAGGAAATGATCGACAAGCGATTGCTGTCCGAAGGAGAGAATGCCGACAAAGGTTCGTCGAAATGGTCATTTGTAGAGTGGAGCGATCAGAGAACTTCCATTTTCCTCACCCAAGCGATTTACAATCGAACGAATCTGACCTTAATCGGCTACCTGGTCGTGGCCGTTAATCCCGAAGTGCTGAATACGTTTTTGTCTGCCGCTCACCTGGCGGAAGGAAGCACCAGCGTCATGGATGCCAATGGATTTGTTTTTTCCGATGCTGGCGAGGACAATGACATCAAACAAGTCATCGACAACAATGCCTGGGCTGGAACCAGTGGGCACAAACTGGAGAAGATGAACGGAGAAAGCTACATGATCGTCCACTATCAATATCCTTTAACCGATTGGGCGCTGATTTATTCCGTGAAATTAAGCATTCTTCTGCAGAACATCTCATCCATCAATACACTGTGGTTTTTGCTGATGCTCGTATCCCTGCTGATCATGACCATCATCGCTTTTCTGATCTCAAAGACGATTTCTTCCCCGATTTTGAGGATGGTGAAATCGATACGGGAAGTGGAGAGAGGCAACCTATTTGCTGAATTTAAACACACTTACCAAGATGAATTTGGCTTATTAGGCAGTTCATTCAATCACATGATCGCCAAAATACGCGAAGGAACGCCGCTTTTGCGGGAAAAATTTATTCGGTCGCTATTTGAAAGAAATCTGTCGCCTGACGAGTTGCGTGCGTTTGAGAAACAATTGAATTTCCAGTTCGAACATACCGATTTTCAAGCGGCATTGCTGTATATCCATGGCAGTACAAATGCGGGCCTGAACCAGGTGGAGATGCTGCTTAACGAGTGCGAAACGAACTATGCGATGATTTCCAATCTGATTGCCGGCAATCAATATTGTCTCGTATTCAATTGTTCCCAGAAGACCGTCTCCGGGGCTCTCGCAGAATTGGTTGAGTCCATCCGGCAGAAGACGAATCTCAGCGCTTACGCCTTTATCGGGAATGCCTACGACCACATCAATCTGATCAAAACTTCATTCGACGAAGCCAAGACGCTTATGAAATATGTGATCAAAGATCAAATGGAGAACGGCAACCAGCAAATGTATTGGGCCAGCGACGCATTCAAGGGTCATTACCCGGAATCGTTCGAGAACCGCTTGGTCTACTATATCAATGACGGCAACTTGGCAGAATGTGCCGCGGTCATGAACGAACTGATGGAATATGCGAAATCCAACAACCTGGCTACCCCTGTTTTGAATACCTTCTTCGTGGCCATGTATCACTACTTGAACAAGCTCGGCTCCAAATACGCAGGAGGAAGAAGCGGGCTCGCAAGTGTAGACCTGTTTGCGGACTTGGCACAGCGCTTGCAATATGAACCGCTGGAAAGAACATGTCAGGATTTTCTGCAGCACTGTGAAGCGTATATGAAGGCAACCGGGACCAAAGCGGAAGCCCCCTCTCCCCATATGGCGCAGGCTATCAAAATTATTGAAGGAAATTTCAGCAATCCGGAGCTTAGCGCCGAGTATATGGCCAGAAAACTGGGTTTGTCGAACAATTATTTCAGTCAAATTTTTAAAAAGGAAACCGGTACAGGCTTTATTGAATATGTCGCCAAAGTGCGTCTGGACGCAGCCAAAAAAATGTTGCAGGAAGAAATGGGCACTAAGGTAAAAGAGATCGCGGGAAGAGTCGGATTTCAGGACCCGCATTATTTCGGAAGCTGGTTCAAAGAGAACGTTGGACTTTCACCCATGCAATTCCGCAAGCAGATGAACATGAACAGCAGCAAGCTCAGGCAATAAAGAGGGAAATTTCAACGATTATGTGCGATTTTCTTTTATTCGTGCCTTTTGAGTAGAAAGTTAGCGCTTTCCTGAGTAATTTCCCCTACATAAGGGTGGATGACTTGTGATAATTTGATGGCGGGCGCTTCTCGCGCCACACCATTTCAAGAGGGAAAAGGGAGGAATCAGGTTGTTTAAACAGTTGTCTCATTGGAAGGGCTTACTTACCGGTTTGACGATCGCCGCGCTTGTTCTGACACTAATCGGTTGCAGTTCAGGCAATTCAGCGAATTCGGCGGCTCCAGCCAGCTCACCAGCCGTCTCGCCAAGCACATCGTCCAGCGCACCGGAGCCGACAGATGAAAAGGTCAGCTTGACCTTGTGGGCCACGCAATCGGGCATCATGCCGGGAGAACAAGCAGGCGAGTGGGTGGAGAAGGATCTCGTGAAGGAGTGGAATCAGCTCCATCCCAATATCTCAATCAAAGTCGAATTGCTGCCGTTTGACGGCATCAACGAGAAGATTACGACGGCCATTGCCTCCAAGGCCACACCGGACCTGTTGTTTGATTATCCGGGACGCACATTGGCGTATGCGCAGATGGGAGCGCTTGCTTCGCTTGATGATGTGATTCCGCCGGCTGATCTGGAGAAAATCAAGAAAAATCCTGACATTATGAAAATGGTGTCGGTCAATGGTGAAATCGTGACGATGCCTTATTCGTCCGCGATCACCGCGCTTATCCTTAACAAGTCGCTGTGGAAAGAAAAGAATGCCGAGCATTTGCTCCCGCAAGACGAATTCCGGACATGGACGCCGGAACAATTCAAAGAAGCGCTGCGAGCTGTGGCCGACCCGGCCAACGGCGTATACGGTCTGACGTTGTTTGCCTTGAACGAGCAAGGGGACCAGATATACAACAATGTGATCACAGCATTCGGTTCCAGGCTGTTCAGCGATGATTATTCGAAATACACGGCCGCCGATACCCCGGAAGCGGAGCAAGCCTTGTCGTTCTTTAAATCGCTGGTTGACGAGGGCCTGGTGAATCCGCATCCTGAAACGATTTCCGCCGTAAACGCGCTGGATTACTGGAAGCAACGCAAAACCGGCATCATCGTCGGCGGCACCGGACATATCGGCATTATCGAAAGCGGGCTGAAAGACGGCACTGTGCTTGGGCCGAATGAATACATGTTCGTCAACTTCCCGTCGCCCATTCAGGGCCAATCGGCTCTGAAGATGGAAACAGGGGCCGGCGTTGTGTTCAAAAGCAATGATCCCGTCAAAGAACAGTGGGCGAAGAAATTCCTCTATTGGGCCCAGACCGAGAGTTCGACCTATCCGACGGCAGTAAAAGTATTCAACTCTTTCGGCGCGACGCCGGAGTGGACCCAATCCGACCCGGAGCTTGAATTTCTGGCGAAGCTGACGACAAAAGCGTCAGATTGGCGAGTTGTAGATCCGGGGTATGGGATCAAGGGATTCCCGGAAATGCGCGCTGTCATGTTCCCGGAAATACAAAAATTGTTCATTAACGGCGCAACGCCCAAAGAGACGATCGACAGCATCTCGACCCAATTCAACGAAATTATAAAGAAGTACCAGTAACCATCGTTCGTACCAGCAAGCATTGAACAACCCATTGCAACTGCCCGGGGCATGCTGCGGCACGCCCCGGATAAGGAGAATCCATGAAACCCATTACATTGGCACGGCGCGGTTTGAACAAGCAAGTGATTGGGTGGCTTTTCGTATTGCCAATGCTGCTGTTCTTCATTACTTTTGTACTCTATCCGATTTTCTATGCCATAAAATCCAGCCTGTATAGATTTGATTATACCCGTTACTATTGGGTCGGATTCGGGAACTACGCAGCCCTTCTGAAGAACGAACTTTTTCGGATGTCCATCAAGAATACCTTGATATTCGTCGTATTTATGGTGCCGTCCGTCACCTTCATTTCCTTGTTGCTTGCAAGCTTGATCTGCAGTCACGGAAAGAAACTGCAATCCTTCTTTAAAGCGACGTTCTACATTCCGACCGTCTCGTCACTTGTCAGTATTGTGATTATTTGGGAGTATATTTATAACTTTCAGTTTGGCATGGGGAATTATGTACTCAAATCGATCGGGTTTGAACCCATAAACTTCCTGGGTGTAAATTATGTTTATTTCTCTTTAATGCTTGTGTTGCTGACCATGTCATTAGGGGCGCCCATTGTAGTCTTCACAGCTGCGCTGAACGGCATTCCGAAGGATCTGTACGAAGCATCCGCCATTGACGGCGCGAAGGCAGTCAGAAAGTTTTTCAATATCACCTTTCCGATGCTTAAACCCACCTTATTGTATGTCGTGGTCACCTCAACGATCGGCTCTTTTCAAATTTTTGCGATCATCCTCATCATGACAGGCGGCGGTCCGGCCTATAAGACGACAACGATCATGATGCTGATCTATCGGGAAGCTTTCATTAATATGAACTTTGGAATCGCCAATGCCATGGGTATTGTTCTGTGTATCCTTATTTGCTTCATTGCATTTATACAGTTCAAATTGTTGAAATCCGACGTGGAATATTGAACAGGGGGCAATTGACGATGAAGGAAAGCAGATTGCCTCGTTACTCGGCCAATTTAGGACTTTTGCTGCTCGTATTGTTTTTTTTGTGGCCTTTCTACTGGATGGTATCCGGTTCATTCAAGAACTCCAGCGTATCGATCCAGATACCGCCTGAATGGTTTCCGTTGCATCCAACGCTGGACAACTACGCGACCCTGTTTGCGAAGCACCCGATCAATAGCTGGTTTTATAACAGCTTTTTTATTTCCGTAGTATCGACCTGCCTGGTCATCGTCACCAGCTCACTGGCTTCCTATTCTTTGGCGAAGATCAGATTTCGCGGCTCCAAAGCGTTATTTGGGTTGATGGTCGCGGCTATGGCCATCCCGCATTCCGTCTTGTTGATCCCGCTGTTTAATGTTATGCAGCAGTTCCACTTGGTGAATACCTTGTGGGGCGTGCTTTTACCGGTTGTAGGCTGGCCTTTTGGCGTTTTTCTGCTGAAACAATTCATTCAGACCTTGCCTGAAGAGCTTATCGATGCGGCCAAGATCGATGGCTGCAGCGAGCTTATGACCTTCCGTAAAGTGATTCTGCCATTGGCCAAGCCCGGAGTTGCCGTATTGGCTATTTTCACCTTCGTCAACTCGTGGAATGATTATGTTTGGCAATTGATTATGTTAAACGAGAAGCACATGTATACATTGCCGGTTGGCGTGAAGTTTGCTCAGAAGATTCAGGAATTCGACAACAACATGGGGATGGCAATGGCCGGAGCCGTTTTGGCCACATTGCCTGTATTGATTGTCTTCCTGTATTTTCAAAAATATTTTACAGAGGGACTTACTTTAGGCGCTGTGAAGGGGTAAGCAAGAAGGAGAAAGCTGCTGGTTGCTCGTATTGAGATCCCATTAAGAACGGAGTCCCCCAATGCCTGTTCAATATCACGAAGAACATCAAATTTTCCATCTGCAAGCTTCCGACACCAGCTATGCCTTTCAGATCACACGGTGGGGAATGCTCGCTCACTTGTACTGGGGGAAGAAAGTACGTTCAGATGCGCTGCATCGATTGCTGGAACTGCGGGCACGAAGTACGGTATCGCCCCGGCCCGATCCACTTGAACCCGCTTTTTCTCCGGACACCATGCCGCAAGAATATCCATCCTATGGTTCAGGGGACTATCGACCGCCGGCCATTGAAGTCGAGCTGGAGAATGGCGCATCCATAACCAATCTGAGATTTCGTGCTTATCGCATTGTGGACGGCAAACCTCCCCTGACCGGATTGCCGGCAACCTATGTGGAATCCGATGAAGAAGCGCAAACGCTGGAAATTGAGTTGTTCGATGACCTGATCGGTCTGACCGCTATTCTGTCTTATACGGTCTTTCACAACGATAACGCGATTACCCGCTCCGTGCGGCTTGCCAATTCGGGCCATGCGCCCATCAAGCTGTTGCGCGCCCTCAGCATGAGCATAGATTTGCCGCACCATGAGTTTGATTTATTGCACCTTTCCGGGGCTCATTTGCGTGAACGAGCCGTGTATCGCAGAACATTGATGCCCGGCGGGCAAGGGATAGAGAGCAGGCGCGGCGTAAGCGGGCATCAACAGAACCCTTTCATCTCCTTGTTAACCAAAGGGACCGATGAAGACAGAGGTGAAGTATATGCCTTCAGTCTTGTATACAGCGGCAACTTTATGGCCCATGCCGAAGTAGATCAATTTTTCACAACCCGGGTGTCATTGGGAATCCATCCATTCAACTTTGGCTGGACACTGGCCCCGGGCGCATCCTTTCAGACGCCTGAAGCGGTGTTGACCTATACCGACCAGGGCTTGGGCGGCATGTCGCGAATATGGCATCGCTTGTACCGGAACAGACTGTGCAGAGGGATTTACCGGGATCAAGCTCGTCCGATTCTGATCAACAATTGGGAAGCGACCTATTTTGATTTTGACGCGGACAAATTGGAGCAGATTGCCAAAGTCGGTTCCGAAATCGGGGTGGAGCTCTTTGTCCTGGATGACGGGTGGTTCGGCAAACGCGACTGGGACAACTCCTCCCTCGGCGACTGGACGCCGGACCCGAGAAAATTGCCCCACGGGTTGGCGGACCTGGGACGCAGGCTTGAACGACTGAATTTAAAATTGGGCCTGTGGCTGGAGCCCGAGATGATCTCGCCGGACAGCGATCTATATCGCCTCCATCCTGACTGGTGTCTTCACGTGCCTGAACGACGCCGTACCGAAAGTCGACATCAGCTTGTGCTCGATCTTTCGAGGCAGGATGTGGTGACGTACATCATCGAGACCATCACTGCGCTTTTGGTCAGCGCTCCGATTGCCTATGTCAAGTGGGATTTGAATCGCAATCTTACGGAGATTGGTTCTGCTTTGTTGGGCGCAGAATATCAACGCGAGGTAGGTCATCGCTATATTCTTGGTTTATATCAGATCCTGGAACGAATAACATCCCGGTTTCCTGAAGTGTTGTTCGAGAGTTGCGCTGGCGGAGGGGGAAGATTTGACCCTGGCATGCTGTACTATATGCCCCAGACGTGGACGAGCGATAATTCGGATGCGGTGAGTCGCTTGTATATTCAATACGGCACAAGCCTGGTTTATCCCCCTATTACGATGGGGGCGCATGTAACATCCGTACCCAATCATCAGACTGCCCGCATAACGCCATTGCGCACGCGCGGTCATGCTGCGATGTCGGGAAACTACGGACTGGAGCTGGATCTTGCCAAGCTGTCCGAAGATGAACGTTCCGAATTGCAGGAGCAAATTGCCACCTACAAAGAAATTCGGTCCATCGTACAATTTGGAAGCTTCTTCAGGCTCCGGAATCCATTCGAATACGACGAAGCAGCCTGGATGTTCGTAACTGACCGCCAGGAGCAGGCGGTTGTTTTCTATTTTCAAATCTTGAGCGAACCGGCTGGAAGAATCAGAAGGCTCAGGCTGAAGGGACTGGACCCCTTCAGGGAATATGTGGTGAGCGGCGAACACGGTGACGCCAGTGCGCAGCAGCTATATGGAGGCGACCATCTGATGAACGCCGGACTGATCCTCCCGGCCTTAAAGGGCGATTATCAGAGCGTGATGTATCTTTTGCAAAGCTGAGCAGATTTGACGTAAAAAAGCAGGTCGCTCGAAATGCCGAGCCAACCTGCTTTTTTCGCTGCAATGGAATTTGCGCCGGTTCATTAGTTAAAGCTTACGTTATCGACATAGAAATCATCTCCGGTGCCCGGAGTCGAACCGCTCATGAATCTGACGCGGTCCATGGTGGAGAAGGTATGCCATTTGCCGGCTGTACCTTGATACACCCCGTCCAGAAAAACATTGGCATGGGCCGTATCATAGGCCTCGATGGTCAATGCATGCCAAGCATGGGCGCTTACCGTTCCGGCTGCGGCAATTGTTGACCAGGCCGAACCATTATAATATTGAATCGATCCGTCCGTCCTGATGCCCAAGTGAAAGACGGAGTAGGAATTGTCATTGCCGCCGCTATTGATGCTAATGAAGCCCGAACCCGATGCGAGATAAACTTTCGCCCGGAATACCTTGGAAGAAGATACGACTGTTTGTTTCACAACATTTGTCAGCACGGATGATGTATCGTTGATCCGAAGCGACTTGGTTCCCGCAAATGCGTAGTTGCTGCTGACTTTGCCGTTCGCGCCCACTTCCGTGTAGCCTGCAGGAACCTGCCCTGCAGTTTGGTTCTCAAACGTATCCTCGTTTGTAAAGCTGACGTTATCGACATAAAAATCATCTCCGGTAGCCGTTGTTCCGCCGCTCATGAATCTCACCCTGTCCATCGTCTGGAACGTATTCCATTTGCCGGCTGTCCCTTTGAAGGCTCCGTCCAGGTAGACTCTTGCAGAGGTCGTATTGTTGGCTTCGATCGCGATCGTATGCCAATGATTGGAGGATACGGCGCCCGCCGTTGCGATGGATGTCCACGCGGACCCGTTATAGTACTGGATGGAACCGTCGCTCATGAGTCCGATATGGAAGACGGCATGGCTATTGTCGTTTCCGCCGCTGTTGATGCTGATTACCTTCGTGCCGGCAACAGGGTACATCTTAAACTCCAGCGTTTTGGTCGGCGTGGCATTCGTTTGCCTGACTACATTGGTCAGTACGGAAGGGGAATTATCATAGATCCGAAGCGACTTGCTCCCCGCGAATGCTTGTGTATTGCTGACCGTACCGCTCGCGCCAGCTTGTTCGTAGCCCTTCGGTACTTGCCCTATCGTACCGGATTCGAACGTATCATAGCTGTTCCCGTCATAATCTTCCAGGTCGGTAAAGGTGCCGGCCAATATGCCCCTGTAAGTGTCATAGTAGATGGTCAGCAATCGGCCTGCATCGGTTAACACACTTCCGGAGTATCCCATATCGGCGATATTGGTACCGGTTGAGTTGTAAATCAACCTTGTCGGCGTTGCATTCCAGCCTTTGTCCGGCGAATAAATTTTGCCTTCCACCGCCCTGTTTCCATTGTAGGAAGCCGGCCTGCTCCACGTAGTAAAGATATTCGAGCTGTCCAATACGTGAAAATCAGGCGCATGCATACTCAGCCCGGTTGTGGTGAACAACGACCAGGTGTTGCCGTTGTCGGTTGATCGATAGATCTTTCCATTTCCCCTCATCAGTGCGTATATCGTGCTGTTGCCCATATAAGCCAATGTCGTTTCATTAAATGACTCGGACGTCGATGATGCTATTGTAATCAGCGAGCCCCAGGTGGCGCCGCCATCCGTACTTTTCTTGATATAGCTGTTGTTGTCAGCGCTATACATAGGAAATATATATTCGCCGTTCTCCCCTTCGACAACCGGCCCGCTGGTTGCGTATGCGGCGTTGTTGACCGTTACTGGCGTGCTCCATGTTGCCCCGCCATCCGTACTTTTGGAGAAATGGACGCCCTTCAGGAAACCGGTTGGGTCGTTAATCCGAGAAGAAAAAAAGTTCAACGCAAGCGTGCCGTCGCTCATGGTAAAAATATGAGGATCTCGCACATCAAGATCCTGAGCCTTCCAATCGACGATCGTCACAGGAGTTCCCCAACTGACGCCGTCGTTCGTGCTTCTCACCATCCGTATAGTCCCTTTGGAAGTTCCGGAGTGGACGGAATTCCAATAATATACGGCAAGCAAGTCTCCATTTGCGGCTTTGGTTATGCCAGGAAAATAAGGCCTGTTGGTCCCGTCCGAGCTGACCAGCAACGTATCATAGCCGGAGGGACTTTCCATGCTTGCATGCACCATTGCAAATGGCACACACTGCAGGATGAGGGCAAGCAAAGGTACAAAAACCTTTCTCAACATGTTTAGGCTCCTCTCGATTATCATTCCATGCAGCGATTCAAATGTTTTACCCCTTTACCGCTCCGGCTGTAAGTCCGGCGATCAAATATCTTTGGCCGATGATCAGCAACAATGATAACGGCACAATCGAAATCGTCGATGCGGCCATCGTTGCCGAATGATTCAGCGTTCTTTCCGCCGAGAACATTTTGACCGCGATGGACACGACATACTTATCGAGCGATCTTAAGTACAACAGCGCCATTTCGTAATTGTTCCAGGCGCTGACGAAATAAATCAAAATAACGGTGAACAGCACGGGCTTGGACATCGGTACGACGATTCTCCAAAGTATGCGCAGATGCGTGCAGCCGTCGATTTTGGCCGATTCGATAATATCGTCGTGAATCGATTTGAAAAATTGCCGCAGCAGGAAAATCCCGGTTACCGGATTCAGAAAAGCGCCGATCCATTGCGAAGTCAAGGTGTCCAGCAAACCAAAATAACGTAAAATAATAAACTTCGGGATCATGATCACTTGAAACGGAATCGCCATCGTCGCGATGAGCAAAATAAATACGACTTCGCGTCCGACAAACTTGATTTTCGCGTAAGCATATGCCGTCAAGCTCCCGACGATAACGACGCCGACAATGGTCATGAATGCGACACAGAACGTATTCCAATAAAACTTGACAAAATTGTACTTCGAATCGAACAGCGCCTGATATCCGTCGAGCGTCCACCGTTTGGGCAGCCATTGTACAGGATAAGTAAACACTTCGCCGCTCGGTTTAAACGAAGATAACAGCATCCAGAAAAACGGCAGGATCATCATGATCGCAATCGCCCACATCATTATGCTGATCAAGCCTCTGTTCAGTTTTATGGCCATTATTTATTCCGCCTTTTAATGCGACCTCTTTTAGTAATGAACCCACTTCTTTTGCATTCTCCACTGGACCAGCATAATGCCGACGATAATCAGGAACAGGATCCAGGCAACCCCGGACGCATACCCCATCTCATAGTAAGAGAAGCCCTTTTTGTAAATATAGAAGCCCAGTACATACGTGGATTTGCCAGGCCCGCCTTCCGTCATAATCTGAATATTGCTCCACTGCTGAAAGGAACCGATGAGCGACAAGATCAAAATAAAAAATGAGGTAGGCGAAATAAGCGGGAACGTAATGTGGACAAATTTGCCCCTGCTTGACGCGCCGTCAATATCCGCCGATTCGTATAGCTCCTTATTGATATTCTGAATGGCGGCCAAATAAATCATCGTAAAGAAGCCAACCGATGTCCAGATGCCGAACATGGCAATATTCGGCTTCGCCCAGGAAGAGTCAAGCAGCCACAGCGGCGGATGCGTGATGCCAAGCGAACGAAGAAAAGAGTTGATCGGCCCTTTCTCCGGATGAAACAGCATGTTCCAAACGACAAGTATGGCGGCCATATTCGTTATATAGGGCAGAAAGTAAATCACCCGCAACGATTTTCTTCCGAAAACATATTTATTCAAGGCTACCGCAAACAAAAGGGCCAATAAGATGTTGACGGGAATCGCAAGCAAAAACCACGTGTTGTTCCAAAGCGAGACCCAGAAATATTCGTCTTTGAATATTGCGGAGAAGTTGTCGAAGCCGACGAACTTCACATTTTTCAATTGACCGACCAAATCCCAGTTCGTAAAACTGATAACAAGTGAAAAAACGAGTGAAAACAGTGTGAACACGGTCAAACCGATCAAATTGGGGAGAATGAACAAATAGCCGGTTATATTCTCTTTCATGGCCATGCGGCTGAAGTTGCTTCTCTGCAATCGACATCCTCCTCAATAAAAAGGGAAAGATAAATAAAGATCGGCTTTCTTTATTTATCTCCCCTCCTGTAAAGGTTTGAATCAGAATCTTACTTCTTCGCTACCTTTACAGCTTCCGCTTGAATCTTTTTGATAAAATCGTCGATATCGATTTTGCCTGTGAAGTATTCCGTGGCTTCGCGCTCGATGACGTCCATGATCGCGTTTTGAATACCTACATCGATCGGCCTGATTTGGAACTGGCTGATGGTTGGAACGATTTCGTCCTTGATTTTCTTGTGCTGGGCCGCAACCTCGGGACCATATGCGTCTTTAATGATGGTTCCGTCTTTCTTCTCGTAGTAATTATAGATGGTAGCGAACTTCTCATCGCTAATTTTCGTGTAAGCCGGAATGACGGTAATGGCGTCGGAGACCTCATATCTTGTTGCCGTCATGAACTTGATAAACTCCCACGCTTCAGCCGGATACTTCGATTTCGAAGATACGCCGTAGCCCCAGCCCGGCTGCACAAACTGCAATTTCGGTTTGTCCTGGTCGTTGAAGCGCGGCAGATGCGTCGCTTCAAATTTGAAATCCGGGCCATTCTGCCAGAACAGTTTGTCGTCGTAACGCAGCGTGTTCCATTGCACCGGCGTCCACCAGTTGCGAATTATCATCGCCGCATGCTTCTGGGCGAATACGACACGATTGTTCATCTTCTCCAGCTGCATATTGGCGATCGAAGGCACAGCGCCCGAATCGAACAAATCTTTGAAGGTGGCGAACACCTCTTTCACGCGAGGATCTTCCAGGTTCGGCGTTCCGTCTTCCTTCAGCCATTGCCAGCCTTCGTTCTCGATCAGTCTGAGCAAGCTGTTGTAGGTGGCGTAGCCCCAGACGAAGCCGTATACTTTGTTGGCGCCCTCGCCGGTCGTCAGCTTCTTCGCGTTGTCGGCGAGCTGCTTAAGCGTCGTGTTCTCATCCGGATAGGCGGTTATTCCATTGGCGTCGAACATGTCTTTGTTGTAATAGAGGACGTCGAAATCGATGTTGTACGGGATGTAATAGTATTTGCCGTTCGTTTTGGCGCCGTCCATGACGGAGCCGTAGTTGGCTTTGATATCGAAATTGTTGTCCTTCTGGGCAATGCTGTCGAGGTCCGTCAGGATGCCCTGCGTTGCCTTCTTGCCCGCCGTGTCCTTCTGCATCAAAATAACGTCGATCGTCTCGTTGCCGGCGATCGCAACGTCAAGCGCTTTGTAATACTCGTTCAGGTCGTTCGGGAAGTTCATCACTTCGACTTCAATGTTCGGATGCGCCTCGGCAAAGTTCGCAAGATCCTGTTTGATTGCGGGAGTGTCCTGGTTGTAAGCGGCAAACCGCAACTTGACTTTCTTGTCTGGCGTTTTGCTCGCCGTGTCCGATGCCGAGCTTGCCGGTGATCCGCTCGGACTCGCGCTGCTTGCCGAGCCCCCTTCCTTGTTTCCGCTGGAGCATGCGGTCACAAAAAGCACCGCCGCCAACGTGAGCAAAACAAGAACCTGATAGAGAACTTTGTTTCTCTTGCCCATACTGGATTGACCTCCTATATTCGTTTGTTGAGACATTTATGATCGTATCTAAATTTAAAGCGGTTGCAAAGTCGGCTGTTTTAGTAATTGGAGGGTAAATCTGAGTTGGGCTGCGTGCGCTAATGCCCGAAATATACGTTGTCGACATAAATATCGTCGCCAGTCGGCGCGGTGCCGCCGCTTGCAAATTTGAATCCGTTCAGCTTCACGACGTTGGCCGGGTTGGCGTAAGGGGCTGCGGCGCCGATATAGGCGTTGTTGATGTATACGCTCGCTACCGACTTGGTCGCTTCCACCCGGATTTTGTTCCAGGCATTCAAGGTCGTAATGGTGCCGGCTCCGCCGATCGCGACCCAGCTTGAGCCGTTGTGATATTTTACGCTGCCGTCATTGAAGATTCCCAAGTGGATCACCGTCGTCGTACCGGTCGTTACCGTCCCGTTGATGTCGAACAGGAAGGCCGTCGGCGCGGCCTGGATGTAGGCGTAAAACTGAAGCGTCTTGCCGTCCGCCGGATCTGCGATTCGGGGAGCCATCGCGATTGCGCTGGTCGAATTGTCGAAGATGCGCAACGATCGGGTTCCTCCATACGCCTGCGTATTTGAAATTGTCGCCATCGTCGCACCCGAATAGCCCGCTGGAGCGGCGCCGACCGTACCGCTTTCGAACGTATCGTTGATCGTGCTGCCTTCGGTCATCAACACATCGTCGATGTACGCTTTGTCGCCGACGGGCGTCGTTCCCGAGCTGGCGAACGCATAGCCGTTGAAGTTTATTACGTTCGCGGGATTGGCGTACATGCCGGCACTGCCGATCAGCGTGCCGTTTACGTATACATTCGCGCTTGTTAACGTGGCGTCAACCCGTATCTGACTCCACGTATTGAACGGTACCGTGCCGGCTCCGCCAATCTGCACCCAGGCGGAGCCGTTGTAGTATTTGAGCGAGCCGTTCGAGAAGGAAGCGAAATGGTACGCCGTTGGATTGCCCGAAGTGACATTGGCCAATATGTCGAACATGATCGCGCCATTCGTCCCGTAGGCGGTCGGCTTCAGCCGGAACGTCAGCTGCTTGCTGTCCGTCGCTTCGGTGATTTTCTTGATTACTGCGATACTGCTGCTCGACGTATCGTTAATGTACAGCGCGCGATCGCTTTCGAAACCGTCCGCATCGCTGACCGTCGCCATACTGGCATCCGTGTAGCCATACGGAACGTCCGCAAGCGCGTTGTTCTCGAACGTGTCTTCCGTACTGTACAGCTCAAGCTCGTTCAGCGAGATGTAGCCGGTCGTGCCGCTCGCCTCCACTTTTACGTACTGGGCCGAAATCGGAACGTTGAAATGTGTATATTCGATAGCGTAATGCTTCTTGTTCGTAAAGGTTTTGACGGGAATGCCCCAATTGACGCCGTCCTGCGACAAATAAATTTGCGCCGATTCGGCAGTGCCGATCTGCAGGCTTGTGCCGATATCGGAGAGTCGATACATTTTGTCCAGCGCGATCTGGAACGTGGCGTTCGTTGTGCTGCCGGCCGATCCCGCCTTGAAGGCGCCGCTCCAATAGTTGGTGCTGCCGTCGAACGCTCCTGCGATTCGCGCTTCGGGATGCGCGGCGTTCGTGTAGGTCATGTCTGTCGTGACCGTTATTTTGCCTTGCTTGTATTTCTCTTTCAAGTCGATCCGGTTGATCGGCGTCTTCACGACATCGATGGTTTTGCCCCAGATCGAGAAGGGATTCGGGCTCGGGATTGGCGAATAGCTCCAGTCGGCTCCAGTGTCGCCAATCTGCAGGAAACGATTGGGTCCGACCGTTACCAAAGCCGTATAACCCGTTGTTTCCAGCACGTTCGGCGTTTCCGAGAAGGTGGAAGTCAGGTTCGTCCACGAAGTGCCATTGCCGTCCTCGGACAACAAAATCTTCGTATTCGGCCGGCCGTAGCTGAGCACGAGCACGCCGTTCGGCAGCAACTGCAGGACCGGGTCGACGCTTTGAGCATTCGTATCGGATACGCCGGGCAGCTTGGCGGGCGTCGTCCAGGTAGAGCCGTTATCGGTCGAGCGGGCGTAATACATCGGTTGGTTGCTGGCTACTCGCATGACCGCGAGCAGCGAGCCGTTGACCGTACGCGCGATCGCCGTTTCGTTGAAGTTTAAGGTGCCGGACGCACCGATCGTCGAAACGATCGTCCACGCGGCGCCGCCGTTCGTCGACTTGGCCAGCATGGACCGATTTTTGGTATCGCCGACGTAGTTGCCGTAAGCAAGCGCATAAAGCGTGCCGTCCGGGTCGGTCAAGATGCCGCCGTGCATGCGCGGTCCAATGGTGGTATCGAACGATTGCGGGAACGTTACCGTTCCGTTCGTATGGGTCGTCCAGTTGGCGCCTTCGTCCGTCGATGTGTAGTACTGGAATTTCCACGTTTTGTTCGATGTGCCCGCGACGACACCGGTCGGTTTGAAATCGAACGCCAGCAGCGTGCCGTCCATCCGTTTGACAGCGTTCAGGAATCCCATCGGCGATCCCGTCACTTCCGAAGAGGCAGGGAACGTCAAGCCGCCGTTCGTGGAAACGCGGTACGTGGCGACCGGCGTCGCGGAGGCGGAATCCGGCGATTCGCTGTAGCTTAAGAACACTTTTTTGTACATATTGCCGCTGCCGTCGATCGCATCAAAGCCAAAAGCGGATGGAAACTGCTGGAGCTGGCTGCCTGTTGCCGTCGTGATGGTACCCGGCTGCGCGCTGTGGACCGTTACATCGACGATTTGCGCGCTCGCCATCGTCGTCCCGAGAATCAGGCACACACACGCGAAGACAGTCGGCGCCAGTCTGGCAGCGACTCTTCTGCCGAAGCCGGCCATAGATCTTCCTTTCATCACTGAGTTCCTCCCTTGTCGCTTGAATATACATGCAATTTATCAAGGCATCATGAGCGTATCGAAAATTAAAGCGGTTTCAAAGTAGGTTGTTTTAGTAATTGGAGGGTAAATTTGAATGGGGCTGCTGATCGAACAGAATTTCGATATACACCTGCGTCCAGTACGTGTAGGCACTGCGCAATTCCATTGCCATCCGTTCCCCGTAAATCAAATGCAGCCGCTGCCGAATATTTTGCAAGCCGATATGCTCCTTCGCTCCCTTGGACATAATCGAGCGGTTCACTTTCAGCAACTCGGATCGCTCGATGCCCATCCCGTTGTCCGTTACCGACATGAGCAGCTTGTTGGCCGCGATCCGGACGCGAATAAGGATTATGCCGCGTTTCTTTCGTTTGTCAATGCCGTGAAGCAGCGAATTTTCCACCAGCGGCTGCAGGACGAATTTGGTAATCGGCAGCTCGGCGGCCGCTTCGTCGACCTTCCACTTGACCAGCAAGCGGTCGCCGTATCTCATCTGTTGAATGTTCAAGTACGACTTGACATGGGCGAGCTCTTCCTTTATCGGAATGATGCCGACCCCCGAATGCACGCTCGATCGCAAGAAGATCGCCAGCTCGTTGATCATGCCGGACGCATAGTTATTTCCGCCGGTCAAATTCATCGTCATCCACTTGATCGTCTCCAGCGTGTTGTAGAGGAAATGCGGATTGATTTGGCGGATCAGATTGGACAGCTCGGCCTTCTGGAACTCCAATTGAATCTCCTTGTTTTTCACTTCAAATTCAACCACATCGCTCATCAGGCGCTGGATTTTTTCAATCATGGTATAAATATGCTCCGACAATTCGACAATTTCATCGCTTCCCGTGATCGTTTGGAATTTGCGACTGATAAATTCGCCTTTGACGACTTGACGGATGCTGGACGCCAGCTTCTGCACCGGCTGCGATATGCTGCGCGATATCCAATAGATCGCGCCCAAGATGATCGCCAGCGTGACGAGAATCATATACCCGTACAGCAAAAAAATTTCCCGCTGGCCCTGCAATATTTCGGATGTGTCAATCGTGCTGACGACTTTCCAACCCGTTTCGCCCAGTTCACCGACCAGAACAAATTTGTCTTGACCGGCGAAACGAACGAACTGCATCCCATTGTCCCGGGAATCGAGATCCGCCAGGGCAGCCGTTTGCTGCGCCAGCTTCTCGTCTTTATTCGCGAAAATAATCTCTCCTTTGGAATCGGTAATGCTGAAGCTCAAGGAGGAAATGCCGAAGTTCTCGTTCAGGAAATTAAGTTCGCGCTCATTGACGGCAAGTAAATAATAACCGAGCAACGTACCCGGATATGTGGTGCTATTGAATTTTTTGGCAATCGTAATGACATGGTCGCCGAACGGGTCTTGGGGTTCGTTGTAATAAACCGTTTCGCCTTGCGACTTGGCAAGCAACGGATAAATGTTCCGACTATCGATGTTCTGCTCGTTCAGCAGCGACTGGATTGTGGAAAACACCATTTCTCCATTGCTGTTATAAAAGTTCAAGTAATTGATGTTTTTGCTGATGATATGGTGATAGGAGAACAGCGTTTTCAGCTCGCTTGCGACCCTCTCATTGTTTTTTTCGTACATGAGCTGCTGCAGCTTATTGTCGCGCAAAATTGACGAGGAGATTTTCTCTGTATTTTTCAAACTGAACTCGATCGAGTTCTCCGCCTGGAACAAATATTCGTAATAATATTGCTCCATATGGGTTTTCACAATGGAAGAAGTGTAATAATAATTGATGGCAAAAATAACCGCAATGCCGGATACGCTCAACATCAGCAAGTAAGCGAACAATTTCGATCGGAAGCTGGCCGGCACTTTTCGTTTCAACGTATACTGAATGACGTCCTTGGAGCTGTTCGATTCGCGGATATCGCTTACTTGCCGCTTCATCCATTCAATGGGCATGACCACTTTGTTGGCGAATCGGTTCGAAACGATCGATGAAACGACGATAAGCAGCACGACGGCAGCAGCAAGCACGATCACATGCCGCTCCATCTGCCGGTTGTATGCGGGGTCGTCCATATACGTGATGAGGTCAAGCCCGAAACGAGGAATCTGTCTGCGCGAATACGCCGGCTTATCTTCGTCTGCCGCAGTACCGTGTTTGAGTAGTTCGTAGGAAAAGACGGCGTTATTTTTCGCCAATTGGTCTTTTACTCTTGTCGGGTCAATCGACAGCACGATCATAATGCCGTCCTTGGCCGATTTGCTATAGACGAACTGGTTGGCGAGGATCATGTTGTAGATGGAATTTTCGATGCCGTGCTCTCCGGGGGCTTTCATTTCGGGAACCATCCAGGCGCCTTCTCCGGACTGCTGCGCAGCGGTGAAAATCGGAAGCTTGAATGCGTTCAGCGTCTGAATTTGCGATGTGGATAAAGCCGCTAACGAACCGTTGAATGTAATAATAAACGTTTCCCCGTCAGACAACGAGACGTTGACCGTTTCAATGTACGGATAGGCCAATATCATACCGCTTAACGTTGTTTCAATCGACTTGTTTTTTTCCACATGCTCTTCGACAGTCGTGAAAGGGGCGGCAAGCTCGCGAAGAAACGATTGGTTTTCGGAAATGAGCAGCGCAATTTTTTCCGTTTGCTCGAACATGGCCGTCACATTATCGATGACCCGTTGCTCGACATAACCAAGATGCTTCGTTCGCTCCTCCACGATTTTATGTTTGGAGAGCGAGAAAAAAACAACGGCAACTGCAAGAAACAGTGTGGCTGCCATGAACAAGGAAGTGAACCGTATTTTGCTGCGCATGCTGTTTCGGAATCCGAACACGTCTACACCTCTTTCGGCCAGCCGCCATCGCTTGGGGCAAACGTGCGCTCGATGTACTCCCTTGGCGCCATGCCCGTGCATTCACGGAACACTTTGCTGAAATGCTTGGCATCTTGATAACCGACTGCAAGAGCCAATTCATAGATACGGATATTGCAGTCGCGTGCGATGATCGCCTTCGCCGTCACGACCCGCAGTTGCTTCATATATTGATTGAAATTGATGCCTTCTTCTTTTTTGAACAAATAAGACAAGTGCTCGATGCTGACGCGAAAATGGGCGGCCAAGTCGCTGAGCAGAATGGGCTCCGCGATATGATCGCGAATGAACTGCTTCATTTCCTTGATCAGCCTTCGGCTCGTGTTTTTTGTTGCGGCGTCGATTTGATCGAACAGCGCGGATAAACGATTGCCCGCCGCATCATGCAGCGCCTTCAATCGAATAGCGGCGCGGACCTGAGCCAACGACGTTTCCAGCCACGAATCGATCGCGCCTTTCTCGACCATTGTTTTCGCCTGCTTGCTTACAAGCTGCAGCAATTCGTCGTATGCCGCCCGGACGCTTCCGATGGCATAATTCGGGCTGGAGCGCAAAGCAAAATACAGCTCGGACAGCTTCTGCAAAGCATGAATACGATTGTTGTCGGAAACAAGCCTGGCGAGTTCGGCTGTCCACGATTCCGGCAATTGATAGGACGAATGGCTGATTGCGACGTCTGCATATTCCAAGTTGGCGCCGCTGTAAAACAGGCGAAGCGGCATGCCGCTCAAGTACATGTTGGAAAAGTAGGTTTCCGAACTTTCCAGCTTGAACAGGGGGCTGTACACGACTCCCGTCATCGCCGGTGTCATCTGAAGCAGCGCTTCACTGCGTTCGCTCCACTCCTCATGCTGCCGATTCGCACGGTTCATCACGAGCAGAACGAAATAACCGGCATGTGGTTTCTCGGCAACGATCGCCGTCTCCACATCCGGCATGTTGGCAAAATATTCGGCCAGCCCCCCTTGGGTCCGGTCGTGCAGATCAGGAGCAATACAGGGAAGAAATGCGATTCGGTATGTATGATGGGGATAGTGCACCGTCAAACGTTCGGTCAAATCTTGTCTTGACCCGATTGCATCGGTATCGCTTTGCAGCCGGAACCATTCGGCTTGCAGCAACCGGTCCAGCGTCCGTTTGCTCTCCGCTTGCTTCAGGATGGCTTGCTCCTTCTCGTGGCGAATGCGCCGCAGCAGTGCGGTCACTTCGTCTGTGACAACAGGCTTCAGCAAATAATCGGTCACGTGGAAACGCATCGCTTCCCGCGCATAATCGAATTCATTGAAGCCGCTCAGAATGACAACATGAACGTTGGACAAGGAACCATTCAGTTTGGCCAGCAATTCCAGCCCAGTCATTTCCGGCATGCGAACATCGAGAAAAATAAGGTCAATACGTTCTCGCTGCAAATAATGAAGCGCTTCCAAACCATTGGAAACTTCAAATTTTACTTGAAAGCCGTGCTCCTCCCAAGGGATAAATTTTCGCATGCCTTCACGCAGCAGTTGCTCGTCATCAACCAGCATAACGGTAAACATAACGGACACCCCACTCTTTGTTTGGAAAGCTGCTTACTTGACGCACCCTCGGGCGTCCACTGTCAACATTCGATCCACCCGGTCGCCATGCACCCCATATAGCTCGTCGTGGAGATTGACGACCGTGCAGCAGTGATTCGGAATGATCTCCACGACGTCCCCAATACGAAGCGGACAATCGTCCGGTACCGAGAGGATGCCATGCTCCTCGCTGAGCCGCTCTACGTATGCGCCCGGGTAGTCCGGCAAATAGCCGTAGCCTCTCCGATGAGGACTCGTGTCGCTCGAGAGCGTCTTCGAGCCCGCATCCACGATTACGGTGCCGGGGCGCGGCGCGCTGACGACCGTCGCATAGATCCG
>Ga0222429_100219_pt1 | contig 72663 bp, 64 predicted proteins | sample 1B50Ametagenome_FD_182475 | JGI IMG/M metagenome (GOLD analysis project Ga0222429, IMG submission 182475) | Enriched microbial communities from leaf-cutter ant dump, University of Wisconsin, Madison, United States - 1B50A (version 2) | ecosystem: Environmental > Terrestrial > Nest > Insects nest...
GTATTAGGTATATCCCTGCTGGACAAAACACCTATAAATGAACTATTTACAAAATCAGATTACAGAAATATCAAAGAACGTATTGTTAAACAGCTGTCTCTCAGTTTATTTTAAGTGGACAGCAATGGCTTCAAATATTTATAAAGCTCTACCTGCGATCGCCAGGGATCCTCGTCATTGCTGACATAATGGTTGCTCAGATTATTGTCGAGGATGCGGGCTTTTACATTGTCCTTTAGTTGGATGTGAAGCATGTCGATGAGTTCGCTTTTTATCTTTTTATCGATAATGCGGATGGCCGTCTCTACGCGATGGTCCATGTTGCGCGTCATCCAATCGGCAGAAGAGATATACACCAGTTCTTTCCCTCCTGCATGAAAGTACATGACGCGTGCATGCTCCAAATACTCGTCAATGATGCTAATGGCATGGATGGGTTGCTTGAAATGCTTTTGATTTACGGCACAGTAGATTCCCCTCACAATCATGTCAACCTTGACACCTGCCGAAGCAGCTTCATAGAGTTTTTTGATGAGCAGCTTGTCGCTTAGGGAATTTATTTTGATAATCATGTGGGCCTTTCGTCCGGCCTGTGCTTCTGCGATTTCCAGATCCACCAACTCTAAGAGGGCCTTTTGCATATTGGTAGGGCAGACCAATAGGTTCTTGCACGATGGAGGGCTCTGGAAAATATCTGTGTTGGGCTTTCGCAAAGCCTTGAATATCTTGTTGATGTCGGCCATAATGACGCGGTTGCTGGTCATCAAGCAATAGTCGCCATATATTCTGGCCGTTTTCTCGTTGAAATTCCCGGTACTCACGAAACCATATTGGATGGTCTTTTTCTGAACACGTTTTTTGATAATACAGAGTTTTGCGTGTACTTTTTTGTCGGGAATGCCCAGCAGCACGGTAATGCCTTCCATTTCAAAACGCTCTTTCCAATGGAGGTTTTGTTCCTCGTCAAAGCGCGCACGCAACTCCAGCATGACCGTCACTTCTTTGCCGTTTCGCGAAGCATTAACCAAAGCATTGGCTATCTTGGAATTTTCGGCCATGCGATAAATGGTGATATAGATCGACTTTACATCAGGGTCTATTGCGGCCTCGCGCAAAAGGTTGACAAGGGGATGAAAAGTATGGTAAGGAAAGGATAGCAACACGTCCTTTTTGACGATGACGTCAGAAATGCGCTGTTTGCCATCGAAATCCGGATGATCGAATGAATCACGCTCTGCGGGAGGGTGCTCGGACTTAAACACTTTTGGAAAATCCATGAAATGCTTGAAATTATGGATTTTTTGCCCCGGAATGATGCTGTCTTTCTTGGAAAGGTTTAATTTCTTTTTCAAGAGCTCTACCAAAAAAGGATCCATGTCTTTGTCGAACACAAAACGCGTAGGTTTGCCCTTGCGGCGGTTTTTGATGCCTTTTGCAATTTTTTCTACCAACGAGGTATTGACATCGCTGTCCAGGTCGAATTCGGCATCTTTGGTGATCTTGAAAGCGTGTGCACTGTACATGTCGTATCCGAAGTAGGAAAAGATATAGGGAAGCTTAAATTTGATGATATCTTCCAATAGGATAACATGTTTTTCGTGTTTCGGCGCCGGAAGGATAACAAATCGGCCAACCTGCTTGCTCGGGTTCTCGATAACAGCAAATTTCGGTTCGTCTGGTTTGTCTGTTTTCCGCATGGCGATACCTAAATACAGGCTTTTGTCCCGCATATAAGGCATGTTCTGTGTTTCGTCGAGCATGAGGGGAATGACATGCGGTTCGACAATTTCCTCAAAATAATGGTCGATAAATTTCTGCTGTTTGGCGTCCAGTTGTGTGGCTGTCCGGATGAACACCTTTTGTTTGGCCATCTGTTTCTGTATTTTGTGCCAGATGTGGTCAAACTTTTTTTGCAGGGTGATGACTTGTTCGTTTACTTCATCGAGAATAAGTTGCGGCTTTTCAAAGAATATCTGTTTGGCCTCTTTTTCATCAACGAGGAGGGCTCTTTTCAAACCGGCTACCCGAACCCGAAAAAATTCATCCATGTTGTTGGAGAATATACCCAAAAACTTGATGCGTTCGGAAAGGGGGACGCTTTCGTCTGCCGCCTCCTGCAGCACGCGCTCATTAAAACGCAGCCAGCTGATATCACGGGGGATGTATTTTCTTATCATCTTCTCTTGAACCTATACACCAATTGATGCTTTTTTAACTTCGTGGCGCAGCATTTGTTCGTTGAGTTAAATATAGCGAAATAATTTTGAGATAGCGGGGGCTCAGGATGTGAAATAAATGTTAATTTTATGTTTGTAATATGTTAACCCAAAAGATGTTTCTATTAGATTTTATGGATTGGTCCGATGTATTTTTTGGAAATGACAAGATTGGAGAATTTGATATGATGTGACTGTCCAGGGGGCGTAGTGTCGTCATAAAATTCAATCCAAATATAATTGAGGTTCAGTTTTTCGTGCGTTCTCCATCGGAATCCTTCAAAAGGTTGTCCTTTGGGATCGTTGAACCAAGAGTCTGCATCCCATCTGCCATTGGGAAACCCATGTCCCCAATGCCCCACTTCTACACCATCTTGCCAAACCTTTAGCTCCCCATTATACAGTGTTGCGGGATAATTGAGCTTTATCATCAATTCCACACATATCCACTCATCCCATTTCATTTTGGCTTGGGGGTGACCATTGACCATGTCGTTGCCATAGCATTTTCCCCGTGCTCCAGCCCTCATGTCGCCCCAATAGAGATAGGTGTCCATATTCTCCTCATTGATGGGCTCATAAGCGATTGAAATTCGTTTATCCCCTAAACCACAGGTTCCCGCTTTTGGGCTTGGGTAGGGAGTGGCAGGATGGTAGCCCCCGATCCACACGGATTCGTGATGGATATACCCCTTTGAGCTCAATGGATATTTGACATAATATCGGATATAAATCGTACTGTCAAATCCCGGGTCAAATTGTTTGAATAAATGGCCGCCATCGTTTTCCCCACCCTGATTTGTCATTTTAAGGGCAACAGCGCCTTTAACAGGGACATCTTGTGTGTCAAGGCTCATGCCCTCACGATTCAATACGTCTGTATACCGCGCCAAGATATTGGACATGCCGTCGTCAAACTTCTCTACAAAGAGTACGTCCGGATCTTGCTCGATGCCAATGTCATCGGGGTATTTTTCGGAAAGGGAATGGAATGATTCGACGGGGCCGGACCTATGCAAAGGCTTGAAGCTAGCAAGCACCGTTATGATAAGGAGATAAATGACAGGCTTAATTTTCATATGCTGGTTGTTGGACAGAAATTACCTATCCTAAATTAGGTGTTTTTTGCCAAAAAATAAAATCCAGCCAACGAAACCGGGATGGAAGGGGTTTTGTTGGCTGGATTTATCCTTTACAGAAAGGTGATTGCTATTTTTTAGAAATAAACTTATTTTCGCCTTCAACCGCAATATCAATTAAATCCCGTTGGCGCAGGCTTTTGCTGGCGATGTCCCATTTTTTGCCGCTTAACCCAGAAGCTTCCTTTACAGCGTTCAGCGACTTGGCTTCTTCGTTCAAGAGTGCCAAAATGGTTTTTTCTTCTTCCGTTAGTTCCACAACGACTTCTTTTTTCTCGGGACGCATTTGCGGGAAAAACAGGACTTCCTGAATAGAAGCATTGTTCGTCAAAAACATGATTAAACGGTCCATTCCGATGCCTAAGCCCGAAGTAGGAGGCATACCGTATTCCAATGCCCGTAAAAAATCCTGATCGATAAACATGGCTTCATCATCGCCTTTTTCGGACAGACGAAGTTGATGTTCAAAACGCTCACGTTGATCGATAGGGTCGTTGAGCTCCGAATAGGCATTCGCAATCTCTTTACCGCATACCATCAGCTCGAAGCGCTCGGTCAGTTCCGGATTATCGCGATGTTTCTTTGTTAGGGGCGACATCTCGATGGGATAATCGGTGATAAATGTGGGCTGAATGAAATTTCCTTCACATTTTTCGCCAAAAATCTCATCAATTAATTTGCCCTTGCCCATGGTGTCATCCACGCCGATGCCCATGCCTTTGGCAGCTTCGCGAATTTCGTCTTCTGATTTTCCGCTGATGTCAAACCCTGTGAAATGCTGTATGGCTTCGGTCATGGTCACCCGTGGATAGGGGGCTTTGAAATCTATCTCATATTCGCCAAAAGTTGCTTTAGTGGTACCATTTACAGCAATGGCACAGTGTTCCAGCAAACGTTCGGTGAAGTTCATCATCCAATTATAGTCTTTATAGGCTACATAGATTTCCATCGCGGTAAACTCGGGGTTGTGCGTTCTATCCATCCCCTCGTTGCGGAAGTTTTTCGAAAACTCATACACACCTTCGAATCCGCCGACAATCAGCCTTTTCAAATAGAGCTCATTGGCAATACGGAGGTACAACGGAATATCGAGCGCATTATGGTGCGTGATGAAAGGCCGCGCGGCAGCGCCACCGGGTATAGCCTGTAATACAGGGGTCTCTACTTCCATGTATCCGGCATTGTTGAAAAATTCGCGCATGGCATTAAACAAGCGCGTGCGCTTGATGAATATGTCGCGATTTTGCGGATTGACGATCAGATCAACATACCGCATGCGGTAACGTTGCTCGGGGTCGGTGAATGCATCAAACACTTTTCCGTCGGCTTCTTTCACGATGGGAAGCGGGCGAAGGGATTTGGTGAGGATGGTGAGTTTTTCCACATGGATGGAAATCTCTCCTGTATTGGTCGTAAATACGTATCCTTCCACACCGAGGATATCCCCAATATCCAATAGTTTTTTGAACACCGTATTATAAAGTGCTTTGTCTTCACCAGGGCAGATTTCATCACGCTTTATGTAGGCTTGAACACGTCCTGTTGCGTCTTGAAGCTCCATAAAAGAAGCATTTCCCATGACGCGTCGGCTCATCATGCGCCCAGCCAGTCTGATGCTCTTATAGTTGAGTTTGTCGCGTTCGTAATTTTCCAAAATATCGGCCGCGGTTACATTCACTTCGAATTCATCGGCAGGATAGGGGTTGATGCCCAAATCAATGATGGCTTGAAGATTTAACCTGCGTTGTTGTTCCTGTTCGGATAATACAGTGCTCATGTTGCGTTTTTGTTATACTAAATGAAGATTGCAAAAGTAGCAAAAAAAGTAAAAAGAAATGGGTTGTTTTTAGTATCGAATTTATATTCGTATGGCCATCGTGGAACGTTATCCCCCCCTTTATACCCATATCTCCAAGAGATGTCATGTTTATAGCAAAAAGATTGTTCATAAAGGTAGTACGTATACATATCCCCCTTTGGAGCTACCGTGTACCCACATCTCGAAGAGATGTCATCTTTATAGCAAAAAAGGTCATTCGGAAAGGTACGACCCCTATGGGGTCGAATGTCTATTTGACCAATCTCGACTATAAACATGGGAATTCCCGAAAATCGGGACAAGCTCTACGGATTCCATATTTTTGGGTACACGGTAGCCTTTGGAGGGGGTAGGGGGAGGATTTGTAGACTTATGAGTGTTTTCTCTAATGCGAATAATTATTCTTTTGCTTTTTTGAAAAATATAAATTAACTTTGCACCTCAATTGTTGAATATATAGTAATCAAAAGATAGAAATGAAAAAAGATTTGCATCCATCAAACTACAGGTTAGTTGTTTTCAAAGATATGTCCAATGACTATGCTTTCTTGACTAAATCATGTGTAGATACGAAAGAAACCATTACTTGGGAAGATGGCAATGAATATCCATTGGTGAAACTGGAGATTTCCCACACTTCGCACCCATTTTATACTGGTAAGATGAAATTGGTTGATACAGCAGGACGTATCGACAAATTCCGTAGCCGTTACAGCAAGTAGTTCATCTACGGTTATCGATTTTTATAACAAGAATATCCCGATAAGAAGCTTATCGGGATTTTTTTATCTATTTTAGCGATAGGTATGATGGAAATCGTCTTATATGACCGATCGGCTTGGCGCAAACACCTTTTGCCCTTTGCATTTACACGTTCTGTGGGGAACTTACGTGTGGGCATCCTTACGTTGCAGGAAAAATGGGAACGTCTGTTCCAGGTTCCCGTTCGATATTGTACAGAGCCTTATCTTCAGACTAAATTTTTACCACCTTCCGGTGGTGCGTCTTCTTATTTGGTGATACGGGCGAACGTCTGTCCAAATGACGAATTGGTAGCCGCCCTAAAAGATTTATCTCTGTCAACCGTTTTGAAAAAAGACGGTGAATGGTTGGCCTTTAAGGTCGAGCAATGGCAGGAGGATGTGGAAATAGGATCATTGCAGGTGGCAACCTATACCGGAACATGTGATCAAATCAGGCATTTGGAAGATATTTTTTTGAAGAACAGGACGCAAATCCTGTTTGATTTTGCCCTATTAACCCAGAATAGACCTTCTGTGGCGCTTTCGTCCAGCAATACCGTGTTGGGGGAGAAGGAGGCCCTGTTTGTCGGTCAAGGAGTTAGGGCTGAAGCTTGCATATTCAACACAGCGTGTGGCCCCATTTATATAGATGATGATGTTCTATTGGAAGAAGGGAGCTACTTGAAAGGGCCTGTGGCTGTTTGTCGCGGGGCGCGGGTGAAGATGGGGAGCAGGATTTATCCGAATGTTACAGTAGGGCCTTATTCGACAATTGCCGGCGAGGTCAACAATGCTGTGTTGCTTGCTGATTCTACCAAAGGCCACGACGGCTATTTGGGCTGTGCAGTGCTGGGAGAAGGCTGTAATTTAGGGGCGGGCACGAGCAATTCCAATTTGCTGAATACGTGGAAGGAAGTAAAGCTTTTTGACTATAAAGAACGTGATTTCAGGAGTACAGGACAGCGGAAAGTGGGAACATTTGTCGGTGATTTTGCCATGTGTGGCATTAATTCTTCGATCACTACGGGAAATATAATCGGTGTAGGTGCACAAATTGCAATTTCAAATATTATTCCCAAATTTGTGGTTGATTTTTGTTGGTGGACAGCGGGCGGAAAAACCGCTTATGCTTGGGAGAAATTTGCTGAAATGATGCGCCAGAGAGCGCTCGTGAAAAAACAGGCGTTAGACGAGGTGACTTTGGAAATACTGAAGGAGGTCTATCACCAAACGACAGAAATGAGGGAAGAATTTATTAAACAAACGAATTAAATATTATGCGTAAAAACATTGTTGCAGGCAACTGGAAAATGAATTTGGACTATGAGCAAGGTGTCAGCCTGTTCTCAGAAATTGTCAATATGGTGAAAGACGAAGTTGTCGGAAACCAAGAAGTGATTGTATGCAGTCCGGCGATCCATTTGCATAGCATCGCCAGCTTGGCGACAGGCAAAGTATCGGTTGGGGCACAAAATATCCATCAAGCCGCTTCCGGAGCCTATACCGGAGAGATTTCTGCTCCACAGGTAAAATCGACAGGTGCACAATATGTTATTTTGGGGCACTCCGAACGCCGGGCGTATTTTGGTGAAACAGATGAATTGTTGGCCGAGAAAGTCGATGCGGCATTGGCACATGATCTTAAGCCTATTTTCTGTATTGGTGAAACAAAAGAGGAGCGCGAGGAAGGACGTTTTTTTGACGTTATTCAAGAGCAACTGGAAAAAGGTGCGTTTCACCTATCAGAACAGGCGTTTGAGAAAGTCGTGTTGGCCTATGAGCCCGTTTGGGCTATTGGAACAGGATTGACGGCTTCTCCGGAACAAGCGCAGGAAGTGCATGCTTTCATTCGCAAGACTATTGCGGATCGCTATAACCAGGCACTTGCCGATCGTACAGCCATTCTATATGGTGGTAGCTGCAATCCCAAAAATGCCAAAGAATTGTTTTCGCAGGCCGATATCGATGGTGGATTGATCGGTGGCGCGTCATTGAAGTCACGCGACTTTGTGGACATCGTGAAAGCTTTTAACGCATAATTGATGAGATATACCGCTGTTACATTTACTTCCGATCGGATGGAAGATTGGCAACAGGATCTGTTGATTGATGCATTGGGCGAAATCGGCTATGACACTTTTGAAGATGCAGATCAAGGTTTTGTGGCGTATATTCCTACAGCAAACCTTGATTTGCAGGTTTTGGAAACTGTGCTGTTGCACCATACCCACGGGTTTGATGTGAGCTATGGCATTCAAGAGCTGGAAGACCAAAATTGGAACAAGCTATGGGAAAGCAATTTCAATCCGATTACAGTAGCAGATCAATGTTATGTGCGGGCTACTTTTCATGCTCCCCGGTCCGATATGCCCTACGAGATCGTGATCGATCCCAAAATGTCTTTTGGCACTGGCCACCATCAGACAACCTCCATGATGCTCACGTATATCTTGGAAAACGACTTTCAGGACAAAGAAGTGCTGGATATGGGCTGTGGTACGGGCATACTTGCCATTTTGGCGAGCAAACGCGGGGCAAAATATGTATTGGCGGTTGATTATGACGATGTTTGTGTCGCTAGTGTGGAAGAAAACAATCTGTTAAACCATATCGCTAATGTAGAAGCTGCGTTGGGTTCTAAAGAGGCAATAGCGGGGAAGGTGTTTGACGTTATTCTGGCAAACATAAACCGTAATATCTTGTTGGATCAATTGGAACAATATGCACGAAGTTTAAAACCAGCAGGTGTATTGTACATGAGCGGATTTTATGACGGAGAGGATTTGGCTATTTTGACCGATAAGGCAAAGGAGGTCGGATTTGTTTACGAGAGCAAAAAAGTATCGGATAATTGGTGTGCGGCCAAATTTATCAAGTATTAGATCATGCTGTTCACCGTGTCCGCACTTGTGAATGAGGGATTTAGATTTGTGGCAATTTATTTTTAAGGCCATGGCTAGGCTTTTGGCTTTTAACTTTTGACGTATTATGCGTATTCATTTTATCGCCATAGGAGGTGCTGTCATGCACAATTTGGCTATTTCCTTAGCCGAACAGGGGCATCAGGTATCCGGATCAGACGACCAGATCGTCGAACCCTCCAAGTCCAGGTTGAAGCAGGCGGGACTGTTGCCCAGACCATTGGGATGGTTTCCAGACAAAATAACGGAAGATATTGACGCTGTTATTTTGGGAATGCATGCAGCTGTGGATAATCCGGAGTTGCTCAGGGCGCAAGAGCTAAAATTGAAAATTTATTCTTTTCCGGAGTTTGTTTATGAACAGAGTATGGAAAAGATACGGGTTGTCATTGCCGGGACCTATGGCAAAACGACCATCATGAGCATGATTATGCACGTCCTGAAAAAACTTGGTCGTGAATTTGACTATTTGGTGGGCGCACAATTGGAAGGTTTTGATTCGTTGATAAAGCTCACTCCCCACAATAAGATTATCCTGATCGAAGGGGATGAATATTATGCTTCGCCTATAGACCATCGGTCGAAATTCCATCTTTATCATCCCAATATTGCTTTGATAAGTGGTGTAGAGTGGAGCGAAAGCCGTAATAAAGTGAGTAAAGAAGAATATTTCAAGCAGTTTGAAACCTTCATTGATACGATTGTGGCAAAGGGAACGCTCATCTACAATAAGGATAATGCCAATTTGCGGGAGATTGTGGAAGATACATTGGACTGTAAGATCAATAGGCATGGGTATAAGTTGCCAGAGTATTCCATTAACAAGGGCATAACGTATCTGCACAGCGGAGAAGAACATATACCGTTGCAGGTTTTTGGCAAGTTGAATCTTTCCAATATTGCGGGGGCATATACGGTTTGCGAGTGGCTAGGTGTGAAGCGAGCCGATTTTTATCAAAGCATTAAAGATTTTAAAAGTTCCGTTCGTTATTTAGAATTTGTGGCAAGTGATAATGAAAGTGTTGTTTATCAGGATTTTGCATATTCAGCATACAAATTAAGGACAAGTATCCATGCAATTAAAGAGCAGTTTCCTGAACAAGCACTGGTGACAATTGTTGAACTGAATCCTTATGATGTGGTCAACCAGAACTTTCTCAACCAGTATGGTAGTTCGATGGACGAAAGCGATTATTCGGTTGTTTTAGTTAATAAGGATTCCATTAAGGATAATAGTATATTATTAGGTAATATTGAAAATGAAGTAAAACGGGTTTTTAACCATAAGAATTTTGTTTTTATTTCAGATATAGCTTCGCTTGAATCTTATCTTTTTGGATTTAAATCACTGGGATTCAATCTCTTATTTATGATCTCTCCCGATCATAATAGTATCAATGTAAATAGGCTAGCGGACAAGTTCTTAATAAATTATTAAATAAATTCGTCATTATTGTTTCTCTTTCATTCTCTTTTTGTTACATTTGGGTTTATTATGAAAAACAATTAACCCATGAATACTTTAGGAAAAAAAATTCGCTTATTAAGGCATCAAAAGGGGTGGAGCCAAGAAGAGGTTGCGAAGAGACTGGATATTTCTATTCCTGCTTTTTCAAAAATTGAGACGGGTATTACCGATGTAAACTTGTCTAGATTAAACCAAATTTCCAGATTGTTTGGACTAACGTTGGTTCAACTGTTGTCGACTACTGATTCCGAGGAACAAAAGCTTGTGCAGGATGAAATAGATGAGCTGCATAAAAAACTACAGGCTCGCGAGGCAGAAGTCATCGAATTGCAAAAGAAAGTGATCGATCTATATGAGCAACTGCATAAAAAATAGGTTGTTCATTTTATGTGAGCAGAAGCCGGATTTAACGTCTGGCTTTTTTATTTTTAAGCTTCATCTCCAATAATAAATAACAGGAACTCGGGATAAGCACTTGTTTGACGAGATATGTCACCCCTCTGGGGCTCATGGTGCAATTGACCCCTTAAACGATAATCATCAAACCACTACCATCGCCTGTGGCGAGGCACGGCGTGGTTCTTTCTAAGTCCGTAGGACTGAAATGATGATAGAAAAATTGAATTTTCATTAAAAAAGCCACATAGCGGTGACATGAGTTGTTATCCTGAACTCAGGTTAAATAATAAAAAGGGTTCTTTTTCCTTATTTCAGCTCTGGGGAGTTGACATATATACCCAAACAAACAGGGCAGGATGTATCATCCTGCCCTGTTTGTTTTCTTTCAGCCGATTTACTTTCTTTCGAATTCAACAGGTAGACTGCGGTGTGGATTAAAAGTCCTCTTCATCATCATCAAAGTCATCGAATTCTCCAATGGAGTCGATTTCGTCTAAGTCAAAATCATCGTCATAGACATCATCCGCATCATCCTCTGGGTCGTTAAAATTGATGACCTCATCAACCATAACCTCTTTTTCTGCCTCTTGCATCATAGTCTTTTCGTGTTAAAAAATGATAAATCTATTGTTTGTTACCGAACGTAAAAATAATCAAGAATATTAAAACTTTAAATTTTTTTTATTTTTTAATATCCTGTATGTTAGATGTTTAGAATTAAGGTTACTTATTCTGCAATTTCTCCGATACTATTTTCCTCGCTGACGATATCTTTCAGTTGGGGTAAGTCTTTGGTGGAGTTTATGCCGAAGTGGTTCATAAACTGATTGCTGGTAGCATATAATAGGGGTTTACCGATGCTGTCGGCTTTCCCGGCTATCTGTATTAATTTTTTTTCCAGCAATCTTTGAATGGAGTAATCACAGTTGACACCCCGAATCTGCTCCACTTCCAGTTTGGTGATGGGTTGTCGGTAAGCAATGATAGCCAGCGTTTCTAAAGCCGACTGGCTTAGCTTCTTCTTGTCCTTATGCGCCTGTAGTTGGTTGATGCTCTCGTGATAGATTTCTTTTGTCAGAAATTGATATTGTTTGTTAATCAATTGCAGACGGAGAACGAAATCTTCCGATTCGTATTTTTCCGCGATCTTTTTAGCCAATTGGACAACTTCTTGATTACTAATGTCGATAGCCAATGCATCTTGCAATACTTGACGGAGATCGTTGGCCGATATACCTTCTTCGCTGGCGAAGATGATGGCTTCTATATGTCGTAAAATATCTTGCACGTTCGTAGGTCGTTAGTAGTTGATCACTTGTTCTTCCATTTCCGGTAGTTCCCTGAATTCGTATTTCTGGGTACGCAGCTGTGGCTCAAACCCAGCTTCTGTGATCGCATCCTGAATGGATTTTGACGTGAAGCGATGGGGCGCACCAGCAGCAGAAACCACGTTTTCTTCGATCATGATGGATCCAAAATCATTGGCCCCTGCGTGTAAGCATAGCTGTGCGGTTCGTTTGCCCACCGTCAGCCAAGAAGCCTGAATGTTTTTGACATTAGGCAACATGATGCGGCTAAGGGCAATCATGCGGATATATTCTTCTCCCGTCACATTGTTGGTAATACCACGAAGCCGTTTTAGGAGCGTGCCGTCATCTTGAAAAGGCCATGGAATGAATGCGATAAAGCCGTGGGCATCCTGTGGCTTTTCAGATTGAACCTCTCGTATCCAAACCAAGTGTTCGAACCGTTCTTCGATGGTCTCGATATGCCCAAACATCATTGTAGCCGATGTGGGAAGATTGATTTTATGTGCAGCCCGCATTACATCCAACCATTCCTGTCCACCACATTTTCCTTTGGAAATCAAGCGGCGTACGCGGTCGTTTAGAATCTCGGCACCGGCACCTGGAAGGGAGTCCAGCCCTGCATCTTTTAACGCCTGAAGGACGCCAATATGTGACATTCCTTCTAATTTGGCAATATGTGCTATTTCGGGCGGTCCGAGAGAATGCAACTTAAGTGTAGGATACAATTCTTTCAGCTGGCGGAACAGTTTGGCGTAAAAATCCAACCCCAAATCCGGGTGATGTCCGCCTTGCAACAACAACTGATCGCCTCCGTATCGAAACGTTTCTTCGATTTTTTGTTTGTAAGTTTCAATGTCTGTGATGTAGCTTTCTTCATGCCCGGGACGACGGAAGAAATTGCAGAACTTACAGTTTGCAATACATACGTTGGTGGTATTCACGTTTCTGTCGATCTGCCAAGTGACTTTGCCGTGTGGGACTTGAACTTTACGCAACGTATTGGCCACGTAAACCAAATCGGCCGTGGCAGCATGGTGATATAGGAAAATGCCTTCCTCTTTGGTCAAAAAATCAAAGCGAAGCGCGCGGTCAAGCAAGTGTTCTACGTTCATCGTTAACAAAGATACGCAGTATTTTTTTGAAGTAAAAGGGATTTGGTGTTTGTGCCGGTGCAATGTGCTGGAAATCTTAATGATGGTATGTTTCGCTGGTATTACGTTAATATTGGGTTGCCAAAAAGTAAATCTATTGTCAAAGATTGGGAGGCCGTATTACCATTCTGTTCTTTTTCGGGTAAGCAAAACCTTTTTTCCAAATTTCTTGTTATATTTAAAAGGAAAAACAGAAGATAGATATGACTAATCCAGCACCTATTTCAGTTGAACGTACCTTTTCCGCGAATGTGGCAGACGTTTGGAATGCTATTACAGATAAAAGTAAATTGGACAAATGGTATTTTAAGATAGCTGACTTTGAATTGCGTGAAGGAGCGATCTTCAATTTTTATGAGCTGGGCCCGGAGAGGAAATACCATCACAGATGTGAGATTCTGGAGATTAAACCCGACGAGCTTTTAAAGCACACATGGAGCCATCCGTCACACAGCGATGGTATCTCTGTGCTTACCTGGCATATTATTCCGCGTGGTACAGCCACTACCGTGCGGGTGGTGCACGATGGGATCGAAAATTTTCAACATGCCGGAAGTGAGTTTTCGAGGGATAATTTTGAAAAAGGATGGAATATCATATTGGGTGTATCTTTAGCGAAGTTCTTAGAAAATCATAATTGAAATCATATGGAATTAATACACGTTTCAGAACAGAATAAATGGTTGGCACTAAATGATGAGGTGCAGATTGGAGAATTGAACTATTCCATTGCCGATGGTATTCTCACGATCAGCCATACGGAGGTAGAAGCCTATTATCGAGGCAACAAAATTGCAGAAGAGATGGTTTTGGCCGTGGCCCAGTATGCCCGTGACAACAACCTAAAAGTGGTGACGGAATGTACTTTTGCTGACAGTGTTTTTGAACGTTATCCCGATGAAAAAGATGTGTTGCTTTGAGTTTGATGGTCTTGTGTGCAGAAGACCATGAACATCATTTATAATACCATTAATAGGATGGATGAGACAATCACCAAGACCATAATCAAATAGCGAAACTGTTGTTCGGGCAGTATCTTGATGATTTTTATACCGATGAAGCCACCTAATAGAATAAAGGGGATAGCCATTAAATTGAGGTAAAAGCCCTGCCAGCTTAAATTATGCCACACGAACAGTTGCAAGGGAATCTTGGTGAAATTTAGCATCATGATGAACCAAGCCGAAGTCGCGGCAAAGGAGATTTTGTTTAATCGCTTGGAGAGCATGTAAACGGATAAGGCCGGGCCGGCGGCATTGCCAATCATGGTTGAAAAACCCAATATGAACCCAAATACAGGAGCGTACCATCGCTGTTGCACAAATTTATCCTGCTGTTCCTTGGATGTCCTTTCCAGCCAAATCATGATAGTCATCCCCACTAAGATGCATAGACCTATCATGATTTTAAACACCTTGTCGTCCACATAGTTTCCCCATAAGAGCGCTACGATTAATCCGATGAGCGCCAAGGGAAGCAGTTTCTTAATTTCGTTCCACAAGAACGATTTTCGGTAATAAATCACGGCAACCAAATCTGCCATGCACAGCAGAATAAGGACGATGCCTGTGGAGTATTTTGCGCCAAACAGGATGGCGAATAGCGGAACCGCCAGTGTTCCTATATTCTGAATGCCTGTTTTGGACATGCCGATGAGCATGGCACACATAAAATAAAGCACCCATCCTGTAGGAGTCGAAATCAATTGCAAAGCGTCCGCCATCTTATCCCTTCAAAATATCAAGGACTTTGTCTGCATTGATTTCGCTATAGTCGCGAATGTAGTGGGAACAGGGTGGCAATTCGTCCTTGGTATGTGAGCTGAGTACACCAACTACTTTCATCCCTGCGTTTAAGGCCGCAGTGACGCCAGAAAAAGAATCCTCAAAAACTAAACAATGGGACGGATTAACCTGCATGTTTTTTGCCGATTTTAGATATACCTCGGGATGGGGTTTGTGTAACGTGACGTTCTCACTGGCCATTAGCGAATCCATCACCTCTCGGATGGTTAGGACATCGACTATCAAATCCAGATTTGCTTGAGGAGCGGAGGTGGCTACCGCTGTTTTGAACCCCGATGTCTTGAGGTCCTGCAGAAAACCTATATAACAGGGAAGGGGGGCGACCCTTTCACGGTAGATTTCGCGGAATAAAGCTTCTTTTTCACTTTCCAATGCGATAAGTTCCTCCCCGTTGACCTGGCGCTTAAAAAAATAACTCATGATGTAGCTGTTGTGCTTGCCATACATATGCTTCACAAGTTCCTGTTCGGTATAGGGGATTTGGTATTTGTCGAAAAAAATCTCGAAGGCCCTCGCATGATGGGGATTTGTATGGCAGATGACACCGTCCATGTCGAAAATCACTGCATACCCATTGTGGTTTTTATTTATGTTATTCAAATGCATTTCTTGTCGATTGATTGTATTTCATTCATTCCATGAAATTTTTGCAAAGATAATAGGAATTATATACACGACTTGGATATTTTCTGTGAAAAATCTGCATTATCTGTGAGAAAAATAAATTAAATTTGACGGAAGGGATACCTGCTGTTTCAGGGAAAATATGTATTCCTTATACTAACTTATATTGATCTTTTACTATTTTAAACAGATATTTATCAAACTGAGCTATGGCACAAAAACAAAGGGATTCAAACCGCACGAAGCGAAAATTACTGGATGCGGTCGGAAAGATAATAGCTGAACAAGGCTTTACCGAGCTAAAGGTCATTAATATCAGTGAGGTATCGGGAGTGGATAAGAAGTTGATTTATTTTCACTTTGGCGATATGGACGGCCTCATTACGGCATTTTTGACATCCAACGATTTCTGGATAAACTCAGACCTTCCGCTTGGACAGCTGAACAAGGAAACGGCTTTTGATGTTTTTAAGAATCAATTTCTAACATTGGACAAATCAGACCTGTTGAAGAGGCTGTTGGTTTGGGAATTGAGCGAACATAATGAGGCATTGCGGAACATTGCCGACAAGAGAGAAGAACTAGGTGAACAATTTATCAAGGCCTACAACGAACAGCAAAAAACAGAGGAAGACGTCAACCCCATCTTTGCATTGATAGTGGCAGGTATTTATTATATGACGATTCACAGCACGGTGAACGGAAGCACTTTTTGCGGATTGAACCTGAAAAAGAAAAAAGATAAGGAACGAATATTGGCAGGGATCAAAAGGATTATAGATCGCTGTACCTAAAAATAAGGTGAAAATTGATAAACGCTCTTTAGCGGATATAAAAAAATGGATAGGTATATAATCCATTTGGTGCGCCATGGAAACTAAACTTTTTGCCTTGGCTTTCGTTTAACTTTTTATATGACCATTGCACAATTATTTAAGAAAATCGTTCCATTTGCCAAGCCATACAGGAATTTGATCGCCTATACCTTTGTGTTAACGCTGATTGGCTCCTTTGCCGCGCAGGTAAACGCCTATATCTTGAAATATACAGTGGACACCATTAGTGGCTTATTAGTGAATCAAAGACCACTGTCGCAAGGTTTTTATTTATTGGGGGTCATTGCAGCCATTTTACTTGGTAAGGAGATTGTATATGCGGCCGTGCAATTCGGACAGAAGTTCTATGGAGAAAAATTGCGCATTATGATTGCCCGGGATTTTTCACAAGCTATTGTAGAGAAAATCCTGACGTATAAAATGGCGTTTTACACGTCCACAAGCAATGAGTCGGGTAAGTTGCAAACGCGTATTGATGCCGGCATTAGTAGCCTGACCCGCTTGGTTCAAAATTTCTTTATCGATATCCTGCCTTTGTTCACCAATGCGATTGTGGCCTTGGTATGTATGTTTTTAGCTAATTTCTATGTAGGACTTGTCGGATTGCTTATTGTGCCGGTTTATTTTTATATATCGCAATTGCAAGCTAAAAAACTATCGGGGTTCCGGCGCAATATGCGCCAATATCGGGAGAACAAGAGTAACCAGATCATTAACCTTATCGAATCCATATTGGTTATCAAATCTTTTGTGCGGGAGGAGTCGGAAGCGAAGCGGCACCAACAGATACAGTATGATATGACGGAGAACCAAATGGCCACCCGTAAAACCAGCTACCTGTTTGATAGTGTAAAAAGTTTTATTGAGCAAATCGGGATCGTCATCGTCATCATTCTGACAGCCTATTTTGTGCTGACCGAGCAGATGACCTTGGGTGCAATCATGTTCCATATCATGTTGTTCAACAACGTATCGGCTCCAATTCGTCAATTGCACCGTATTTATGACGAGGTGAACGATGCGTTAATTTATTCGGAAAGTTTCTTCGAGATTTTGGAAGCGGACAACCAGAAAGAGCAAAGCGGCATGTACCGACCTGAGAAAATCAAGGGGCTCATCGAAATGAAAAATGTAGATTTTGCTTATCCGAATGGTCATAAAGCGCTTACAGATGTGAACATCACCATCCGACCCAATCAAAATACCGCTTTGGTGGGGCTGTCGGGTGCAGGAAAGAGCACGGTGATCAATCTGTTGGATAAATTCTACGAACCCTCCTCAGGGGAAATTCTGTTAGATGGAATTGATCTGAGGGAATATGATACGGCCTTTCTCCGCGAGCATGTAGGACTGGTGTTGCAGAAAAACCATATCTTCAAAGGCAGTATTGCTGACAATATCCGTTATGGAAAGATAGATGCTTCTATGGAAGATATTATCGAAGCAGCCAAAAAAGCATATATACATGAACAGGTACTCGAATTGCCCAACGGTTACGCATCGGAAGCTCACTTGTTATCGGGAGGACAGCAACAACGCATCGCCATTGCACGGATGTTCCTGAAAGACCCACGGATTATCTTTTTGGATGAGCCCACCGCAAATTTGGATGCCATTGCCACCGAGCAAATTAAAAATAGCTTGGATGCCATTAAGGTCGGGCGAACGGTTATTGTCGTATCGCACAGTATTTCGCAGATCATCGACTCGGAGCACATTGTCGTCATGGAAAAAGGACAAGTGGTGGAAGACGGGACACATGAAGAACTGTATAACAAGGAGGGGACATATCACCGAATTTTTTCGGCCATGGCGAATAGCTTGAATATCCATAAGATCACAGAATCTATGAAAGGGGATTGACGAGGGTTGGTAAAATAGGATAGATTTTTGCCGTATCATTTAAAGAAAATCATATTTTTGTATTGAAGGATTATATATGTTGTATCAGGTGTTAAAAGCTTTTGTGAAATTAGGAATGCATTGGTACATTCCCGATCTGCGTACGCATCAACTGGATTTAGCTAAATACGAAGCTCCTTCTATTATCGTGTCCAACCATCCAAATTCCTTCTTCGATGCGTTGGTCATCGCAGTACATGCGCCGGCAGAGATACGATATTTAACACGGGGTGATATTTTTAAACATCCTTTGGCCAATTGGGCGTTGCGCAGGCTGTTCATGTTGCCGATATACAAGAAATCTGACGATTCCGAATACAGTGTCAAGAATGATTTTACGTATGACGAATGTATGCGGCAGTTTCAGGCTGGGAAACATATCCTTATCTTTCCTGAAGGACGTTCGCATAATCTTTGGCACCTGCAATATCTGATGCAGAGCGGTGTTACGTCGTTGCTGCAACGGGCCTATCGAGCTGATATTCCCGTTCAGGTTCAACCTTATGTATTGAATTACAACTCTTTTTCAGATGTGCCAAAAGCCGTTTCGATAACGGCTCTTTCCCCAATAGATTCAACGGATTTTATCGATGGGCATGTGGTTCGGGCAGCTGAGGTCATCGAAAACACAAAAGACGACCTAAAGGCGAATATGGCCCATAAACCACTCGACCCGTTGGAAAAATCTGAGAAAGGGCTGGCATGGATGCGCATACCGGCCAAAATCGGGTATTACACGCAATTTTGGTTTTATAAGCTTTGGCGGGATTATGTACGGAAAAAAACTGAGGGAACTATTTTTTACGATTCGTTGCTTTTTGGTGCTTTGTTGCTTTCCTATCCCGTTTTTGTTGTTTTATTGAGTGTTATCGTGGGAAAGCTACTGGGATTTTGGGTCGGCTTGTTTTTGTTTCTTTTTCTTCCGGCCACATCCTATTGTTTGGCCAAATGCCAGAAAATAAAGGTGGAAACCGATTTGGAAACCAAAAAGGTCAATTACTTCTCGGATGTAAAAGCGACAGACTGAAAAAAGGCATTTTGTTTTTGGGAATAAGACAATGAATAGCACGACATGATTGCATACGCAAATGCGAAAATTAACATAGGCTTGAACATTACAGGCAAACGAGCTGATGGATACCATGAAATCGAGACGGTTTTTTATCCATTTGACTGGTATGACATCTTGGAGATAACGGAAAAAAAAGAAGGTGAGGTCTCTTTGGAAATTTCCGGCATAAATCTGCCTGTTGATGCAAACAACCTCTGTTTAAAAGCCTATCGGCTGATGAAGCAACATCATGACTTACCGCCTGTTCATATACATTTGCACAAGCAGATACCATTTGGAGCTGGCTTGGGTGGCGGATCTTCGGATGCTGCCATGGTATTAAAGATGCTCAATGAAAAATATCGTTTGAACCTGCCTTTAACAACGTTAGCCGCATATGCCGGCAAGCTCGGAGCTGATTGTCCCTTTTTTATCCACAATGTTCCAGCGTATGCAACAGGCATTGGGACAGACTTGCTTCCATTGGACCTAAATCTGGAAGAATACAATCTGGTGCTGGTGAAACCAGCTATCCATATTTCAACTGCTGAAGCTTACCGGCAGGTGGTGCCAAGCGTGCCAGAGACCAGTTTGCGCGAATTGATCAAACTCCCCGTACAGGAATGGAAATACCATATCCGCAATGATTTTGAAGACGGCGTATTTGAACAGTATCCTGCCATACAGGAACTAAAGTTGGTCATGTATGCCGAAGGTGCTATTTATGCGTCTATGTCTGGCTCGGGCTCTGCCGTTTTTGGTATCTTCGACAGCAATATGGATATAGATGACTTGAAAGTCTTGGGCGATGTTTATCATCCTGTTAAGCTTTAAGAAGCATTAATGGTTCGGTTAAACTGTGGCGGACTGTCGCGCGATGTTTCCTAAACTTGTTGCTTTTTGATTGCCAGGCCTTTGACCTTTTTAGAATGAACGTCGTGGAGTATTCATGCTATCAATTTTTTACATGATTTCTACGAAAACGGATACATATCAATGATACCACTGAAAATAGGTACGAATAAACAAATATCTTAATCAAATTGTCTATCCTTCGACCATAGCCTGCACTGAGCTTGACGAAATGCGCAGAGTGACAGTTTGAGAACCCAAAATACACGGGTATATAATTTAACCGATAAAAAGAATACCTAATTAAACCAGGTTTCAATTCAATTGGCTGTTTTCATCTATTTGCGGATGTTGCGCCAATAAGGTTCGCGAATCTTTGTTCAATACACTGGTTTTTGCTAAATACTGTGTGTTGTTTGCGTAGATATAAAGCAAGCTTCCGTTTTTTATGGTATTGATAATGGGCTTGGTGACGTCGCGTGGCAGGGCAGGGCATCCATAGCTTCTGCCTAACCGTCCGGCTGATTTGATAACCGATTCACTGCAATAGTCCGCTCCGTGGATAACAACAGCCCTGGCCTTAGCCTGGTCGTTAATGCCTTTTTCCAATCCGTCCAGCACCAACGAGTAACCATTGCCTCCTTGATAGGTATTCGCCGTGAAATAGAATCCCAAAGAGCTTTGGTAGGAGCCATGCCTATTCGAAAAAGAGGTGGCATATTTTTCACCTGAATTGCGGCCATGCGACACGATCGTATGATAAAGCACTTTTTGGTTCTTCATATCGATCACGACCATTCTTTTCTCTGTAGACGGTAAAGTGAAATCGATAACCGTCAATATATCTTTGTTTTTGGGGTTTAAGCTATAATAGCCCTGCAATGCTTCTTCAAATGCTTCGAATTTTAATATACCCGATAATTTAATGTTATCGTAAAGCAATTCGGAAGGCGACTTTTCTACGGCAGGTCCGGCGGGAATGTGGTGTTTTTCAAGGGGCTCTTTTTTGTTGACGTGGGTAGGAATGTAACTCAAAAATAAGGACGTCAACAACACTAATACTAAAATACGCATATGCACAAAATCTTTAATCCGATTGCAAAGTTACCAATAATTTGATAATCAAAATGTTAAATTAATGTCAATATCAATCGATTACCACAACCAATGCGTTGAACCGCTTTGCCCAATCATATACAAACTTGGAGTGCGAAGAGGCATTCCTTACACACATGTGGGAACGGGGAATGGTGCCAAGCGACCAGCTGGTCTCGATAATGGGCGCATTGGGGCTGTTCGTGGGTATACCGTGGATATATGCCCCGTTAGTAAACCGGCTGGCATACGGTGCGTATCCTGCAATAGTGCTTGTGCCATCTTTCAGATAGTACATTTTTGACTTCTTTTCCTGAACCACAAACATACCGGTGGGCGTCTCATGTGCGTAAGGAGGTTTGTGCACACCTGTTGTGGCCTTGTTCATGCTTCTGATTACCCAATCGGCATCTCCCTTGCGCTCTGCTGTCAGAATATTTTGGTTCGTGACATCCACAAAGGCTACCCGATGGAAAGTTACGGTGTCGCCGATGGTCTTTACATATCGCTTAGGTACTTCCCACGTGCCCTCGAATGATACGCCCGCTATTTTTACCATAGGTATGGTATCGCTGCTCAACAGTTTGACTAATGAACCATCTGGCCCATATAGCGTGGGTTGTTCTGTTTCGCCTACGACGTAAAGGGGGGCAGATTGGTAACGTTCTGTTTCCAATGAATCGGAAATCCGTGTATACGCATTTCGGTGATAGTTTTTGACCAAGGGAGCCTCGCCGTTCTTGTTTTTATGGTTTTGCAAAACAGCATAAGTTGCCGTTTCACGTTGGAAATTTTCGATAAAAGCTAGTTTTTCCTTTATCTTGTCCAATTGAAAAACACGCACCGTATCTTCATATTCATACTGGTCATCCAACGTATATTTATCGTAAGATAGCTCTTTGGTTAATTTGATGTCTGCAGCTGTTTTGGGTCTTTGACGTTCCTTCTCGGCTTCCTCTTCCTGGATACGTTTGACATTTTCGAGTGAGTCGATTTTTTTTTGCTCAATACTATTGTTTTTGCTGTTACCGCCTTGACAAGCCACCAAGCCAAATATCAGCGCTGAAAAAGCGAATTGCTGCCTTAACCTCATATAGGGAGTTTATAATGTCATGAATATATATTGCTCGCAAAGATAGGAAATTGTTTGTTATTTTTTTTGCCAACGTTATTTGCTTGAGCGCTACGAAACTGCAACGAAAAACATCACCTGCCAGGTTCTGTTGCAAAGAGGCCCAACATAACTATAATAACCCGTTGTGCATTTTAATACAGAAGTGCCTCTATTGTGCTGAGGCTTGCCGAAGCATCTAAAGTCTTGTTAAGATATGATTTTTAGATCCTTCAATGCGTTCAGGATGACAAAATAGCGCTTATAATGTACAACGGGTTAAAAATAAACATTATTTAAAATGCACAACGGGTTCATGAATAATTCATTTTTATATTATGCGCAATTAAATTGCATATAAAAATGAATTTATTTAGGTTTGTTAGTATAAAAACAGAACACCAAACATGTCATCGATTCTTATTAAATCTGTCCATATCATTAACGAAGGTAAAACCACTTATGGAGACGTCTATATTAAAGATGGTCGCATTGAACGGATAGCGGATAGTATCGATTGTGGGGCAGATAAGGTTATTGATGCGACAGGCTTGCACCTTTTGCCCGGATTAATTGATGATCAAGTGCATTTTCGCGAACCTGGACTGACATACAAAGCGGATATTTGGCACGAAAGCCGGGCAGCAGTAGCCGGAGGAACGACTTCCTTTATGGAAATGCCGAATACGGTGCCAAACACCCTCACACAAAAGTTGTTGCAGGATAAATTTGATATCGCAGCCGAAAAATCATTAGCCAATTATTCGTTCTACATGGGTGCTGCCAATGACAACATTGGCGAAGTGCTGAAAACCAATCCAAGGGATGTGTGCGGTATCAAGATATTTATGGGCTCGTCTACCGGTAATATGTTAGTGGATAATGAGGATACCCTGGAAAAAATATTTAGTCAGGCACCGACCCTTATTGCGGTACACTGCGAAGATGAGGCGACGATTCGCCAGAATACGGCACAGTTCAAAAATCAATACGGCGAAGAGAATCTTCAACCCTATATGCATCCTTTAATACGCTCGGAAGAAGCTTGTTATCTATCCTCATCTAAAGCAGTTGAATTAGCGGAAAGGCATCAAACGCGTTTGCATATCCTGCACATTTCCACGGCTAAAGAAACGCAGTTATTCTCGAACAAAAAACCTCTTGGCGAAAAAAGAATTACCGCGGAGGCTTGTGTGCATCATTTGTGGTTCTCTGACCAAGATTATGCCTCTAAAGGTAATTTCATCAAATGGAATCCCGCGGTGAAAACAGAAAATGACCGATCGGAAATATTGAAAGCTGTTTTGGATGGACGAATTGATGTGATCGCGACGGACCATGCACCGCATACTATCGAAGAAAAATCAAAACCGTATGTACAAGCCCCTTCGGGAGGACCATTGGTACAGCACGCCTTACAGGCTTTGCTGGACATGGTGGAACAGCAAAAACTGACGCTAGAGCAACTGGTACAGAAAACCGCCCACAATGCGGCTGTATTATTCCAAATTGAAAATCGTGGATTCATACGTGAAGGATATTGGGCTGATTTGGTATTGGTGGATCTGCAAAAACCATATACCGTTTCAAAAGATAATATCATCAGCAAGTGCGGTTGGTCGCCTTTTGAAGGGCATTCTTTCTCTTCCACTATTGCACATACTATCGTGTCAGGAAATTTGGTTTATAGCGAGGGGAAAATTCTGGAGTCGGGAACAGGTCACCGCTTACTATTCAATCGTTAAAAAATTATGAATAAACGTGATTTTCTGAAAATGTTTGGGCTTGGTGTAGCTTCGTTATCAGTGGAGAAAGCTTTTTCTAAGCCGAACATAACGCAAATCATACCTCCGGTATTAAAGCCGGAACGGCTAAAGAAGGGTGACACCATCGGATTGATAACGCCTGCAGGGCCGTTGAATGACATGGATCACATAGCACAAAGTCGGGAATTGCTACAGGCATTAGGTTTTAAGGTGAAAGAAGGAAAGCATATCCGCACCCGTTATGGACACCTAGCCGGTACGGATGAAGAACGTCTGGACGATTTGCATGCTATGTTTGCCGATCCTGAAGTTAAAGGTATGCTGTGCATCCGAGGGGGAAATGGCGCCTCCCGATTACTGGACAGAGTGGATTACGATCTTATTCGTCGCCATCCCAAGGTGCTGTTGGGCTATAGTGATATTACGGCTTTGTTATTGGCCTTCCATGCCAAAACAGGTTTGGTCGGTTTCCATGGATCGGTAGGAAACAGTACGTGGAGCAATAGCTTGGCGAGAGCTTTTGAAGAACAGTTTTTTGAAAACAAATTACAGCAATTCCGAAATCCGGAAGATAAGAGTGATACGATTATTCCATACAATAACCGTATCACGACTATACATCCCGGTGCAGCAGAAGGTAAACTGCTTGGGGGAAATTTTACACTGGTCACTGGTTTATGCGGTTCGCCCTATCTACCGGACTTTAAAGATGCCATTTTGTTCTTGGAAGATATTAATGAAAACATGTCCCGTTTGGATCGTATGTTCTGTCAATTAAAAAATTCAGGCATATTATCTTCTATTAAGGGCTTTGTTTTCGGGCATTGTACCGATTGTAAACCCATTGCCGACGAATATACCTCCTTGACACTGTATCAAATGCTTGAAGACTATATCAAGCCTTTGGGTATTCCGGCTTATTCAGGTGCACGCATCGGACATATCAGGGATCAATTTATACTTCCAATAGGCGTAAGTGTACGCATGGATGCTGACAAAGGAACAATAGAATTGCTGGAAACAGCGTTATCCTAATATGATGAACAGAAACCTAAGTCTTTTATTTCTTATGTGGGCCATGTTGCAATCTTGCCAAAACCTTTCCCAAGGGAACAGCGATTATTCCAATACGATGACACTAGATACTACACAGTACAATGCATTGCACGATACCTATAAAGAATCGGCATTGTTCCATCGCCGTTTTAAGCATAGCGATATCGATTCATTGATTCGGGTGCATCAAGAAAGGGGAACGCTGTCTATCCAAGAAATCGGTAAGTCAGTAGAAAGCCGATCGATTTATAAACTGCAATTCGGCACAGGGGAAAAGAAGGTGATGCTGTGGTCGCAAATGCATGGCGATGAACCTACCGCCACCATGGCTTTATTTGACCTGTTTAATTTTATCGAAGGAAGGGATGATGGTTATGATAGTGTGCGACACTTACTCAAAGAAAGGCTCACGCTACATTTTATTCCTATGCTCAATCCTGATGGGGCGGAGCGCTATGCGAGACGTAACGCACAACATATCGATTTAAACCGGGATGCCCGTGACGGACAGACGGTTGAAGGAGCATTGCTTCGCAAAATGGCAAAGGAAATACAGCCCGGCTATGGATTCAACCTGCATGATCAAAATATCTACTACAACGTACCGGACACTAAAAATCCGGTAACCATATCGTTGTTGGCACCGGCTTATAATTATGCCCGTGAAACCAACGAAGTGCGTAAAGGTGCGATGCAACTGATTGTTGGCATGAACCATATCCTGCAACAGTACGTGCCGGATGCCGTGGCTAAATACGATGATACATATACCCCACGAGGGTTTGGGGACAATTTTCAAAGTTGGGGAGCCAGTACAGTACTCATTGAATCGGGAGGCAAAAAAGGCGATCCGGAAAAGCAGGAAATCCGTAAACTGAACTTTATTATCATTCTGAATGCGCTATTGGAAATCGCTCAAGGATCTTACAAACAATACGATTTTCAGGATTATGAGAAGATACCTTTCAATGCTTCACAGTTGCACGATGTTGTGGTTCGAAATGTGGATTTGGGTAATGATTCGGTACCTTTAAAAACGGATATTGCTATACGAAGAGGTGAAATAACCATAGGACGCGATTATTTTGTACGGGGACGGATTGAAGATATTGGAGATTTGGATGAATCCTATGGCTATGAGGAGATAGATGCAGATGGTCTGATGTTTATGCAGGGGGAAACATATCCAAAAACATTTGATTCGGTTGAACAACTTGATATGGATCAAGTATGGGATTTGTTGAAACAAGGATATATGGCCGTTCGGATAAACAGTAAGGGGCAGGATAGACTTCACCAGCTTCCAATCGTGTTGTTTACACAACAGCAATTTACACCTGCATCGCAAATTGGATTAAGCGGTACCTGCAATTTCTTTTTAGGGGATGGACAAAACCGTAAATATGCCATAGTTAACGGATACTTAATCGATTTAAGCCAAAGGCCGAAAGAGAATTTTTATAAGAATCGAGTGAATTAATGTTGAGAGGGCTATACCCTCTCAACATTAATTTGTTTTGCCGGGATATTGCTTTAGCCCTTCTTCTAAACAGATGAGGGCTTTTTTTAGATCTTCTTGGTTTAAGACATATGCCAATCGCACCTCATCGGTTCCGGTATTTTTTGTGCTGTAGAAACCCGTGGCCGGTGCCATCATTACAGTTTCATTCTGGTAAGAGAACTTTTCCAACATCCATTGGCAGAATTTATCCGCATTGTCGATAGGGAGTCGTGCGACTACATAAAAAGCGCCGCCCGGATTGGGGCAGAAGACACCTTCCATGGCATTCAAGCCATTGACCAGTGTATTACGGCGAGCAGTATACTCCTTGGAGACCGCTTCAAAATAGCTGTCCGGTGTATCCACGGCAGCTTCCCCGGCAATCTGCCCTTCCAAAGAAGGGCTTAAACGAGCCTGTGCAAATTTTAACGCCACTTGATAAAGCTCCTTGTTTTTGGTAATCAGGCATCCAATGCGTGCACCACAGGCAGAGTAGCGTTTGGAAACCGTATCCAGCACGATGACATGGTTTTCCAATTCTTCCAAATGCATGGGAGAAATGAATGTCTTGCCATCGTAGCAGAACTCCCTATAGGCTTCATCTGACAAGAGGTAAAGATCGTGCTTCAAACATAATTCCCGAAGCGCGTCAAGTTCTTCTTTGGAATACAGATATCCTGTGGGGTTGTTCGGATTACAAATGGCGATGGCCTTTGTCTTTGCGGTGATAAGTTTTTCGAATTCGGCAATAGGAGGCAATGCAAATCCATTTTCAATATAGGACATGATGGGCTTTACCACCACGTCGGCAGAACAGGCAAATCCATTGTAGTTGGCATAGAAAGGTTCGGGGATAATAATCTCCTCTCCCGGATTCAAGCAAGCCTGCAAGGCAATAGTAATCGCCTCTGAACCGCCATTGGTTACCAAGATGTCTGTCGGTAAGATATTGTAGTTTAGTTTGTTGTAGTACGATGCCAATTTGTTCCTATATGAAGCCGTACCTTCGGAAGGCGTATAAGCCCATACTTTAAAATCTACGTTCTTCAATGCCTGAAGCATTATTTCAGGTGTTTCGATGTCGGGTTGACCGATATTAAGGTGGTAGATTTTTTTACCTTCTTGTTTTGCCCTGTCAGCAAATGGGGTAAGCTTTCGAATAGGAGAGGCCGGCATATCGAGGCCCTTTTGGGATATCTTTGGCATAATATATTGCGGTTTTAATATTTGGCGCTAAGTTAGTAAAAAGGTGGCAGTACTAAAAGCCGTATTGCGGCAATTTCTGGTGCAAAACCCTCATCTCGGCAAGACGACACCAACAAGGATGCAAGTATCATGAAGGTTCTCGATAGCCTTTGGAAACCGGGTGCAATGTGTGCTTTCATCCCATTGCGTGCAAACACCAATTTTCAGAAAAAAAAGCCATCAGATTTGATGGCTTTTCAATTTCCATTTTTTTAATGTTATTCTACGATACCTTTTACGGTTAATGTTTTAACCGGTGTCTTGGTGTTGGATTTCACTGTAAAATGTTTCGTGAAGGGACCTTTGGCTGCGGCATTATACGTTACTGTAATCGTGCCTGTCTCGCCCGGCTTCACAGGGGTTTTCGTAAATTCGGCTACTGAACAACCACATGAAGGTTTTACTTCGCTAATGATGATGGGTGCATCACCTGAATTGGAAAATTTAAAATCGAACGATGCGGGTTTGTTTTGCGGAATAGTTCCGTAATCGTGTGTTTCTTTTTCAAATTTAAATTCTCCGATCGCTAATCCCATAGCAGTAAAACCAACGATGGCTACAAATACAGCCAATATACCTAATGCTTTTTTCATTATTTCTTTGTTTTTTAGTTAAAGTCAATCATCAAAATATACGCCAAAAATAGGAATACTTGACGCATTTTCCATAAAAAGGCGTAGAAGCCAACAAAAATTTTACATAAGGCGGTAGGAAACCGATTGTTATATGGGTTTTCTGTCCTGTTTGTAGCTGGTCGTCTACATCCTCCGTTTTCATAAATATGTATTCAATAAGGACAGAAAAGAACGATTATTTTTTTAATCCGTCTTTTTAATATCAGTGTTGTTTATCACAGAAAAATTGTTTACTTTTATGTTAAAGTAAGGAATTACGGAATCAAAAAGGGTGGTAGGTTTATCTAATATTATTTTGTTCTACAGTCGATGGAAATAGAAAAATCACTATTTGACAATCTGCAAGAGTTTTTCGGCTTTGATACGTTTAAGGGTGATCAAGAAGCCATTATAACAAATATCCTGAACAAAAAGGATACGTTTGTTATCATGCCGACAGGTGGCGGGAAATCTATTTGTTATCAATTACCGGCGTTGATGAGCGAAGGCACGGCTATTGTTATTTCACCATTGATTGCCTTGATGAAAAATCAGGTAGACCAATTAAGAGCGTTTGGCGGAAGCGATAGTATCGCTCACTTTTTAAACTCCTCTTTGAACAAAGGAGAGACCAATAGGGTCAAACAAGATGTGACCGATGGTAAGACCAAATTATTGTATGTGGCTCCCGAGTCTTTGTCTAAGGAAGAGAATGTTCAATTCCTGAAGCAGATTAAGGTGTCCTTTGTAGCTGTAGATGAAGCACATTGTATTTCGGAGTGGGGTCATGATTTTCGGCCTGAATACCGAAAGATCAGACAAGTTATCAACGGCATAGGTGAGCATATTCCTATTATTGCACTAACGGCTACAGCTACACCTAAAGTACAATCTGACATACGCAAGAACCTGCAAATGAACGATGCGACTCTTTTTAAATCGTCGTTCAATCGCTCTAATCTTTATTATGAAGTGCGTACAAAGGACAATGTAGTAAAAGAGATTGTGCGATTCATTAAGGCAAATGCCGGAAAAACAGGAATTATCTATTGTTTAAGCCGTAAGAAGGTAGAGGAGATTGCTGAAGTGCTGAACATCAATGGTATCAAAGCACTGCCTTACCATGCCGGACTGGATGCCAAGACCCGGGCCGAAACGCAGGACAAGTTTTTGATGGAAGATGTGGAGGTTATTGTAGCGACTATTGCCTTCGGGATGGGAATAGACAAACCGGATGTGCGCTATGTTATCCATCATGATATTCCAAAATCCATGGAAGGGTATTATCAGGAAACGGGACGTGCTGGACGTGACGGGGGCGAAGGGTACTGCTTAGCTTTCTATTCAGAGAAGGATATCGAAAAGCTCACCAAGTTCATGAAAGATAAGCCTGTGTCCGAGCGTGAAATTGGTACGCAAATATTAAAAGAAGTTATAGACTACTCTGAATCTTCTGTTTGTCGCCGTAAACAGATATTGCATTATTTTGGAGAGCGGTTTGATGAGATGGGGTGTAATAATATGTGCGACAACTGCAGGGCAAAAAAGACGTATTTTGATGCTGAAGAGTCCTTGCTGAAAGTGTTGGCCTTTATCAAGGAAGAAGGTGAGAAATTTGATGACCACCATATCATCAACGTCATGATTGGACAGAATAATCAACCCATATCATCTTACAAGCATGATACACATCCGCTCTTTGGCAAGGGAAAGGAGCTGGGTGTAAATTATTGGAAATCACTTATCCGTCAAGCAGAGTTGAGCGATTTCGTCAAAAAAGATATTGATCACTACGGTTTGTTACAATTGACGGAAAGTGGCCGGAAATATATTCAAAATCCGTACGCGTTGAAGTTTATTTTAAATCGTCCGATGGACAAAGAAGGGGATGATGGCGGTGACGAGGCGGTACATGCCTCGGCAGCATTGGATACAGCGCTGTTGAAAATGCTGAAAGAACTGCGCAAGAAGATTGCCAAGCAAAAAGCATTGCCTCCTTTTGTCATTTTCCAAGACCCGTCATTGGATGAGATGTGCACGCATTATCCGATAACGTTGGATGAATTAAAGCAGATACAAGGAGTAGGGGCAGGCAAAGCCATGAAATTTGGAGGATCATTCGTTGAACTGATTAAGAAATACGTGGAAGATAATGAAATCGATCGTCCACAGGATTTGGTGGTTAAAGGCACGGCAAACAAATCGGCCCTGAAAGTCTCCATTATTCAAAACATTGACCGCAAGATTGCTTTGGATGATATTGCGTCCTCTAAAGGCATCAGCTATGAAGACCTGTTGAAAGAAGTAGAATCTATCGTCAACTCAGGTACAAAACTGAATATTTCTTATTTTGTCGATGAGATGATCGATCAAGACCGTCAAGATGAAGTTTACGATTATTTTAAAACAGCCGAGATCGACTCTATAGATGCCGCATTAAATGAATTAGGTGAGGAAGATTACACATATGAAGATATTCAGTTGATGCGCATAAAATTTATGTCTGAATTGGGGAATTAAATTTTTAATTTTTCAGCAGGGGGCATCTCCCCCTGCTGAAGATTATTTCTTACCGTACAACTCCTCCCGTTGTGCTTTTACCACATCAGAATTGATATACTCGTCATAGGTCATTAGCTTGTCAATAATGCCGTTGGGTGTGAGCTCAATGATACGGTTGGCCACTGTTTCGGTCAGCTCATGGTCACGGGAAGTGAAGAGCATCGATCCCCGAAAATCTTTCATGCCATTGTTGAGTGCCGTGATAGATTCCAAGTCCAGGTGATTGGTTGGTTCGTCAAATATGAGAAAATTTGCGCCTTGAAGCATCATTTTGGAGAACATGCAACGCATTTTTTCACCTCCGGAAAGTACCGATACTTTTTTCAAAACTTCTTCTCCAGAAAAAAGCATTTTTCCCAAGAACCCCCGTATAAACTGTTCATCGGCATCGGGTTTGGTGGTATAGTTGCGTAACCAATCGATCAAATTTTCGTTGCGCCCATCAAAATATGCCGCATTTTCAATAGGCATGTCTGTCGGTGTGATGGTGACACCCCATTTAAATTCGCCAATGAAATCCTTATCCCTTCCGGCAAGGATATCGTAAAAGGCTGTAGTAACCAAGGAATTCTCCGCCAGCACCGCAATTTTATCACCTTTGTTGATCATGAAAGAGATATTTTTGAAGTATACCTCGCCATTTATGGTTTTGCCCAGTCCTTCCACCTGCAAGATCTGGTCGCCCGGCTCACGGTCCATTTGGTTAAACATGATCGCCGGATATTTACGGTTGGAAGGCTTAATGTCTTCCACATTTAGTTTATCAAGCGCTTTTTTACGGGACGTGGCCTGTTTGGACTTGGAAGCATTTGCTGAGAAACGGCGTATAAATTCCTGCAGTTCCTTGATTTTGTCTTCCATTTTCTTATTCTGGTCTGTCCGTTGTTTTAGCGCCAGTTGCGAAGATTCGTACCAGAACGTGTAATTACCCGTGTAGATAGTCATCTTTCCAAAGTCGATGTCCACGATATGCGTACATACATGGTCGAGAAAGTGACGGTCGTGGGATACAACCAATACAATGGCCTCGTAGCCCGCCAAGAAATCTTCCAACCAAGCAATGGTGTTGATATCAAGGTCATTGGTGGGCTCGTCGAGGATGAGAATGTCGGGGTTACCGAATAGTGCTTGAGCCAATAAGACACGTACTTTTTCGTTACCGTCCAGTTCTTTTACGAGCTTGTAATGAGCTTCTTCTTTTATACCAAGGTTGCTTAAAAGGGTGGCGGCATTGCTTTCCGCGTTCCAACCATCCATTTCCGCGAATAAGCTTTCCAATTCGCCAGCACGCTCGCCATCAGCATCTGAAAAATCTTCCTTCATATAGATGGCGTCTTTTTCTTTCATCACTTTGTAAAGCTGTTGATTGCCCATCATCACCGTTTCCAATACGGTGAATTCATCAAACTCGTAGTGATTCTGTTTAAGCACCGACATGCGCTCGCCCGGCGTGAAAGCAACTGAACCCGTTGTTGGGTCTACATCGCCCGATATGATTTTGAGAAAAGTCGACTTGCCGGCTCCATTGGCGCCAATGATGCCGTAACAGTTCCCCGGAGTAAATTTTAAATTGACATCTTCGAATAGCACACGCTTGCCATATCGAAGCGATAGATTGGATACATTAATCATGCTGCAAAGATACAAAACTATACCTAAATCAGACGGATATAATATGCCTCGATTTTGCTCCTTTACACAGCCCTTGCTTTATCTTTTGAGAAAGTCTTTTTTATATTTTTTTCCTACATTTACGGCATGCGTAAACCCATCAGTTTTATATTGGTTTTTTTTGGATTTATTGGACAGGTGCTTTCGCAGGATATAAGCTTGATTCAAAGAATGTTTGATGACTCACCTGTGCTAAAAGATTATTTTTATGGGTTTAGTCTGTACGACTTGGATAGCAATCAGTTCTTGTTAGGCGTTAACGAAGGCAAGCATTTTACACCGGCATCCAATACCAAGGTTTTCACATTATTTGCTTCATTAAAACATCTTGGTGATTCTATTCCTGGCATCCGCTATGTGGAAAGAGGCGATTCATTGATCTTTTGGGGAACGGGCGATCCGACTTTTTTGCATAGCCGCTTAGATTCGCATAAAGTCTATGATTTTTTGAAGAGCAGTAACAAGAAACTGTATTATGCTATAGAAACAGAGGTGGAAGAGCCTTTTTATCGCGATGGTTGGTCCATAGAGGATTATGATGAATATTACCAACCAGAACTGAGTACTTTTCCCATTTATGGCAATGTCGCGACTTTTAAAGGAAGTGGAAATAGCCTGTATGTTTCGCCTGCATACTTTCAGCAACATATCGTGCTGGACGAAAAACCGAACGAACGTTTTCGCATCCAAAGAAGATTTGCCGAAAATGTGTATGCGATCAACAGCATCAAAATTCCTAATAACTATGTGAATGAAAAGCCTTTTCGATACAGCGACCGACTATTTATAGACCTGTTGCAAGACACGCTTGGAAAGCAGGTGGAACTAATACAAACGGTGAAACCGGATACGTTTCATGTCATATATTCCACGTCGACCCGGGAAGTGCTTCGGGAGATGATGCTTCCGAGCGACAACTTTTTGGCTGAACAGCTGAATATGCTGGCGTCCTTGAATAGGTATGGTAAATTTCATACGGTTAAACTGAGAAAGGAAATGGAAGAAAAATATTATGTATATTTTTCGGATAAAATCCAACTTCGTGACGGAAGTGGGCTTTCCAGCTACAACAAAGTGACTCCAAGAAGTATGGTGGAGTTGCTGGTGATGATTCGTCAGGAAATCCCAAGTATGGACAGTTTGCGATATGTATTTCCCACAGGTGGTGTGGACGGTACCTTAAAAACAGCTTATGCACTGGACAATGGTGAACCTTTTGTGTGGGCAAAAACCGGAACAATCAGTGGCGTACATTGCCAAAGTGGTTTTATACAGACAAGAAGTGGCCGCCATTTGGCCTTTTCGTTTTTGAACAATAACTTTTTGGGGTCGGCTACTCCTGTGCGTAAAGAAATGGTGCGCATCATGACGTTTATTAGGCAGTATTATTAGTTTGAGTACAGAGTGTTGAGTATAAAGTATAGAGGAATAAGAGTGCGTATTGCGGTTCTTCATTTCTGACTTTTTAAATTTTATTTTTTAATTTTTACTTTTCAAGTTGAAAAACAACAAAAAACTTATCCGATCTTGGTCGATGTATGATTGGGCGAATTCGGCCTATAATTTGGTTATAACATCTACTATTTTTCCGGCATACTACACGGCCATTACCACAACGAAAGAAAATGGGGATATGGTTAACTTTTTTGGATTGAAGGTCGTCAATACGGCTTTGTCTAATTTTGCGTTGTCCATCGCTTATCTGATTATGGCTTTTTCATTGCCCTTCATTTCATCGTATGCCGATGTGCAGGGCCGTAAAAAACCAATCATGATGATATTTACTTATCTAGGCGCTCTGGCCTGTATGGGGCTGTTTTTCTTTAAACTAGAAACTTTGGAACTGGGTATTATCTTGTTTGCTTTGGCCGCTATGGGCTATATCGGCGGTGTGTTATTCAATAATTCTTACCTGCCGGAGATCGCCACAGTAGATCAACAGGACAGTGTCAGTGCGCAAGGTTTTGCTTATGGATATGTGGGATGTGTGACGTTGCAGTTAATTTGTTTGGTATTTGTGCTAAAGCCTGACTGGTTCGGCATTACCGATCCCTCCTTTGGTGCTCGGTTTTCATTTTTCTTGGTAGGACTATGGTGGGCTGGTTTTGCGACCATTCCATTTAAGGCGTTGCCCAACAACCAAAAGTCTGACATTCGCGCCAGTAAAAAATTGTTCCGGACGGTTATCCTCGAGTTTAAGATTGTTTTTCGGAAAATCAAAAAGATTCAAGCTATCCGACGATTTCTTCCGGCATATTTCTTCTATGCAGCCGGCGTACAAACAGTCATGATCGTAGCGGCAGCTTTTGGAGCAAAAGAGCTGGAACTGGAATCGTCCAAGCTGATTATTACCATTTTGCTGATTCAGCTTGTAGCGATAGGCGGCGCTCTATTGATGTCGCGCTTATCTCAAAAGTTTGGTAATATTTCTGTTTTATCCGGCGTAGTATGCGTGTGGATAGGTGTTTGTGTGTCAGCATTTTATATTCATACAGAGCCGCAATTCTATATCTTGGCTTGTTTGGTCGGATTGGTAATGGGGGGTATACAATCGCTATCGAGGTCTACCTATTCGAAATTTTTACCGCCGAACATCAAGGATACCGCTTCTTTTTTCAGCTTTTACGATGTTACTGAAAAACTGGCAATTGTCATGGGACTATTTTCCTTTGCCGTTATTGAGCAAATGACACACAATATTCGTTATGCGGCTTTATCATTATCCTTGTTTTTTATCGTAGGTTTATTGTTATTATTGCGTATCTTAAAACAGCATAAAATGTTGGTGCCATGAGGGTAGAGTTATTTGTTCCATGTTTTATTGACCAGATATATCCGCAAACGGCTTTTAACACATTAAAGCTGTTACAGCGGGCAGGTTGTGAAGTCGTTTACAATCCGAATCAGACCTGCTGTGGGCAACCGGCATACAATGCCGGCTTTTGGGATGAAGCAAAAAAAATAGGACTTAAATTTCTTAATGATTTTTCGGAGGATTGTTACATTGTATCGCCCTCTGCTTCATGCACTGGTATGATAAAGAATGGTTATGACGATCTTTTTACCAATTCCATTGAGCACAATCGTTGCCGAAATATTCAAGGGAATATATATGAACTTACTGATTTTTTGGTGAATGTGGTTAAAAAAGATTATTTTGGAGCAGAATTGATTGGTACGGCTGTGTATCACGATTCGTGTTCGGGTTTAAGAGAATGTCATATTAAAGAAGAGCCTCGGCAATTGTTGGGCCAAGTGGGCGGATTGGAATTGTTGTCGATGCGCGATCAAGAGGCCTGTTGCGGTTTTGGCGGGACTTTTGCGGTAAAATTTGAGGGGATATCGGCTGCGATGGCGGAGCAGAAGATTCAAAATGCCTTGGCTGTCAATGCAGATTATATCATATCGACCGATAGTTCGTGTTTGTTGCAGTTGCAAGGATATATAGACAAACATAAACTACCGATTAAAACCTTACATATAGCAGATGTATTGACATCTGGATGGGCAAATATTTAACAAAAAGATAGTATAAATGAACTCGAGAAGAACATTTTTAAGAAACTTAGGAATTGCGACAGCCGGATTGGCGATGGCACCTTCTTTGGAGGTTTTTGCAGCGAAAAAAAAATGGTTTGAGATTTCCTTAGCGGAATGGTCCCTGCATAAAACGTTGTTTAAGGGAGACTTGAAAAATATCGATTTCCCCGAATTTACCGCTAAGAAATTTGGTATCTATGGTGTAGAGTACGTCAATTCATTCTTCAAAGATAAGGTGACGGACATGACCTATCTGAAGGATTTAAACAATCGAGCAAAAGACAACGGCGTAAGGAATGTGCTTATTATGATTGACGGTGAAGGGGATTTAGGCGATGAAAATAGCGCAAAACGATTACAAGCGATAGAGAACCATTATAAATGGATGGATGCAGCAGCTTTCTTGGGCTGTGGAGCTATTCGCGTAAACGCAGGAGGAAAAGGCACCCCAGAAGAATTGGCCAAACGCGTGGTGGAGAGCTTGAGTACATTAGCCGATTACGGCAAAAAATCTAAAATTAACGTGATTGTCGAAAACCATGGAGGCATTTCTTCGCATGGCGACTGGCTTTCTGGTGTATTAAAAGCCGTAGGGAAGAAAAATTGTGGTAGTCTTCCCGATTTTGGAAATTTCTATGAATACGACCGTTATAAGGGTGTGGAAGAACTGATGCCTTTTGCGAAGGGGGTAAGTGCCAAAACGCATGATTTCGATGAGAATGGCAATGATACCAAAGTGGACTACGACCGCATGATGGCCATTGTAAAAAAAGCTAAGTTCAAAGGATATATTGGCATTGAATATGAAGGTAGCAAGTTGCCGGAAGTAGAGGGTATTATTTCCTCGAAGAAACTTTTGGAACGATTCCAATAAAAAAATCACAGTCCTTAGGCTTTCAGGGACGAGCTAAGGACTGTGAAAAATGCTTCGGAGTTTATGTTGTCTTTTTATGTGTGAAATCCTTAGCGTCGCTCGACGCTGAGGATAAAGTGTTGCATTAGGATGGTCAGGAAATAAAAAACTTTACATGAAATATTTCTTTAACAAAACCTTGCTAGTGTCTTGTCTATTAGCTTGTTATTTTATCCGTTTGGAGGCACAGGTCAATTTTTATAATATGAACAAGTGGCAGGATAGCTTGCTTCGTTTAGGGAAGGAAATGTACAATTTGCAGGGCGAGGCAGAAAGGATGGATAAAAACTTCACGTTTGTCAAGACTTTGGTTTCTTCCCTTAAAGAGAAACATTCCTATTTGTATAACTTCGAAAAGCTGGATATGATTTCGGTTCTTCGATCACCTGATGATAAATTTCGTGTCTTTTCTTGGCATATTCCCCTGAATGACGGTTCGTATCTTTACTATGGTGCTATCCAATCCAAAACCAAAGATGGCAAGTTGCAATTGTCGGGGTTGTTGGATAAAACATTTGAGATAGAAAACCCTGAAATAGCTGTTGTGGGAACAGACTATTGGTACGGAGCGCAATATTATGATATGGTGCCATTGGGTCAAGATTATGTCTTGCTGGGATGGAAGGGGCATGGCTCAACTTATTCCAAAAAGGTAATTGAAATTTTACATGTTGAAAACGGCGTGTTCAAATTGGGCAAGCCGGTGTTTTCAGATGAATCTAAAATTACTCGTAAAATATTTAATTTCACTCGCGAGGCATCGATGTATTTGAAATACCATCCAGAAAATAAACAGATTATTTTTGACCATATCGTCCCAGCAGATCCGAGTTTAAAAGGGAATTTCCGGTATTATGGGCCAGATTTGACCTTTGATGCCTATGAAATCCAAAATGGAAAGTTGCAATACCAAAGCGACATCCTTTTTCAGAATCCAACCCGTGAAGCCGATGACTTAAACCTCGTTCCAGGAAAAGCGTTGCCCAATAAGAAAAGTGGCCTGTAGGGGAAATTTTCTTTATTTCCGTAAAATAATCTATAAATTTTGTTTTCTTTGTAGATGTAACTAATCAATGAAGTTAAAAACTTTATTAAATTATTTAAAACTAATAATTGAAACATATGATGCAAGAAAAAGACGAAGTCCTGGTCAACCATTTGGCCAAGCAAGGTGTGGACGATAAGATGGTTATGGGACATCCCGCAAGCTTGTTTGTGCTGTTTTTCACGGAGATGTGGGAACGTTTCAGCTACTATGGGATGCGAGCACTACTTGTCACCTTTCTGATAACTGAGATTGCGGCTGATGGTTGGGGTTGGACAAATGAGCGAGCTATGGGACTATATGGTTGGTATACCGGTTTAGTTTATGCCACACCTTTGATAGGAGGAATGATCGCTGATAGATTGACTGGATATAAAAAAGCGATATTGTTGGGTGCCTTGGTGATGACGTTAGGACATGCTTCCATGGCTTTAGAAGGTTACGGACAGTTCTTCTTCTATATTGGCCTAGGGTTGATGATACTTGGCAACGGATTGTTTAAACCCAATATTTCTTCGATGGTGGGACAGCTTTATCCGGATAACAGTTCAAAAAAGGATGCCGGTTATACGATTTTCTATATGGGTATTAATGCCGGTGCATTTTTAGGGTCGTTGCTATGCGGATATATCGGTGAAAAAATAGGTTGGCATTATGGGTTTGGGCTAGCTGGTGTATTTATGTTTTTTGGGATGTTGCAGTTTTATTTCGGACAAAAAATATTCGGTGTAATAGGCGACAAGCCAAAAGCTGTTGTAGAAATACAGCAGCAGGAGGCAGAAGACGGTCATGCAACTACAAAAGTGGTCAAAGACCGCCTGATTGTTGTTGCCGTATTGATTATTGCGAGTGTTTTCTTTTTTCTCGCATTTGAGCAAGCCGGCGGATCGATGACTATTTTTGCAAAAAATTATACACAACGAGTATTAGAGGGTACCGCAGGAACTACTTTTAAATGGGTAGATGCATTGCTCACGCTCTTGCCTATTTTGGTCGTTACCTTCGTTTTAATGCGCTTGGCTTCCAAAATCGTCAAAGAATACCCACTGACCATTATTTTTACTTTGATTTCCTTTTTCTCTATTATGGTATTGGGAGTATGGAAGATCCATCGGGAATTTACGTCTGACGTAACGGAAGTAACGGTAGCGTGGTTTCAGATTTTAAATGCTTTTTTTATTGTAACCTTAGCCTCTTCATTTAGTAAATTTTGGGAAAAGGTCTGGAATCCTTCTGGACCGGTTAAGTTTGCCATGGGACTTATATCCGTGGGAGTCGGTTTCTTGGCCTTATCATATGGTAGTTTAAGTATTCCGCAAGGTGCTGCAACAGCATCCGTAAGCATGGTCTGGCTTATACTAGCTTACTTTTTCCATACAACCGGTGAGTTATGTTTATCTCCTGTAGGGCTTTCTTATATGAGCAAGCTATCTCCAAAGAAATTTATCGGACTGATTTTTGGATTTTGGTTTTTAGCTTCTGCCATCGCCAATAAGTTGGCGGGATGGACTGGAGGATTGATTGATAAGATAACGGAAATGTATTCTATGTCTACGTTTTTCATTATTATAGCAGGCGTGCCGATCGGTGCGGCATTGTTGCTGTTGCTGTTCAGTCCGAAATTGAAAAAAATGATGCACGGGATCAATTAATTTTTTCATATTTAATAAATTGAAATGCCCACCAAATTTTTGTGGGCATTTTTTTATTTGTATAAACCAATATTTCGTTGATTTGCTTATTTTTGACAAATTCATTATTGTTTTTAAAATATCTTTATGATGCAAGATTCTTCCCTTTCTCCACAAGAAGAAGCCAATAGCAACAAAGTTTTGGGCCACCCCGCAGGATTGTTTGTGTTGTTTTTCACGGAAATGTGGGAACGCTTTTCTTTTTACGGAATGCGTGTCCTGCTCATCCAGTTTTTGACAGCTTCGGTATTGGGAGCCAATCCCGGTTGGGGTTGGACAGCAGAACAGGCCGGAGCACTTTACGGAACTTATGCGATGTTGCTGTATATTACACCAATTTTTGGAGGTGTCATTGCCGACAAGTATATCGGATCGAGGGCGGCCGTTATCATAGGTGCGGCCATCATGACCTTGGGCCATGCATCGATGGCATTTGATTCCACTATCATGTTTTTTATTGGTTTAGCTTGTTTGGTGATCGGGACAGGCTTTTTCAAGCCCAATATGCCAGCTATATTGGGTGAGATGTATAAGCTCTTGCCTGAGAAAAAAGACGGAGCCTACACGATTTTTTATATGGGTGTAAACGCAGGAGCCTTCTTTGGTATGATGCTTTGCGGTTATTTGGCGGAAACTATCGGTTGGCATTGGGGTTTTGGTTTAGCCGGGATATTCATGCTCTTGGGGACGCTTCAGTTTTGGCTGGCGGGACCGTTGATGGGCCGATTGGGTATCTTGGATAAAGCGAACAAAGAAAATCAGGAGGTAATAAGCAACTTGGAAGAAGGTGAGACAAAACACAACAACTTTACCTTCATTGACATTGTGCTGATGGTGGTTGTGGGCGTTGTTGGCTTGGTATATGCCTTTAACGATCCGCTGTCTAAAAACCATGTATTGGATGTTTTTGCCTTTTTAGACACGCCAGTTTTGCGTGGACAGAACATCATGGTCATTGGAGCATTATTGCTGTTCTTGGCCTTGGTGATTTCCCGAATCCAACGTTATGCAAAAGTTGTGCGTGGCCGGATGTATGGTGTGATCTTATTGGCTTTCTTTTTGATCTTTTTCTTTATGAGCTTTGAGCAGGGAGCTACTTCACTTGTCTTGGTGGCACGGGATTATGTCGATAGAGAATTAACAGGAAGCAGTTTATTGCTCTTCAATATTGTCAATACGTTGTTGACAATTGTACCTTTAATTATCATTTCTTGGGTGTTGATTAGGCTAGCTAAAGTGACGTGGAACAAAATCGCGTGGTCCAATATCATTTTGTTTCTTTGCTTTCTGTTGATTTGGGGTGCAGCCATCTGGATGCTGTACAATGAATTTACAGCGGAAAAATCAGAAATCAAAGTCTCTTGGTTTTCCATATTAAACTCTTTTTTCATTATTGCCCTAGCCTCTTCGGTATCTAAGATTTGGGAATCGAAATATAACCCGACTGCCGCCATGAAGTATGGATATGGATTGATTTTGGTGGCCATTGGATTTCTGATATTAGGCTTCGGTTCGTTGGGTGCAAGTGATGGTATGAAGATTTCCATGATTTTCTTGGTGCTAACGTATCTGTTCCACACGCTGGGCGAATTGTTCATTTCACCCGTAGGCCTTTCGTATGTTTCCAAATTGGTTCCGGCGCGGATGCTGGCCTTTATGTTCGGAATGTGGTATTTGGCCATCGCCATCGCTCAAAAACTAGCGGCTATTTTAGGTGGCCAGGTGGAGACTATTCAGGAAAATTATTCGTTGAGCCATTTTTTCTTTTTGTTCACCATTATCCCTGCGGCCGGGGGCGTGTTAGTTATTATATTGAATCCGATTATCAGAAAATTAATGCACGGAATTAAATAAGAGAAGGGCAAGATAATTTTATGTCAAAACAAATTACTTTAGAAGAAATCCAGAATTTTGAGGGCAAATACCCCAAACAATTGTGGTACCTGTTTTTGGTGGAAATGTGGGAGCGATTCTGTTTCTATGGAATGCGGGGTGTATTGGCGATTTTCATGGTGGACGAGCTTTTGCTGTCAGCAAAAGACGCTAACCTGAAATATGGTGCTATTCAGGCTTTTGTCTATGCTTTTACTTTTGTAGGGGGTATCTTTGCAGATAAGATTCTTGGATTTAAAAAATCACTGGTATTCGGTGGTTTGTTGATGATTGCCGGAAACGGACTTATTGCCGTTGATCCGCATCAGTTTTTCTATTTTGGCATTGCCTTGACCATTATCGGAACGGGATTCTTTAAACCCAATATTTCCTCTATGGTGGGCGATTTGTACAAGGAAGGTGATTCGCGACGTGATGCTGGTTTTGGTGTGTTTTATTCGGGGATCAACGTTGGAGCGTTGTTAGGGGGTGCTTTGTGCGTTTGGTTGGGTAAAGGATATTCTTGGAATTTGGCCTTTTTGGCCGCGGCCATTGTGATGGTTATCGGTGTGGTGATTTTTCTGCTTACCAAGAAGCATCTTGGCCCGATTGGGAAAAGCCCGATTGAGCATTTATCTAAATCGACCAAAATAACACGGGAAACTATCGTATATATCGGCGCACTTGTTTGCATTCCATTGATATTCATCATGGTGAACAATACACGTTACACCGATTTGTTTATGTATGTGGTAGGACCTTTGGCGTTGCTGTATTTTCTTTACCAGTTGCTTCGCGAGAAAGAAGCTAAGGTTCGCCAACAGTTGACAGCAGCACTGGTGTTGATCTTGTTCTCCATTTTATTTTTCGCCATTTTTGAACAAGCTGGCGGATCATTGGCCCTATTCGCCAACGAGAATCTGCACTCCAACCTGCTATTTTTCAATGTCGATCCCAACGTGGTTAATAATGGTGCCAATTCGCTGTTTGTTATTATTTTCAGTCCTTTATTGGGTATTGTATGGTTAGTCTTAGCCAAGAAAAAATTGGAGCCAAATACAGTTATCAAGTTTGGTCTTGGTTTCTTGTTTTTAGGATTAGGATACTATATTTTCTTTGGAACGCGATTTTTCGCAGACGATAGCGGCAAGACATCTTTAGGTGTCTTCACCATTGCTTATTTAGCCGTAACAATCGGTGAACTCTGTCTTTCGCCTATTGGTTTATCAATGATAACCAAACTTTCGCCCAAGCACTTGGGGGGAATGATGATGGGCTTGTGGTTTTTGGCCAGTGCATATGGACAATATGTTGCCGGATTATTAGGTGCAGGTATGTCATCTCCAGACGAGAAAGCTTCGTTGTTGGACAAATTACTGGCTTACACAGATGGCTATCAGCAATTGGCGTGGTATTCGTTGATTGCGGGCGTGCTTTTGATTGTACTTGCTCCGGCTGTTAAACGGTTAATGCACGGCGTGAATTAGTTTTTTGGACGAAGGTGTACATCGTAAGGGGAAAGCGCTCCTTTATTTTGTACCTTTGGCGATATATTAAAAATCATATCAAGTGGCAGACAGTTTAGTCATTATTCCAACATACAACGAAAAGGAGAATATAGAAAAAATCATCAGGAAGGTCTGTTCGCTTTCGGTTCTGTTTGATATATTAATTGTAGATGATGGTTCGCCCGACGGTACGGCTTCCATTGTCAAAGACCTGCAAGCCTTTTTTCCCGAAAGGCTCTTCATCGAAGAGAGAAAGGGAAAATTAGGACTAGGAACGGCTTATATCCATGGTTTCAAATGGGCCTTGCAACGGTCATATGCCTACATATTTGAGATGGACGCTGATTTTAGCCATAATCCGGAAGACTTGGTCAGGTTGCGTGAAGCTTGCCTGCAAGGTGCGGATATGGCCATCGGCTCGCGTTATATTAAAGGTGTGAACGTGGTCAACTGGCCGATGAGCCGGGTCTTGATGTCGTATTTTGCTTCCGTATACGTACGATGGGTGATGCGCATCGATATTCAGGATGCCACAGCTGGCTTTGTTTGTTTTTCCCGAAAAGTTTTGGATACAATACCATTGGACGGCATAAAATTTGTAGGCTATGCTTTCCAGATAGAAATGAAGTTTAAGGCCATAAAATATGGCTTCCGTGTCGTGGAAGTGCCGATTATCTTTACGGATCGTACTGAAGGGACATCCAAGATGAGCACGCGGATATTTAGGGAAGCTTTCTTCGGTGTTATACAATTGAAGTTGGAAAGTTTATTTAAAAGATATAATTAATTATCTTCGGGTACGTTAAGTATAAAGTGTATGAACGAATATCTTGATCCCAATCCAGAAAAGTTAAATGCGGTGGACAAAGACATCGAAAAGGCTTTGCGTCCGCAGGCTTTTGAGGATTTTACGGGTCAGGAAAAGATATTGGAGAACCTTTCCATATTTGTAAGAGCAGCCAAACTAAGAAGTGAAGCCTTGGATCATGTGCTACTACATGGTCCTCCGGGGTTGGGAAAAACCACTTTGTCCCATATCATTGCCAACGAAATGGGTGTCAATATCAAGATTACTTCTGGTCCTGTTCTCGACAAACCGGGCGATTTGGCCGGACTGTTGACCAATCTGGAGGAAGGCGATGTGCTATTTATTGACGAGATCCATCGATTGAGCCCTTTGGTGGAAGAATACCTATATTCGGCCATGGAGGACTTTAAAATTGATATCATGCTTGAAACAGGTCCTAATGCCCGTTCCGTGCAGATTACCTTGAATCCGTTTACGCTGATTGGCGCAACCACACGATCCGGTTTACTGACCGCGCCTCTGCGCGCGCGTTTCGGTATTAATTCGAGACTTCAATATTATGATGCTAAATTATTAACTACCATTGTCTTGCGGTCTGCGCATATTTTAAATACACCCATTACGGAAGAAGGCGCTTACGAAATTGCCCGAAGAAGTCGCGGAACTCCCCGTATAGCAAATGCATTGTTGCGGAGGACCCGTGATTTTGCACAGATAAAAGGCAACGGATCCGTGGATAAGGCTATCGCCCAATACGCTTTGAATGCTTTGAACGTGGACGAGAACGGCTTGGACGAAATGGACAACCGGATTTTGTTGACCATTATCGAAAAATTTAAAGGAGGGCCTGTTGGCCTTAAAACCATTGCTACTGCCGTAGGTGAGGACGAGGGAACCATTGAAGAGGTTTATGAACCTTTCCTGATCCAGGAAGGCTATTTGATGCGCACTTCGCGAGGAAGAGAATGTACCGAAATCGCGTACAAACATCTTGGAAAGATAAGTTACAATAAAGGGAATACATTGTTTTAGGGAACAAAGAACGAAGAACAAGGAGCAAGGACGGCCATAACTTTAAACAAAAAGTACGTTAAACAAAAAACTTGCCGTGTATCGGCTCTGACGAGAGGGGATTTAGGGGGATTTCAATACTTTTAAATATGCAACATACTAAGAAAATGAAATTAAATACAGTACTGAAAGGCTTAGCCTTATTTTTAACGACATTGCCTGTTTTTTCTTATGGACAGCTTAATTGTCCGCCTCCAGGAGGGCAGGAAAAACGAGATAGATTTCACCTAACATTGGGTGGTGGCCCTACGCTTTTATATGGAGACAAAGATGTGATTACAACAGCTGGAGCCGCGGCACAACTCAAATTTGACGTGCGGGTCTATAAAGGTGTGTTAGTTGGCTTGGAAGGACAGATAGGTTCACTTGACGAATTGAGAAGTGCAAACGATGAACGATTTGTTCGGAACGCTTATCGGATGGGTGCATTAAATGTGACAGCCTATCCTATGCATTTTTTTACCGAAATTCCCCGTCATTATTCCCCGACTTTTGGCGAAAAACTACTGCATGGTTTGTATATTGGTGTGGGTGTGGGAGGTACGTTAAACCGATATCGCGATATTGACTATGGTTCATTTTTGGCCTCAGACTCTTCTCAATATTTGTCCGGAGATCGAAACAAGAGCCTATTGTTACCAACTACGAATTTAGGTATCTCGGTTCCGTTGACCGATGCCTACAGCGGATTTAAAAAAGGATATTGGAGTGCTGTTTTAAACGGTCAATTTTCTTTTAGCCGAGATGAGGATTTAGACGGTTTCCACCCGATTTCGGAGGATAGCAATAAAAGGAATGACATGTACTCTTTCCTTTCATTTGGTATTCGCTATTCGTTTTAAAATCCGTTTAGCTCTGCTGGCCAATGCTGGAGTAGGTGTTTTGAGCAAATAATGTATTTGAGCGACAAGTTCATCCTTGATCCAGGGGTTCTTGTCGCTTAACTGGTTTAGGATATCCAAGCAATTGACGATAACAGCTACCGGACATTTGTCATCAATCAACCAGCTGAATACTTGCTCAATAATAATTTCCTCCTGTTGTGGATTATTTTCAATGGGCGATTTTTTGCCTGTACTGAGCATGAGTATCTTGGTAAAGCTCCGCAGGCAACTCCAGTTTTTTTGCTCGGGAAGTCGTTCGACCAGTTCGGAATATATAAGGGAAAGCCATTTTGGTTCTTTGAGCGTGATGTGTTCCAATAGCCAAGCTGCCCGAAAAGCGACTTGCCGATCTTGATAAAAGGAGTAAGTGAACAGGTCTTCCACATCAAGGTGGTATTTCTTCGCTAATTCCAAGCTAAAGGATTCTATCGGATAGCTCCTGATACCATTCTTCAAAAAATCAGTTTGGATTTTACGTTGCTTCTCCATAAAACTTCGGGTTAAAATTCACTAAAAACAGCTGTTGGGTGGCTCGGGTGACAGCAGTGTACAGCCAACGTAGAAATTCGGTGTTGAGCATATCGTCGTTTAAGTATCCTTGATCCACAAAAACACAAGGCCATTGTCCACCTTGTGCCTTGTGGCAGGTAATGGCATAGGCAAATTTGATCTGTAGCGCATTGTAGTATGGGTCTTTTTTAATAGCTTCCAATCTGTCCTTTTTAGCAGGGATGTCTGCATAATCCAAGGCAATGGATTCATACAGCTTCTGCTGTTGCTCATAGGGAAGATTCGGCGCGTCTACATACAGGCTGTCCAATAGCACCCGGCACATAATTGGGTCAAGCTCATCATCATCTACAAATTCTAAGGCCAGATCAGCAAAGCGAAAGCCATGTTGCTCATGTACATTGGTCACTTTTCTCACCTTGGCCAAATCGCCATTGGCAATGAATCCGGTGTTTTTTTCATCATGTTGCTGTAACCAGTAGTAATTGTTCCGAACGACCATAATCAAATCGCCACCTGTTATTTCTTCTTCCCGAAATAGAATCTGATGACGGATGTGCTTATTGTACAAATTTGCTGATCGGTTGGAGCGGCAAATGACAATGCTGTTTTCCATTCCAAAATGGTCATAGCTGTAGTGCAAACCTTCAATCAATCGGTCGCCGTTCATCCGGAAGATATCGTTAAAGCCTATGGTCCGAATTTGTGGAAAAGGCAGTTTGTCTTTTTGTTCGGCGCTGATATCGTTTCGGATATGGGTGGCATTGTATAGAATGCCTGAGCTTTGTTCTTGCCGAACCACTTCTTTCAGCTCGTAATGCATGGTATGCAGGTGATAATTTGATGAAATGTAGGTTGGATCTAATGCTGGACTTTCCAACATGCCTACTGGTGGAAGCTGTGCCGTATCGCCGACGAACATGAGGCAACAATTTTCGCCAGATTGCACATAGCGAATCAGATCATCCAAAAGGCTTTTAGAAAAGAATGAAAGGCTCTCATCGGCAATCATGGAAGCTTCATCGACGATAAATAAGGTATTTTCGTGTAGGTTTTCTGCCAGTGTAAAATCCAGTTCAATGGTAGACGCTGATTTTTTTCGATAGATTTTTTTATGAATAGTGAATGCTTTTTTTCCGGAATAATGACTCATGACCTTTGCCGCACGCCCGGTGGGAGCCAATAGAACTGCACGCTTATTGATTTTGGGCAAGGTGGCTACCAACGTACTGATGATGGTTGTTTTTCCCGTTCCGGCATAGCCTTTTAAGATAAAGCAATGAGAAGAGTGGAAACCTGACAGAAAATTGTCCAGCATATGAAAAACTTCCCGCTGTTGACCGGTGGGCCTCCAGGTAAAACGTTGTTCAAGCAGATTTTGAATGTGCATGGCCAAAGTTATGTGAAAAGGTTGGTCAATTCAATTGTAAAAGTTAATTTTGTTGAGAATAAGTACAATAGAAGAGCTTTAAGAAACAGCATATGAAATATACCTCGCCACATTTCCAATTGCATTATCTGCAAAACTATACATTATTGGTGAAGACGGACTTTATCCATGATACACTGCTGGTTTTGGATGAGCAACAGGAAGTGAAGGTGCTATATGTATATCCATCCAATGTTCCCGATTCTGAAGCGATGAAATTGCTGGGGCTACCGTTTCAGCGAGTTCATGTCAACCTTCCGTTGCAAAGTTTAGTGTTTATTCCTACAGAAGTTTTTCAAGAGGATGATCAGGAGATTTATCAAGAATTTTTATCGGATAATCTGATAAACAGAACCTATACATATTCCTTGTCTTCTCTTGGAATAACGGCTTGTTATCAATACGACGTTTTGCTATTGGAGAGATGGAGACATATTTTTCCCGAGGCTGTTTTCTGTACGGATTTCCAGGCTGTTCTTCGGCACACACAAGCATATGTACCCTTACAAGGAGAGGTATTGGGTGCAAATTTTAGGGACACGCAGGTAGATCTATATGCATTTATCAATGGTCAGTTGCGCATATATCAAACCTTTGAAATGGCAGGTGTGGACGATCTACACTATTTTGTCTTGAGCTTGTTTAAAACATTGGACATACAGGGCGAAGCACAGAAATGTTTGGTGTCAGGCGTGGCGCATGATCATGTCTATGTCGATGCATTGCGTAAGTTTTCTCATCAGCTGGAATTTATTTCCCCTAAAAATACTTGGAAAACAGATAGGGCAGACCTGTTACTGGAAATCGAGCGGTTAGGTATAGTGTTAGATTCGGAGACAATATGCGCATTATAAGCGGGAAATTTGGCGGATTGCGATTAACCCCGCCTAACCATTTACCGGTCAGGCCGACAACGGATATTGCAAAGGAAGCGCTGTTTAATATCATGGATAACCGAATGGATTTTGGAGAAGCGGTTTGTTTGGATTTATTTGCCGGGACAGGAAACATAAGCTTTGAGTTGGTGTCGCGAGGAGCAAGGTCTGTTGAGTCGATAGACCTTCACTTTAAGTGCATTCAATATATTTCGGAAACCTGTAAAAAGCTGGGGATCGAGGAGATTAAGGCGAGAAAGGGGGACGTTTTGCGATTTATACAAACTGCTAAGGAGTGTTACGATTTTATTTTTGCCGATCCACCTTATGATTTAGCCATATTGCCTCAACTGGCAAACCGTATTTTGGAAAAAGGGTTATTAAAGGAAGGGGGGGTGATGGTTATTGAACACCCTTCTACACGAAAAATGGATGATTCGCCTTATTTTGTAGAGGTTCGGAAATATGGGTATTCTTCTTTTAGTTTTTATACATTGCCAAAATCGGAATAAATGATGAACACAGCTGTTTTTGCCGGATCGTTTGATCCGTTTACCTTTGCGCACAAAGATCTGGTCGATAGGGGATTAACCTTGTTTGATAAAATTATTATTGCCGTTGGCGTAAATAGCTCAAAAAAGAGCGTGATGCCCTTTGGAGATAGGGTAAAGGCCATTTCGGAATTGTATGTGCATAAGGATAGGGTAGAAGTGCATCGGTTTTCCGGATTGACCGTCGACTTTTGCAAGTCGGTGGGTGCCCAATATCTCTTACGTGGCTTGCGCAACACCAACGATTTTGAATTTGAAAATGCGATTGCACAAAACAACTTATTGTTGGCCCCCGAGATAGAAACATACTTTTTAATGGCCAGATCTGGCTTGGGCCATATTTCGTCGACAATTGTTCGCGACATTTTGGCTAATGGGGGCAATATATCTGACTTAGTACCCGGTGAAATATTGAAATATTTGCTTAGCGGACAAGTGGGCTAATTCACCCATTGGAAACCAAAGCAATGTAATTGAATTTGGTTTAAAAAACAGTATCATGTTCTATATTGCCGATTTACATTTACATTCTCATTATTCGCGTGCGACCAGTAAAGATCTCAACTTGGAAACACTTTACCAATGGGCACGTATCAAGGGCATCAACGTGATAGGCACGGGAGATTTCACGCATCCGCTTTGGTTCAAGGAACTTCAAGAAAAACTCGAACCGGACGGAACAGGTCTATTTAGATTGAAAAATCCACCCAAAGAAGATGTAGCAGGGTTTAAATGTGCTGCTATAGACGTTCGATTCTGTTTAACTTCGGAAATCAGTTCCATATACAAACGTGGCGATAAGGTACGCAAAAATCACAATTGCGTCTATGCACCCGATTTTGAAACTGTAGCACGCATCAATGCGAAATTGGGAGAAATTGGAAACTTAGCGTCTGACGGGCGTCCTATTTTGGGATTACCTTCGCGTGATTTATTGGAAATCGTCTTGGAAACCTCTGATGATGCCCATTTGATTCCGGCCCATATTTGGACACCCTGGTTTTCGATGTTTGGCTCTAAATCAGGTTATGATAGTGTACAGGAGTGCTTCATGGATTTGTCCGATCATATTTTTGCATTGGAAACCGGTTTATCATCCGATCCTGAGATGAACTGGCGGTTGAGCATGTTGGATAAATATACATTGGTTTCCAACTCAGATGCGCATTCGCCACAGAAATTGGGACGGGAGGCTAATCTTTTCAATACCGAACGTAGCTATTATGCGTTGTTTGATGCATTGAAAACCAAACCGTCCTATCGGCAGGACGGAAAGGGATTTTTGGGTACCTATGAATTTTTTCCCGAAGAAGGAAAATATCATATGGATGGCCATCGCAAATGTGATGTTTGTTTTGAGCCCGAAGAAAGCATCAAGCATAAAAACATTTGTCCTAAATGTAGACAACCACTTACCATCGGCGTCTTGCACCGTGTTACGGAGCTGTCCGACCGGAGACAGCCACAGCGCCCGGAAGGCGCCCCTGATTTCCATTACATCATCCCGTTGCCCGAGATACTTTCCGAAATCAAGGATGTCTCACCTTCGAGCAAAGCTGTCAATCAAGCATTCCGGCAAGTGATTTCTTCCTTCGGAAATGAATTTACCTTGTTGCAACAAGTGCCAGTAGAGGATATTGAGAAAAAAGCTGGACCAGTAGTTGCGGAAGCCACTCATCGAATGCGTACACAACAAGTGAACCCACAGGGAGGATATGATGGTGAGTACGGTACAATCAAAATTTTTAAGGAAGGAGAGCTGTTACAGCTTACTGGGCAGATGAATTTTTTTGGCATGGTGGACAAAACGTCCAAACGGAAAAGTAAAGAGACTGCTATCCACAAAGAACATGTGCCGGCGATTGCGTCAGAAGTAAACCAAATCGCCACGCTAAATGCCGCCCAACAGCTGGCCAGTGAAACGGAGGGAACGGTATTGGTTACGGCAGGTCCGGGTACTGGCAAAACCAAAACTTTGATTAACTGGATTGCACACTGTGTGCACTAAAGAAAGGTTTCCCCGCAGGAAATACTAGCTGTTACTTTTACCAATAAAGCCGTCGCAGAAATGAAAGAACGCCTTGCCACTGTGTTGGGCGATCTGTCAAGAGATATTGTATTAGGTACGTTTCATTCAATTTGCTTTAACCTGTTGCAAGAGCGTTATTCGCATTTGAACAAGGTTTACGATGCTAAAAATCGAGAAGTTATTCTTGGGATATTGTTTTCGGATAAGGAAGAAAAGGAAATAAAAAAACTGTCTGGCGAGCTGGAATATTATTTTGAAAGCCATGAGCCGACAGGCTCTGGCCCTTTAGTATATATTGTTGCAACCTATCGTGATTTTGTCATGCAACATGGCGGTATTGATCTGGCGGATATCATTGGAACGGTTGTACGCTTGTGGAATACCGACATCGCATGGTTGCAGGCCTGCCGTGAACGTTATCACTGCGTTGCAGTCGACGAATTACAGGACATTAATACCTTGCAGTATACGTTTTTAAAACTATTGGCAAAAGACAAAAATATATTTGCTATTGGCGATCCTGATCAAAGCATTTATAGTTTTAGAGGTTCGAATGTGCAACTGTTTTTCCAATTCGGTCGCGATTTCAAGGCGAAGGAAATCCAGCTACAGACGAATTATCGTTCTTCCCGATTTATTGTAGAAGCGGCAACAGCTGTTATTGATCATAATACGCAACGTAACCCATCGAAGCTGATAGCGATTAGGGAATGAACGTGAAAATCGTCGAGGGATGAGGGCCAAAAGAAGAAATTCCAGAATGGTTCAAAAAGAAATGGCATGAACAAGAAGATAAAACACTTTACAGCTGATGATGAATACATAGAAGCTAGCTTTATTGTCCATGAAGTGGAGAAGCTGGTGGGGGGCTTTCATACGTTAAGCGGAGGAAAACGACATACGGACAGTCACTATGGTTTTTCTGATATAGCAATTCTGTTTCGTACTCGTGCCATTGGAAAGGTATTGCTTTCAGTCTTCAAAAAATCGAGCATACCGGTAAGTTTTGGTGATGCTGCACCCTTTCTGGCAGATTATCCGTTTCACCTCATCATAGATGTTCTCAAGTTGTATCTGGACGCTAAAGATATGATTGCATTAGATAGTACGTTGACCTACGACTTTAGAATGGATAAAAAGCAAAAACAAACATTTTTGGCTGAAAATTCTGAAGAAAAACGTTTTGAAGCCCTTTTCGGCACAGAGGATTTTGCAAGTGATGGAGCAGAAAGTGCCATGAAATTCATATTTCAAAAATTCATTCCTGATGAAACATTAGACGACATCGGCTTGATTAGAAAAGACGTTATATTGAAAATAGCTAAAGAATGTGGTTCAGATATTGAACAATTTCTGCATCAACTTTTGTTAGGCACCTACACCGATGTAGCCCAACTGAAAACCGATGCTGTACAACTACTTACTTTCCATGCATCCAAAGTACTGGAGTTTCCCGTGGTGTTTATTGCAGGCTCTGAAGAAGGGATCACACCGACTTTAAAGAAGGATAGTGATATAGAAGAGGAGAGAAGGCTTTTTTATGTAGCCATGACACGTGCGAAGGATCAACTGTTTATTACACATGCTTCAGAACGCCAAGGTTTTAAAGAAGTCACAAAAAACAAACTATCGAGGTTTGTACAGGAAATACCCTCTTTATGGATAGAAACCGTGCACATACAGAAGAAACAAGCTAAGCCGGAGCAAATGAAATTGTTTTAAATAAAGGTTTGACCGTCTCCAGCCTCAAATACGGTGTCGATTTGCCAATTGGCCTTATCTTTAGAAGCTTGTACAGCAAGTTGGTCACAACGTTCGTTGAGCGGATGTCCGGCGTGTCCTTTCACCCATACCAGTTTGATTTGATGCCGCTTGTACAAGTTCATCAGTCGAAGCCAGAGGTCTTTATTCTTTTTCCCGGTAAAGCCCCTTTGTATCCAGCCGTATACCCATTTTTTTTCGATGGCGTCAATAATATACTTGGAATCGGAAAAAATCGTAACCTGCTGATTGGTGTTTTTAAGTGCTTCTAATCCAACGATTACCGCCATAAGTTCCATACGGTTATTGGTGGTTTTACGGAAACCTCCTGAAAACTCTTTTTCGACTAATTTGCCTTGAAAGTCAGGGTTGCTGCCTTTGTATATGGTTCTTAAGATGGTTCCGTAGCCCCCCGGACCAGGATTGCCACTTGATGCACCATCCGTATAAATCTCTATCATTGACCGCAAAATTATACAATATTTGGAAGAAGTTAAAAATGCTAAGTGAACAAAGGAAGGATTTCTTCCATACGGATGCCTGTCGCATTGGCTTTTTTTGTAATTTAGCATTTACGAATTGAAAAGATATGTCTCATCAATATAAAATAGGATTAATAGGTTTTTCCATTGGCGGACAGGTGTTTCATGCACCGTTTATTGCTGGGAACCCTTCTTTGGAATTATATAAAGTCACCGCCCGAAAAGAAGAGCAACAACAACTTTTGGCGGATAGATACCCGAAGGCTATTGCTGTACAGTCTGTCGATGATATCATAGATGACCCCGAAGTAGACATTGTCGTGGTAGCAACTTCCAATGATGTACATTATTCATTGGCTAAGCGTGCTTTGGAGGTTGGTAAACACGTGGTGGTGGAAAAACCTTTTACCATAACAACGGCAGAAGCAGATGAACTGATTGCCTTAGCAAAAGAAAAAGGACGTATTCTCACCGTTCATCACAATGCACGTTTTCACTCTGATTTTAAGACGGTTCAGAAGGTTATTGAAAGTGGTAGATTAGGTCCTGTTGTTAATTATCAAGCCAGGTTTGATCGTTTTCGTAATTATCGACGTGTAGGACAATGGCGTGAAGAGGATTTGCCGGGCTCAGGCATTCATTATGATTTGGGAGCGCATCTTATCGACCAAGCATTGCAATTGTTTGGAAGGCCTGAATCCGTTTTTGCCGATCTGCGCAAACAACGTGAAGGCGCAAAAGCAGTAGACGATTTTGAATTTATTTTGAGCTATCCAAACTGCAAAGTCTCCTTGTTCGGCCAAATGTTGGCCAAAGAACCTACACCCCGCTTTGCACTTTACGGATGGAATGGTTCTTTTGTAAAACCCGGTGTGGATCCGCAGGAGAATCTCCTCCGTGCAGGAGCTTTTCCTTATGAAGACAAAAATTGGGGACAGGAAGATACATCTATCTATGGCACATTGAATTTGTTGGAGAATGGCGAAGATGTGGTGGAAATTGTTCCGAGTGAGGTAGGTTCGGGTCAGGATTTTTACCAAAATTTGGTGGAGGTATTGAATGGACAGGCCGAACTGATGGTGAAGCCGGAACAGGCGCGGGACGTCATTCGGATCTTGGAAGCCGCAGAGCAATCTTGGAAAGAGCAACTGGTTATATCATTGGAAGGGGAATTTGGATAATTTGGAAAAGAGATAATTTGGAAATTTGAAAATTGTATAATTTGAGAATTTTATAATTTGAGAATTTGGAAATGACTGATCACTGACTACTGACAACTTTTTAATTTGAATAATTACGATGCGATTATTATAGGTGCGGGTGCTTGTGGCCTGATGTGTGCCGTGCAAGCCGGATTATTGGGCAAGCGGACATTGGTGCTGGAACGAAACGATAGACCAGGCGCAAAGATTCTGATATCGGGTGGAGGACGTTGCAATTTTACAAATCTGTACACCTCTGTGGAGAACTTCATCTCCGAAAATCCGCATTTTCTCCATACGGCCTTTTCCCGATGGACTGTAGAAGACACCATCTCTTTTTTTGAAACCTTTGGCAATATTCAAGGGCAGGAAAAAACGCTAGGACAGCTCTTTCCAACTTCTAATAAAGCCAAGGACATTGTGGCGGTTTTTACCAAGCTTATGTATGAAACGGAACAGGATATTTGGTTGCATACATTAGTTAAATCTGTTCATGAAAAAGAAGGTGGTTACGTTGTCGTCGTGGATAGAGATGGGAAAGAAGAGGCCATTGAAACGCGAAAAGTGGTATTGGCATCGGGTGGATTGCCGGTGGCTAAATTGGGTGCTTCGGATTTTGCTTTGCGCACAGCCCGCGAATTTGGATTGGAAATTGTACCGACGGCTCCGGCATTGGTGCCCCTAACGATCACGGGCAAAGATGCCGATTGGTATGCTTCATTGGCCGGTAATTCGGTTTTTGCACGGGTATACAACGACAGGGTCAGTTTTGAGGAAAATATTCTCTTTACGCATTGGGGATTGAGTGGTCCGGCCGTTTTACAGATTTCTTCTTATTGGCGTGCCGGCGAAACATTCACGATGGATCTTTTGCCAAAATTTCGCTTGGAAGAGCTGATCCAAAGCGAACGCAATGCAGGCGGAAGGCGTACCGTAGGGCAATTGTTGCACGATTATTTTACAAAGCGCATGGTGGATGCCTTTGGGAAATTTTTGCCGATAGATCAAAAAATCGCTTCTTTGAGCAAAGCTGACGCAAAAGCAGTGTGTGATACTATCCACATATTTACGGTGAAACCGGCCGGAGATAAAGGCTATGACAAAGCAGAAGTGATGCGAGGGGGAATCTGTACCAATGAGTTGCATCCACGCACCTTAGTGTCTAAAAAGCATCCCGGGCTGTATTTCGGTGGCGAAGCGGTGGATATCACCGGATGGCTTGGCGGTTATAATTTTCAATGGGCTTGGGCGAGCGGTTATTTGATCGCGCAGGATTTGTAAAATATCAAAAAATTACGCAATCGTTTTAAACAGTCTTCCATCGCCTTATTTGGGTTTCATCCATTTTCTGTTTCATAAATATTACAATGTAAAATCGTTGCCCATTGCTTTTTAAGTTAGTTTAGGCATGTAATTTAAATTAAAATGCTAGACCATCTTATGAAGAAAGTATTTCTTTTTTATGTATTGCTGGGCATCTCCTCCCTTTCCCATTCCTTAGCACAGACTGCCCGTGAAGTTCAGTCTTTGTATAACGATCTCTCGGTGTTTGAAGATGCCTTGGCTACCCAATTAAAAAAAGGTATTAAGGCATCTGCTATCCGTAATATTCAAAATGAAAGTGTTAGACAGGTTGCACAACAATTGTTGGAAAAAACCTACAATACCGAATATCGTATAGCTCGTTACAAAGCGTTGCTGTCACCAACGGTATTAGGGCAGAACCTCTCTATAGGCGACGGCTACAGTAAATATGAAAATGTGACAGGCGTATATCTTCCGTTGGGGAAAAATATCGTTATTGTTGACCATATTCCAGCTGATGCACGCGTGAAATTATTGATCCCCAATTGGGAGCGACGAGCACCCGAAGGTGTCGAGCCTACAAAGGACCCGAATGGCTGGGGGTTGAAAAAGCAAGAATTTAATTTAAGAAATGGTGTGAATGTCATTGATGTAAAAGAGTTTGGAGGTCTGGCCTATATTGATTATTTCGTCAACGAGCTGGATAATCAGCCCGAAATTGCAGTCCATTTTTTGAATGCAGCAGTAAACGGTTATTTTGACAATGCCATACACAGCAATGCTGACTGGGACAGACTGCTTGAAAATGCGGTATACCCGGTGTTGGATGCGAAAGGCAAGCATATCCAGGTAGCTTATCCGAAAGAGGCATTGAAAAAATATGCCACAGGAAGAGGCAAGGATTTGATTAATAATTACGACTCCCTTGTTTATCGTCAACATCGCTTGATGGGATTGGAAAAATACCAATCAGTGCCTGAAAACAGAATTTTGGCACGAGTCAACTATAACTATTACATGTTTAGAGATGGCGATGGTGTGGCCTATATGGGCGTAAAACCCGGCTATGCGATGGGAATGGTTGCGAATCCTGATGTGGTCATTAAAGGTGATCCTTGCTGGGGCTTCTCGCACGAAGTCGGCCATGTGCATCAATTGAGGCCTTATTTTAATTGGGGTGGATTAGGCGAAGTCAGCAATAACCTGTTTTCGCTCTATGTCACACGATCTTTTGGTAATAAAACCCGTGTTTCGGAACAAAACAACTACCAAAAATCCAGAGACAGCATTATCAATAGAGGTATTTCCTACTTACAAGATTCGGATGTGTTCAATCGCTTGATTCCGTTTTGGCAGCTTCAACTTTATTTTGAAGGCGTTGGCAGTAAACCTGATTTTTATGCCGATTTGTTCGAAGCATTCAGGCAACAGGCTAAAGTGGATCGTACACAAGGGCGTACGACCCGAGGGGGTAACTGGGCAATGGATCGCTTAGTGGCTAGCAATCCAGCAGTTTATCAGCTAAATTTTGTCAGGAAAGCCTGTGAAGTCAGCCAAACCGACCTGACAGATTTCTTTGATAAATACGGATTTTTCTATGTTGGTGAGATCGATATCGAGGATTATGGAAGGTACAAATATAACATGACGCAAGAAATGGTAGACGAATGCAAAACGGCCATTAAAGCCTTGAATCTACCGCAACCCAAAGTTGACATTACCACGCTAAAGGACTAAAGATGTTCGTTCATGTTGTGGAACACGTCTTAAGGATGTGTTCCACAACATGGTCCTTATCCACATAAGTTTATAGCCGCCAGCACATATTTTGTTTGTATTTTCAAAATATCATTGATTTTGGTGATAAAATCAATTATCACTGATTTTAGTGATAAATCAAAATATCACTGATTTTGGTGATATGTAAAATTATCACTAATTTAGATGATAATTTTATAAATGATGGTCAGTATTTTAACAGGTGATATTGTGCAATCGCGTAGCGTGGATCCCAACATATGGCATCCTTTGTTGGAAGAATCACTAACTGCATATTCTACGAAATTCGACATTTTTAGAGGTGATAGCTTTCAAGCTGAAATACCGTTAGAGGATACTTTTAAAGCAGTTTTCTATATCAAATCGGCTATGCTTAAAGTGCAACTGGATGTCCGTATAGGTGTTGGAGTAGGGCAAAAGGAAATCGATGCTCGACATATCAAGAACGCTTTCGGCTCTGCCTTGACTTACTCAGGGGAAGCTTTTGAAGCCCTGAAGAAGGAAACTATCCATGTGAAATCCGGAAACGAAAAATTAGATGAAATGTGCAATGTGATGCTTACCTTGGTAACGGAACTATGCAGTCGATGGACGCCAAATATGGCCGAAACCGTCCTGGCAATGTTGCTTCACGAGCAGATGAATCAGGTGGACCTGGCTAAGCTCCTACATCGAAAGCATCAAAGCCAAGTGAGCACAGCGTTGCAGAAAGCGAGCTTCACGCAGGTGAAAAGAGCGATTGACTATTGTACACAAGCATTGTTGCGGTTATGATTACGTTGTTTTTAAAATTGTTGTTGGCGCACCTCTTAGGTGATTTTGTTTTACAGCCCAGGTCATGGGTTAGAAAAAGAAAAGAGCATATAGGCTATTTATTGTTACATATGCTCGTGCATGCTGTGCTATTGGTCATTTTGTTTTTGCCAGAACTGTCGGACAATCTGCAACTTATCATCTTTATTGTTTGTTCGCATCTGTTGATTGATAGTTTGAAAATTGGATGGGAAAAGCAGTGGCCATACAAGCCTTTTCACATTTTTATCATAGACCAATTCTTGCATCTCTTAGCAATAATGGCTGTTATCTTATATCAATTTGGTCTTCCCGAAGAATGGATACCTCTTGTTTTTTCTGATAAGACCATGTTGTATATCATTGCCTTTCTGTTAACAACCTGCGTGAGCCCGATTGTGTTGCGTGTTTTCTTTAGCAAATGGAACAAAGAATCGGATGTGGCGACTAAACCTGGTACGTCATTGGCTGATGCAGGATTGCTTATTGGCATTATGGAGCGCTTGTTGATCGTCCTGTTCATTCAGTTGGGATTCCTTTCAGGTATTGGGTTTTTATTGGGTGCAAAGTCCATCTTTCGATTTGGCGACCTGACCAATGCCAAGGACACCAAGTTTACAGAATATATTTTGTTGGGAACGTTAGCCAGTTTTGTCTTGGGTATTGGAATAGGCTACGGCTTGAAATTAGGCTTAAAATATTGGATATAATCATAAAAAATTAGGTTTGTAACCAAAAAGTGAAAGACGAATGACTTGATTTTCTAAAATTAAATAGTACCTTGTTCGCAAATAACTTAACCATGAAACGAACATTTTTCCTCCTTGCATTTGTATTTTTTAGTGCGGTTTTCCAAAACGTATTTGCGCAATCTGATATTGATCATGAATTGCGGGCTATTGCTGCTGCCCATAAAGCCGTAGGCTTGGCTGTAGTCGTCGTGAAAGATAATAAGCCGATTTATAAAAAGGCGGTGGGATATAAAAATTTGGAAACCAAAGAACCTTTGCATATGGATGATTTGTTCCGTATTGCTTCCATTTCCAAATCGTTCTCTGCGACAGCCATTATGCAGTTGGTGGAACAGAATAAGGTATCATTGGACGATGATTTTGGAAAATTGGTTGGTTTTCGTATCCGTAATCCTAAATTCCCGGACGATGTGATCACCTTACGCATGGTGCTGTCACATACTTCCAGTATCAACGACCGAAACGGTTATTTTGATTTGAATGTTATCAATCCCGACAAAAACCCGGATTGGGCAAAGAGTTATAACGATTATGCTCCAGGGACAACCTATCAATATTGTAATCTGAATTTTAATATGGTAGGTGCTGTATTAGAACGTCTGACCGGTAAAAGGTTTGATATTTATGTCAAAGAGAAAGTATTGGCACCATTAGGCCTACAGGCTGGTTATTGTGTGGACTCGTTAGACAGCGATCGGTTTGTTTCCCTTTATGAATATAATAAGACGACGGACACTTTTAAAGAACAGCCCACAGCTTACAACCCACGTAGCGAGGAAATCAAAAACTATATAATGGGACTATCCACAACAGTTTTTTCACCTACAGGAGGATTGAAAATATCTGCCGAAGATTTGGCAACCTATATGCAGATGCATATGAACTATGGGAAATATAAAAACGTCCGTTTGCTCAAGAAAAAAAGTGCAAAGTTGATGCAACAAAAGGTAAATGAGAAGAGTGGTTATGGTTTGGCACTTCATGAAGCCAACAAATTGATTCCTGGTGTGCACCTCATTGGCCATACCGGATCGGCTTATGGGCTTTACAGCGCTATGTTTTTCGATCCAAAGAAGAAATTTGGTTTTGTGCTGATTACCAACGGTTTTTTGCCGATAGAAGAGAACGACTACATGAGTGTATCGTACAAAGCGATTAATTACCTGTATGATGTTTTTATCAAAAAATAGGTCTCTGAAATTTGTTTGAATAAATTGGCTTGTTTTTTGTATCTTTCCAAGTAGCAACCAATAAGGAGAAGCGTATGAGGATAAATTGTTTTTATATTATCCTGTTTCAGGTGATGACAATAGCTACAGTATCGGGCCAAACGTTAAATATTGCCGATATACGAAAGGACTTTAAAATCGGCCATAAGGACGAAGATATTTGTAAAAAACATTTGGAATCGTTGGAAAAACATGCCGATTCTCCCGTAGAAAGAGGTTACGAAGCTGCATATAACATGTTTATGGCCAACCATTCTTCTAACCCATTCAAGAAAATGAGTTATTTCAAAAACGGTCGAGATATGCTGGAAAAGGAGATTTCCAATAATCCTAACAATGTCGAATTGCGCTACATCCGTTTATGTATTCAATATTACATTCCATCTTTCTTGGGCTATAAGCAAAATATCGAAGAAGACAAGACGTTTATGGTTGAAAATCTGCATAAGATGAACGACAAATCTACCAAAGAACTTCTATATGTCTATCTTAAAGGAGCAAAAATGTATTCGGATGAAGAATTGGCCTTGCTTGGGAGGTGAGCGGATGAAATGTATTGATTCCTAATTCAGTATATTAAGGAACTTTAACCCCACGACGAAACCATTTGTTGCCCTATTGCCTTGCAATGAACGGACAAAGTCGAACCGCAACATTCGGAATTTTCCCCAACCAATATTATCAAAACCAGCAGTCATCTCATGATAAGGCTGGTGTTGCGTAGTGGCCAGATGATGATAACCTAAGATGAGGTTCCACTGTAAGGCATTTAGCCCTGGAATCCTATTCGTTAGGAATCCTTTAAAATTGTGCTCGACATGAAATTCCAGATAAGCATCATTTGTGCTATTGGCATAATAAGGCATATTTAAGAATTCATTCGTATAATTTGCCGTTGTTCCAACATGTGTTAGATTGCCATTGAAATGCTTGTAATCTGTAAAGGAGATATCGTTTCCGTTAAAGATTTTTCCAGTATTTAGTCGAGCATGCATGATGCCCACATTTCCAAAAGATATATTCTGCGTCATTTGAGAGAAAAGTATTTGATGACTGTATTTTTCCTCATTAATGCCTATATGATGTTGATATCCAACAATTATCGTCGGCATTTTACCTTCATTTAACAATACTTTGGCATCCGGACGTTCAATGGCTTTCATGCCCGGACTCCATTGTAGAGCCACCCCCAATTTCAATAGATTATGCTCTTCAAACGCCGCGGTTTCATTATCCTGCGGAAGTAAAGGATTGTTCGACACATACGGCTTGTCTCTTTTGACGAAAGCATAATCGGTGTGGTTGAAAAGAGGCCCACGGTTTATATAGGAACTATTTACAAATATGCGTAACGGTACGGAAATGTTTTGGGCATATGCCACTGTGATAAATCTTTTTTGATAAACCTGCATAAAGTTCTCCTTGAAAAAAAGAGCCGATACCATATTAATCAAGGGTTTTATGCCGCCGTTTTCATTGAACTGTACCACTTTGTTTCCTCCTTCAATACTCAGAACGGCAAGGTTACGTGTATTGAAACGATGTAGCAAATTTCCGGTAATACGTAATTTTTTGTCGGCTAAACCATACTGGAATAAAGTGGACACATTGGTATACCTACCTATTTGTGGTCTGCCAAATTTAGCACCTACAGTTGCTGTGAAATTCCAACCTTGTACAGGATTGAATCCTGTCGCGAAAATGTTTGATAAGCCTTTATATTCAAATTGTAGCTCTTTATGGGAATTTTGATAATGATATCCTACGATGATATCCAATGGCTTGAATTTATTTTGTTTACTATCGATGGAATCAAGATATTCTTTGCTTGTCCGAAAAGCTTGTATACTATCCTTTTGTACATAGTCTTTTATTTCCTCATCTGTGAGTGGCATGGGTCTCATGCTTGCCCAAAATGTACTGTCTTTTAAGTTTGCCTTTTCATCAATTTTACTGATGGTTGATCCAAAAGTGCCTTTCTCAAAATGGTCTACGAAAGTATAGTCGGAGAAATTGTGGGTGTAACGTCCATTCATATTGATACCCAGCAAACCGAGATTGAAATCTATGGTCTGCAACGATTTGGTCCATCTGGCATCTTTGGCATTATAATTATAATGCTGTACTAAATGCAGTTTATCGATGATGGGTTGTTGCATTCTGTATCCGAAAATATAAAAATCAACGGCATATATTTCCCAGCTATCGTCTACGATATATAGAAAACCTTCCACGACAGGTTCTTTATCGCGTTTCGGAAGAACTTGTATTTTATGAATGACGTGATTATCCTCTTGATGACTGTCGATAAGCTTATAAGTATAATAGCTGAAAGCGGATCCTGAAATAGGAGAGATGATTGCTGTACTTAGGTCTACATGTTCACTATAAAAATCAAAATTCGTTCCGATGGCTGTATTGAAGCTAAAACCTCTGTCATCACCGCTTACTTTGGAAGCGACGATGTGCTCATATAATTTGTTGGGTTTCTGAAAACTTATTTTTGAGGTTGTTTCAGATAAATAGATAATACCTGAACGGGATGAATCCAAAAGACCTGATATTTCATCACCAATTTCAGTAAACGCAATCTTTTTGGGTAGATTTTTGATGCGCATGATTCCTTTGGAATAAAAATCTGCATGATACTTATCATTTTTATCACTGTTGATTTTCCGATGGGCGATAGCTTGTCTAATAATGCGATTGGCTGGATTTTCACTGACATTGACCACAACTTCATCAATGGTATTTTGTTCGGGTTGCAGTGTCACATTCAGGTAAATGGGAGAGTTGTCGATATATAAATTTTTTGCTTCTGTACGAAATCCAATGCTTTTGATAATCAAGGTCTGTTCACCCTTTGGCAATTGTTTAAGTGAAAATTCTCCGTTCAAATTAGTGGATGTACCCAAGTAACTATTTTTTAATACAATGCTTACGGATGGTAAAGGTTCATTATTCGTGTCTTTTACCACACCGGATACTTGAGCCTTCAAGCAAATAAAACATAGGAGAAAGATGGCAATGAAATAAATCTTCATGGATAATTTGATTGTCTGTATTTCGATTGTCTAAAAATAGTGTTATTTTTTTGAGGGGACGGGTGAATTTGTGTTAAAAAAATTGTTTCTGTAGAATATGAACAGAATAATAAAAATAGAAACAAATAAAGGGAGTTTTTCAGAGACAAAGCTTATTGTTTATATATTTGTATGGCATTTTTGGGATATTTTATAGTTTTGAATAAATGTCGAAAGCAGAATTTTCATTTCTCAAATAATAGCATATCTTTTTAGGCATGTACTAAAAAAATACCGTGCGAATCCGTAACTTTGCGGCATGTCTGAAAAAATTGTCATTCTTGATTTTGGCTCGCAGTACACCCAGTTGATCGCGAGACGCGTTCGTGAGCTGAACGTTTACTGTGAAATATATCCCTATAACAATCTTCCTGAATTTGACGAAACGGTGAAAGGAGTGATTTTCTCTGGTAGTCCGTATTCTGTCAGGCAAGAAGAAGCTCCCCAAATTGACTATAAAGCGATTCAAAGCCGTTTTCCATTATTGGGTGTCTGCTATGGCGCACAATATTTGGCACAGCAATCGGGCGGAGAAGTTCTGCCTTCTGAGATTCGTGAATACGGGCGTGCCAACTTGCAGTTTGTCGATCAGGAAAATCCCTTATTGAAAGGTATTCCAGTACAATCGCAGGTTTGGATGTCACATGGCGATACCATCAAGGGAGTGCCTGCTCATTTCAAAGTGATTTCGAGTACAGACAAGGTACGTGTTGCGGCGTATCAAATAGAAGGTACAAATACCTATGGCATCCAGTTTCACCCCGAGGTAACACACAGTACCGATGGTCAAGTGTTGATTAAAAACTTTGTCGTAGATATCTGTGGATGTTTGCAAGATTGGACACCAGACGCCTTTGTGGAAACAACGGTAGCAGAACTTAAACAACAGTTAGGTAATGACCATGTGATCATGGCTTTATCTGGTGGAGTGGATTCCACAGTGGCAGCTGTATTGTTGCACCACGCTGTCGGAAAAAACCTGCACTGTATTTTTGTGGATCACGGCCTATTGCGCAAAAACGAATATGAGCAAGTGCTGGATTCCTATAAAAATATGGGATTGAACATCAAAGGCATCAATGCGAAAGATCTGTTTTATAGCAGGTTGGCTGGTGTCTCCGAACCTGAACAAAAACGTAAAATCATCGGAGCTGCGTTTATCGATGTTTTCGATCAAGCCGCCAAAGAAGTCCAACATGAACTTCCTGAAGGTATAGAAGCAAAATGGCTAGGTCAAGGCACGATATATCCGGATATTATCGAATCGATTTCAGTAAAAGGGCCTTCTGCCACGATCAAATCGCACCATAATGTAGGAGGATTGCCCGACTTTATGAAACTTAAAGTGATTGAGCCATTAAAAACATTATTTAAGGATGAAGTTAGGCGCGTAGGCAGAACATTGCAAGTCGACCCTAATATTCTTGGAAGGCATCCTTTTCCTGGTCCGGGTTTGGCTATTCGTATTCTTGGAGACATTACGGCAGAAAAGGTACGAATTTTGCAGGATGCAGATGATATATATATTCGTAACTTAAAAGAGTCTGGATGGTACGATAAAGTGTGGCAGGCAGGAACGATCTTTTTACCTATTCAATCGGTCGGCGTAATGGGTGATGAACGTACATATGAGCATGTGGTCGCCCTAAGAGCTGTAGGATCATTAGATGGTATGACGGCAGATTGGATTCACCTACCATATGACCTCTTGGCTAAAATTTCAAATGAAATCATCAATCATGTTAAAGGAATCAACAGAGTTGTCTATGATATCAGTTCAAAACCACCAGCAACGATTGAGTGGGAGTAAACTATTGCTTGCAGTAGGATTTATTCTAACATTAGGTGCCTGTTCGCCCAAAACCACAGGAGTGCTCCGTTCACCGGATCATCGAGGTGGAAACGTCGGAGCTGTTTCCCAAAAAGAAGAGAAACCTGAGGAGAAAAAGACTGAAGAGACAATCTACGAAGCAAAAAAAGCCGAAGCACTCCGAAATAGCATTGCGCTAGTATTGCCTTTTCAATTGGACAGGGTAAGCCCTTCGACTTTATCAAAAGAAGATATCGATCGATCTGCGGTGGCTTTGGATTTTTACCAAGGGTTTCAGTTAGGCTTGGATCAGCTCTCCAAAGAAGGAAAATCATTTACGTTACGAATTATAGATTCTCGTGATGATGAAGCCCAAAATTCCAATATAGCGAAGTCCGAAGAAGTGGCAAATGCCGCAATTATCGTGGGACCTGTTTACCCTAAAGAGATTCGTACTTTTGGAGCAAATTTGTCTAATAAAAACATTTTGCAGATCAATCCGTTGGCAGCATCTCGAGCGAGTGATTTTAATTTGCCAAACTTAGTATCGCTAACACCTTCTATCAACGTGCATACCAAAGCGATGGCCACGAAAGTAGCTAAAGATTGTGGTGCTAATGATGTGATTATCATTTACAATACATCTGACAATGACGGTCGACAATTCATTAACGGTTTCTCGACCGAGTTGAAACGTCTAAAACCCAATATACAAGTTCGCTCCGTTTCGAATATCGAACAGATGAACGAAGCATTGGTCACCACAGGAAAGAATTTGTTGGTTATTGGAACGACTGATAAGTTCCAATTGCGGGTCTTTTTGAATAATTTAGACAGCAAAATGGTTGAAAACAACTATTCGTTCCATATCTATGGGCATCCACTTTGGGATCGTATTGATTTCAGTGCTTACGGAAATTTTGCAAGTTATTCACCTGTTATTAGCGTGGAAAGCCACATGAAACCGACATCTTCCGAAGCTGTGGCATTTAAGGATCTGTACTATTCACTATATGGTGTTAATCCTTCCGATCATTCCTATAAAGGTTACGATGCTGCACGCTACTTTGGATCGCTATTGGCTAAATATGGTGAAAACTATGCAAAGCATATTACCGACGAAACATTTGACGGCTTATTTAGTTCCTATCGGTTTGAATACAACAGTGCTTACGGATATGTGAACAGTTCGGTATCTTATAAGGTATATAGAGGCTCTTCTTTTCAATTGAATTAATGGCAACTGTTAACGCGCATAGGGTAGGACAACAGTTTCGTAATTTTCAGCGCGTACTGGATGCTTATGCCTTTAATGAGCCTTTATCCCGCTTCCTTAGTGGTTTTTACAAAGAAAATAGACAGATGGGGTCTTCGGACAGGCGGATAACATCTCGGCTGTGCTATGACTATTTTCGTTTAGGGAATGCCGTTCCGCATCTCGATTTACGTGAGAAATTGACGATAGCTACGTTTTTATGCGAAACGGAAAGTGACTTGGTGGCCTCGGATAAACCGCTATGGCTCACTAAAATGGGGGCTCCCGTGTCAGAGAAGCTCAGCTTTCTGGAAGAGGGGGGATTATCCATTCGAAACCAGCTTTTTCCATTCGTCGATTATCTTTCCAAGTCTGTTGATAAAGAGGCTTTTGTCCTTTCTCATTTAACACAACCAGATTTGTTTATCCGTGTGCAACACGGCAAAACCGACCATGTGGAACAAGAATTGCAAAAACATGCCATTCCGTTTGAAAGAGTTGAGTATAACTGTTATCGATTACCTAACGGTAGCCGGTTGCAGGATCTCAAAAAAATAGAAGGGTATTTTGAAGTTCAGGACCTATCTTCGCAACAAGCTATACATTTCGTTGATCCAAAGCCAGGAGAAAAATGGTGGGATGCCTGCGCAGGATCTGGAGGCAAATCGTTGATGTTATTGGATACATATCCTCATCTTGACTTATTGGTATCAGACGTACGGATGAGCGTGCTACGCAATTTGAAAGAGCGTTTCCAGAAGGCTCATGTTCGTGCGCCTTACCATCAAAAAATCCTGGATTTAACCGCTGACATTTCAGGTGTTATAGCTAAAGAATCATTTGACGGCATTTTGTTGGATGCCCCTTGTTCCGGGTCAGGGACATGGGGAAGAACGCCTGAAATGATGCAACCGTTTACGGTGGAAAAGCTATCGGAATTTTCATCCTTGCAGAAAAAAATAACCGGAAATGTTATTCCATATCTTAAGCCCGGAGGAATACTGCTATATATTACCTGTTCGGTCTTTGAAGCGGAGAATGAAAATATAGTTCAGTTTCTTGAAAAAGAACACGGATTGGCTGTTGAGAAAATGGAGATTATAAAGGGTTATCTTAAAAAAGCAGATAGCATGTTTATCGCTTGCCTTCGAAAAAATTAAAGGCGGGTATATCTTCCATTGTGGAGCATATGAAGACTAAATAGTAAACATACCAATTAGATAATTGATAAATTACCCTGAATGTACCTTTGCTTGTATCGTACAAGATCTCGGGAATTAGAAACATAGGTCATTTTGGTATCCTTAAAAATATAGTTTACCGCTTTCTGTTCCATAGATCTTAAAAAGCATTCAAAATTCTTATAAATTTCGATACGTTCTTCGCTTGTAAATTTACTGTTTTGTAATATCCAAACAAACTGTTCATCGTCTATCTGGAAATTAACGGTTTTGGGACTATCTCTTTTAAAACACACCAAAGGTGTTTCCATGTCGTTCATAAATAAGGCAAAACCAACCTGATCTTCACCTATTTTAACGACATACGCATAGAAATCCACGGTCCCTATTCGTTGATTATCTATGGAGATAAGCTTGGTATACATAAGTAGATGGTTAATTTGAGCACTACCAATATAAGAAATTTTGAATTATAAAAAAAATATAGTTAAATTTTGCTTATAGGGGTAATCTCCTTTTTCACGAGAAAAAGAGAATTGCCATTAACCATCTGTGTAATGGAGGTTTTCCGGATTTATTGGAAAGATAAATGAATCTTTTTAAAGCCGAGCCCTTCCAATAGCGGTTTGAAAACATGCATGGCATTGGATTCGGTTTGTTTCAATATATCTGATTTTTTAACCTGTCTAGTAATTTCTTCTTCGGCTCCCTTGAACGCCTCGTCCACTAGCTTTGCCTCTCGGAAAAACGCCATTTTTGTATCGTATACCTTAGATGCTTTGTGATCTATCTTCACATAGCAGAGCTCAGCCTTCGGTAAGGCGATGGAAACAGAATCTCCAAAAACCTGTACATCCTCTTTGGAGAGCTTTGTTAAATCGACACAACCGACAGCATCTGCTTTTACAATGAGCAATACAGAAGCATCGGGAAGATAGGTGCTTCGGTTGGTATGTTCCAATATGTCGCTGAAACGATATTTCACCAGTTCTAATCTGCCCATGGCCTCAATCCGTTCCAACACCATTCGGTGTTCGGTTTTGGAACCAACGGACTTGGTTTTGGACCAAATGAACCAACTTAACAGTGCGATGAAAATTAAGAATAGCAGGAATGTGAAAAATTTACGCATATCCAATAAATACAAATCATAGGCCATTCTTGGACAGTGATTTGTAACATTTTTAAACACCTTTGGTTTGGATACTTATTTTTTCAATGGTATATCCCGATTGATTTCTACCATGTCTACTTCCTGACTTTTTGAATCTCCTAACAAATGCTCGGCGAAGTAGTCCGCCATTTTCCAGAAAAAATATTCGGTCATGTTGCCAAAGCCGTGCCGTTGTCCAGGCAACAGCAGAAAATCAAAACGTTTGTTTGCCTTGATAAGGGCTTCGGCCATACGAATGGAATTGGCCGGATGGACATTGTTGTCTATGTCACCTGTTGCAATCAAAAGCTTTCCTTTTAGATTTTTTGCCAAATCAGTGTTACGTTCAATTTGGTAAGAAAAAGTAGTATCGCCTTTTGCATCGATTTTTTCCACCACACCATGGTGTCGTTCGCTCCACCAACGGTTATAGATGTTGTTCTCGTGGTTACCGGCACCAGAGACGGCCACTTTAAAGAAATCAGGATATACTAACATGGCCGCAGTCGACATGAAACCACCTCCCGAATGTCCCGTGATACCTACACGATTGATGTCAATGAATGGATGACGATCTGCCAACTGCTCAGCAGCCACCTTTTTGTCTTCAAGTCCGTAATCCCGTAGATTACCGTAACCATAGGTATGGTACCATTTTGATCGATCGGGATGGCCTCCGCGATTTCCAACAGTGATGACGACAAATCCCATCTGTGCTAAACGATCGATACGGTCCATACTTCGTCCAAAAGATTTGTTGACCGCTTCAGTCTGGGGTCCCGGGTAGACATATTCCACAAGGGGATATACACAGGTAGAGTCAAAATCAAAAGGCTTGTACATCACACCATAGAGATCTGTAACGCCATCTCCGGCTTTGACCTTGAACGGCTCGGGAAACTTGTATCCTGCGGCAAAGAGTTGCGAAAGATCAGCTTCTTCTAACTTCATAATCAGCTGTCCGGTGGCACTGTACAGATCAGAAACAGGAATGGTGTTTACGCGTGAATAGTTGTTTATGAAAAACTTGCCGCTTTCGCTCACATGGACTTGATGGTCGTAATCTCCCTTATTGAGCAATTTGGGTTGGCCACCGTTTATGGAAAGAGAATAGTGATGTAGATAATAAGGATCTTCATTTTCTTCCTTGCCATTGGCTGTGAAGGTAAATTGTTGCGTTGCCGCATCATATCCCGTGATATTACTGCAGTTATATTCTCCGGATGTTAGCTGTCTTACCAATGTGCCATCGCTATTATAAAGATAATAATGTCCCCAACCGTCGCGTTGAGACCAATGGATAAATTGTTTTCCGTTATTCACGAAGTAAGGTTTTTGGACATCCAAATAGACATTGGAACGTTCTTCCACAATGGTACGTGTCGAACCGTCTACGCTTACAGCCACGATATCAATCCGCTTCAGATCGCGACTGGAACGGCTAATGTAAAATTCGCTATTATTGCCAAGCCAATAATGTATATAGTGCTTGCCAGTATAGCTTGTTTTGTCCCTGTTTTTACTGTAGATACCGACTGTTTGATTTTTGAATGCAGCCACATCTACCTGTCTGGATTGCAATGTACTGGCATCGAAAATATACAATTCTACTTCTGTTGAATCGGTTTCACCGGGCATCAGATATTTGTATGTTTCCAGAGTTGGTCTTTTCAGTCCAACGTTATTGATAACCCATAGTGGGTTCAAGTGCCGGTTGTCCTTGCGCGTCATGGCAAAGTGTTTTCCGTCAGGGGACCAGCTCAGGTAAACAGATTTTCGTTTCTTCAGTTCTTCATCTTCCTTAGCATCGCCAGTGGTTGTACTGTATTGATCACCTCCCCATGCATAATATTGTATTCCATCAGTCGTGATTTGATGTTCGACAATAGTGGAGTCTTTTTCATCCTTGATAGCCTTTTCAAAATTCTCGCGATCCATCCAATATAGATTATAGTTCTTGGCAAAGAAAATGCGGGTAGTATCGGGTGAGTAGGACGCCCAAAACGGTCTTGATTTTTCTTTAAGTGTATCCGAAATTTCTTTTAACTGCTTGCTGGCAATATCGTATTCTAAAAAGAAAACTTTTTTCTTAATGGTATCTGATTTATTGGTCAACTTTTCTCTTTCTTCTTTATTCTTTACGGTATCCTTTGTACTCCTCACTTCAAAACGGATACGTTTTTCATCATCTGTAAATTTGAGATTCTCCAGTTGTAAATGCTGTGCATCAAATGGGTTTTTGACAATACGTGTCACCTGCCGGGCCATATCGGCATTGTCAAAAAGAAGTTGTTTGGAACGATTCGCCGGATCCACCAAATACCACCTTTTTCCAGAAGAGGTCTGATATTCATACCAAAACCTGTCAGAATGATTGATCCAATTAGGGGTTACTTCGGTAGAGAAAATCATGGTCCGAAGCTTGGAGGGTGAGAATTTTGCGGCGAGATCGTAGTTGGCTTTGACAATTGTATTTTTTTCCTGAGCGTTGGTATAAACGTACAGTAAAGTCAATAAATAGATAAATATAATACGCATGGTATAAGTAAAGTTAAGCATTCGTTAATTGTCTGCTAAAGTATTGAAAAATGTATGGATTATAAGATAGAGGTATGTAAAATTTTGAGGACATTGCGGGAACGCGTTATCTGAAATTTGGACGCGCGGTGAGAGGAGAGAAGGACCAAGGTATAGAACTTAAAATCATCAAGTAGGTGATCCAATAGCGTTTCCACAAATAGGTGAATACGCCGGGTTCTCGCAGTTTTTTCCAGGACTTAAACGTGCAAAAATTGAGAAGAACGATGGCAAGACTCATCATGGTCATGTGCTCCAAGCCGAAAAACCTTAGATCCCGTTGCTTGACACCGAGAGCCACGTTGTTCCAAAAACTGTCTACGATAGGACTTTGCAGGTAAAGCACCCACCCGATGCATAATTGCATGTCATAAATGCAGGTGAACAATATGAGTATGAATAGATGCCGCCCGGTGAATGTTGTTCGTTTCTTGTGGTGTATATAAATCCATAGTATTTGTACCAACATGGCTAAGAGGATCAGCCATCGGAAGTAGGAGTGCCAGGTTAATAATTGTGATGAGCCCATTTAATTGTATTGTTTGGTCTGAATGACTAAAATTAATATAAAATTGAATAAAAGTTATGTATGAAAACCCGTTGTGCATTTTAAATAATGCTGATTTTTAAATTGTTGATATTTCTGTTGAATATGTTTTTGTTGATGTACTGAATTACTGTCATGGCCGTTATCTTTGTTAATATCCTGGTCTTGAAAC
>Ga0222429_100227_pt1 | contig 70982 bp, 61 predicted proteins | sample 1B50Ametagenome_FD_182475 | JGI IMG/M metagenome (GOLD analysis project Ga0222429, IMG submission 182475) | Enriched microbial communities from leaf-cutter ant dump, University of Wisconsin, Madison, United States - 1B50A (version 2) | ecosystem: Environmental > Terrestrial > Nest > Insects nest...
TGCAGCCCGTGCTCGAAGACACCGAGAAGGAGCTGGAGGAGGCCGCCACCAGCCTGGGCGCCACGCGCTGGCAGATCTTCCGCCACGTGATCCTGCCGGCCATCACGCCCGCGCTGCTGACCGGCTTCGCGCTGGCCTTCGCGCGCGCCATCGGCGAATACGGCTCGGTCATCTTCATCGCCGGCAACATGCCGATGATTTCCGAGATCACGCCGCTGATCATCATCGGCAAGCTGGAGCAGTACGACTACGCCGGCGCCACCGCTGTGGCCGTGGTCATGCTGGTCATCGCCTTCGTGCTGCTGCTCGTCATCAACGCGCTGCAGGCCTGGCAGCGGCGGAACGCATGAAGCACCCCCTGAGTCGTTTGCATGAGGCACCCCCTGAGTCGCTGCGCGCCTTCCCCCTCTCTCACGCTTCGCGTGGGAGGGGGACGCAGCCGGTGCTGCGGGGCGGCCCTTGCACGGCTGCCTGCGCTTCGGTCGCGCCAGTTTCAAGAGCCAGTTTCAAGAGCTACGGGCGGCGCACAACGCCATGAAAAATTGATATGAATACCCGTACCATTCGCCGCGCTCCGGCCGGCACGACCGAGGCGCCGTGGGTGCGCTGCACGCTCATCGCGCTGGCGCTGGGCTTTTTGCTGCTGTTCCTGGCGCTGCCGCTGGCGGCGGTGTTCGCCGAGGCGCTGCGCAAGGGGCTGGACGCCTACCTGGCCGGGCTCAGGGAGCCGGACGCCTGGGCCGCGATCAAGCTCACGCTCATCACCGCGGCGATCGCCGTGCCGCTGAACCTGGTGTTCGGCGTGGCGGCGGCCTGGGCCATCGCCAAGTTCGAGTTTCGCGGCAAGGCCTTCCTGACCACGCTGGTCGATCTGCCGTTCTCCATCTCGCCGGTGGTCGCCGGCCTGATGTACGTGCTGGTGTTCGGCGCCAACGGCTGGCTCGGGCCGTGGCTGGCGGCGCACGACGTGAAGATCATCTTCGCCGTGCCAGGCATCGTGCTGGCCACCGTGTTCGTGACCTTTCCGTTCATCGCGCGCGAGCTGATCCCGCTGATGCAGGCGCAGGGCATCGACGAGGAGCAGGCCGCCACGGTGCTGGGCGCCAGCGGCTGGCAGACCTTCTGGCACGTGACGCTGCCCAACATCAAGTGGGGGCTGCTGTACGGCGTGATCCTGTGCAACGCGCGCGCCATGGGTGAGTTCGGCGCGGTGTCCGTCGTCTCGGGCCACATCCGGGGGCAGACCAACACCATCCCGCTGCACGTGGAGATCCTCTACAACGAATACCAGTCGGTGGCGGCGTTCGCCGCGGCCTCGCTGCTGGCGTTGCTGGCGCTGGTCACGCTGGCCATCAAGTCGGTGGCCGAGTGGCAGGTCGAGCGCGAGCGCAAGGCCGCCGCAGCCCTACCGCCCGAGCGGCCTTTGACTCCTTCCCCCGCTGGGGGAAGGTAGGGATGGGGGCTGCTGCGTTCAATTACAACCACGGGTTCGGTGGATCCGCGCTGCCGGCCCCCACCCCAGCCCTCCCCCAGAGGGGGAGGGAGCAAGGAAATCTATGAGCATTGAAATCCGCAACATCAGCAAGCAGTTCGGCACGTTCCAGGCGCTGCGCGACGTCAGCCTGGACATCCAATCGGGCGAGCTGATCGCGCTGCTGGGGCCGTCGGGCTGCGGCAAGACCACGCTCTTGCGCATCATCGCCGGGCTGGAGTCGCCCGACACCGGCAGCATCCACTTCAGCGGCCAGGACCAGACGGCGGTGCACGTGCGCGAGCGCGGCGTGGGCTTCGTGTTCCAGCACTACGCGCTGTTTCGCCACATGACGGTGTTCGACAACGTGGCCTTCGGCCTGCGCATGAAGCCGCGCCGCGAGCGCCCGAACGAAGCGCAAATCCGCGCCAAGGTGATGGAGCTGCTGCAGCTGGTGCAGCTCGACTGGATCGCCGACCGCCACCCGGCGCAGCTCTCGGGCGGGCAGCGCCAGCGCATCGCCCTGGCGCGCGCGCTGGCGGTGCAGCCGCAGGTGCTGCTGCTCGACGAGCCCTTCGGCGCGCTCGACGCCAAGGTGCGCAAGGAACTGCGCCGCTGGCTGCGCAACCTGCACGACGAGCTGCACGTGACCAGCATCTTCGTCACGCACGACCAGGAGGAGGCGCTGGAGGTGGCCGACCGCGTGGTCGTCATCAACAAGGGCCGCATCGAGCAGCAGGGCACGCCGCAGCAGGTGTGGGACAACCCGGCCAGCCCCTTCGTCTACGGCTTCCTGGGCGACGTGAACCTGTTTCGCGGGCGCGCCCACGAAGGCCTGCTGCACGTGCAGGGCATGGCCATCGACACGCCCGAGCACGCCGGCGCGCAGCACGCCGACGCCTTTGCCTACGTGCGCCCGCACGACCTGGACGTGCAGCGCTACGTGCCGGGGCAGGGCGCGGCGCAGGGCATCGTGGCGCGGCTGGAGCGCTCCATCGTCGTCGGCCCGATCGCGCGGCTGGAACTTATTGCCGAAGGCAGCGCCAAAGCAGCGGACAATGCGGCCCCGGACGCGCCCATCGAGGCGCAGATTCCGGCGCAGCAGTTCCACGACATGGGGCTGCGCGAAGGCGAGACGCTGGTGCTGACACCACGGCGCGCCAAGGTGTTTCTGGATCAGGCCGCCGGCATCTGACCCGCTCGTGTGGCGCGGGCAGGCGCCGGCGCCGCAACAAGAGAGAAAACAATGGTGTTGAATGCGATTGCCAACGCGCCCCGGCGCACGCTGGCGCTGATCAGCTTGGTCTGCCTGGGCATGCTGGCCTTCGGCCTGTACCTGCAGCACGTGGTGGGGCTGGAGCCCTGTCCCATGTGCATCGTGCAGCGCTACGCGCTGATCGCCCTGGCCGTGCTGGCCGGGCTGGCCAGCCTGCGCGGCGGGGCGCTGTGGTGGCGGCTGTGGGGCGTGCTGGCGCTGCTGTTCGCGGGCTTCGGCGCCTTTACCGCGGCGCGCCAGAGCTGGCTGCAGTGGTACCCGCCGGAGTTCGCCACCTGCGGGCGCGACTTCTACGGCATGATCGAGAATTACTCCATCAGCCGCGCCATTCCCATGATCTTCCGCGGCTCGGGCGACTGCACGGCGGTGGACTGGACCTTCCTGGGCGGCTCCATCGCCAACTGGTCGTTCGCCTGGTTCGCCGCCGCCGCGCTGGTGCTGCTGTGGCTGCTGGCCAGGGGTGGGCGCGGCCGGGGCTGACGGCCGGGGCGACACAAAACCCGCGCGTGCGGGCACAAGCGGGCACAATGGCAGCCGCGTCACAATCTGTGACAGGAGCCGTTACCCATGCGCTACAACAAGGCACTGCAAAAGCTGCTCGACCGCCTGGAGCAGCTCAACAAGGTGGGCGCCGCGCTCTCGCGCGAGCGCGACCTGGGCCATCTGCTGGAGGTCATCCTCGACGCCGCGCACACGTTGACCGGCGCCGACGGGGGCACCCTGTACCGCGTGACCGACGACCGGCAGGCGCTGCACTTCGAGCTGGTGCGCACGCTCTCGCTCAACATCCGCAAGGGCGGCGCGGGCGAGGCGGTGGGCTTTCCCGACCTGCCGCTGTACCTGGACGACGGCCGGCCCAACGATTCGCTGGTGGCGGTGCACGCCGCCGTGCACGACCGCACCGTGGCGGTCGCCGACGCCTACGACAACACCGAATTCAACTTTGCCGGCACGCGCGCCTTCGATGCGCGCACCGGCTACCGCTCGCGCTCGTTCCTGACGGTGCCGATGAAGAACCACGACGACGAGGTCATCGGCGTGCTGCAGCTCATCAACGCCATCGACCCGCAGACGGGCCGGGTCACGGCGTTCTCCGACGGCGACCGGCGCATCGCCGAATCGCTCGCCTCGCAGGCGGCGATCGCGCTGACCAACCGGCAGCTCATCGGCCAGCTGGAGCGGCTGTTCGAATCCTTCGTCAACCTGATCAACCTGGCCATCGACGAAAAATCGCCCTACACCGGCGGCCACTGCCAGCGCGTGCCCGAGCTGACGATGATGCTGGCAGAGGCCGCGCACGCCACCGACGAAGGCCCGCTGGCCGGCTTCTCGATGACCGAGCGCGACCGCTACGAGCTGAAGATGGCCGGCCTGCTGCACGACTGCGGCAAGATCACCACGCCGGTGCACGTGGTGGACAAGGCGACCAAGCTGCAGACGATTTTTGACCGCATCGCGCTGATCGATACGCGCTTCGAGGTGCTGCGGCGCGACGCCGAGATCGCCACGCTGCGCCGCCAGCTGGCGCTGCGCGCGCCGCAGGACGCGCCCGCCGAGGCCGCGCTGGAGCAGGCGCTGGCGGCGCAGCTGGCGCAGCTCGACGACGAGCGCGCCTTCCTGCGCCGCTGCAACACCGGCAGCGAGGCCATGCAGGAGGCCGACCAGCAGCGCGTGCGCGCCATCGCCGGCGCGCACCGCTGGCGCGCGCCCGGCGGGGCCGAGCAGCCCTTCCTGGACGACGACGAGGTCACCAACCTGACGATACGCGCCGGCACGCTGACCGGCGCCGAGCGCGACGTGATCAACCACCACATCGTGGCCACGATACGCATGCTGGAGAGCCTGCCCTGGCCGCGCCACCTGCAGAACGTGCCGGAATACGCCGGCGGCCACCACGAGCGCATGGACGGCAAGGGCTACCCGCGCGGCCTCACGCGCGAGCAGATGTCGTGGCAGGCGCGCATGCTTGGCGTGGCCGACATCTTCGAGGCGCTCACCGCCGCCGACCGGCCGTACAAGTGCGGCATGAAGCTGTCGCAGGCGCTGGCCATCATGCGCAAGATGACCGACAACGGCCACATCGACCCGGACCTGTTCGACGTGTTCGTGCGCCAGCGCGTCTACCAGCGCTACGCCGAGCGCTATCTGGAGCCGCAGCAGATCGACACGGTGGCGCAGCAGCCCTAGCTGCCACCCTAGAGCTTCTTGACCAGCACCTGGCTCTTGCGGCTCCAGTTGTACTTGCGCTTGCGCGCCTCGGGCAGCCAGTCGGGATCGACCGGCGAGAAACCGCGCTTGATGAACCAGTGCATGGTGCGCGTGGTCAGCACGAAGATGCTCGACAGGCCCAGCATGCGCGCGCGCTGCTCGATGCGCTTGAGCAGCTTCTCGCCGTCGCCCGTGCCCTGGCTGTGCGGCGAGACGGTCACGGCCGCCATCTCGGCGGTGCCGGCCTCGGGGTAGGGGTAGAGCGCGGCGCAGCCGAAGATCACGCCGTCGTGCTCGATCACGGTGTAGGCGGCCACGTCGCGCTCGATCTCGGTGCGGTCGCGCTTGACCAGAGTGCCGTCGCGCTCGAACGGCTCGATCAGCTGCAGGATGCCGCCCACGTCGTCGATGGTGGCCTCGCGCAGCTCTTCGAGCTTCTCGTCGATGACCATGGTGCCGATGCCGTCGTGCACGTAGATCTCCAGCAGCAGCGCGCCGTCGGCGGCGAACGGCAGGATGTGGCTGCGCTCCACGCCGTGCTCGCAGGCGCGCACGCAGTGCTGCAGGTAAAAGCCCACGTCGGTGGGCGCGCAGGGCGGGGGCAGCTCTGCGAGCAGCTTGCGCGCGGCGGCCAGCGGCAGCTCGGTGTCGATGGGGTTGTCGTCGGCCTCGGGCTCCAGTGGGCGCATGCGCAGGCCGGGGATCTCGGTCAGGAACAGCAGCTTGTCGGCCTTCAGCTCGCAGGCCACGCGCGTGGCCACTTCTTCCATGCTGAGGTTGAAGGCCTCGCCGGTGGGCGAGAAGCCGAACGGCGAGATCAGCACCAGCGCCTCGGAGTCGAGCGCGCTCCTGATGCCGGCCACGTCCACCTTGCGCACCAGGCCGCTGTGCTGGAAGTCCACGCCGTCGACGATGCCCACGGGCCGCGCCGTCAAAAAATTGCCCGAGATCACGCGCACGCGCGCGCCCGCCATCGGCGTGTTGGGCAAGCCCTGGCTGAAGGCGGCCTCGATCTCGTAGCGCAGCTGGCCGGCAGCCTCCTGCGCGCAGTCCAGCGCCACCGGGTCGGTGATGCGCAGGCCGTGCGAGAACCGGGCCGCGTGCCCCTTGGCGCGCAGCTGCTCGCCCACCTGCGGGCGAAAGCCGTGCACCAGCACGATCTTCACGCCCATGGCCTGGATCATGGCCAGGTCCTGCACGATGCTCTGCAGCTTGCCCGCCGCGATGGCCTCGCCCGTCAGGCCGACGACGAAGGTCTGGTGGCGGAACTTGTGGATGTACGGCGCGACCGAGCGGAACCAGGGAACGAAGGTGAAGTTGAAGACCGTGGACATGGCGGCAGAAGGACAAACGAGCGCCGGGCGATAAAAAAGCCTGCGACCCCGGCGGGCAGGCAGGCTGTGCGCAGTGTAGCGGCAGCCGTCGCCGCGTGTGGGGGGAAGTGGTTTGTTCTATGAAAACAAGAGCTGGTTGCGCTGTATGGTAAACAACTTCAGGTATTTTCATATTTGAAGTCGTTGTAGTTAAAGCGCAATCAGCTATTGATTGCATAGTATCGCCGCCGCCGTGTTGCGCCGGCTTCACAGCGCCTGCGGCGGGCGGTACAGCAGGCAGAGCTTGTTGTCGTCCGGGTCGCGCAGGTAGGCCAGGTACAGCCGGCTGGCGCCTTCGCCGCGCCAGCCGGGCGGGTCTTCGCAGGCGCTGCCGCCGTGCGCCAGGCCGGCGGCGTGGCAGGCGTCCACCTGCCCGGGCGAGTGCGCCACGAAGCCGGTGGTGCCGCCGTTGCCGCTGCTGGCGGGGCGCCCGTCCAGCGGCGTGGTGATGGCGAACGTGCCTGCCGGACTGGGGTAGAAGTAGCGGTCGCGGTTGGCGATGCCGGGGGGAAAGCCCAGCTGGCCGAGCAGCGCGTCGTAGAACCGTTTGGAGCGCTCCAGGTCGTTCGCACCCAGCATCACGTGGCTGAACATGGCGGTTTTCCTCGGGTTTACCTGGGTACATGGTAGCGAAACCGGCGCAGCATGGGGCTGTCCATTTGGCTACCATGGACGCCGCAGCACGCCTGCGGCACACAACTGAGGCAGGCCATACACACCATACCGAACGGGCGACGTTGGATGACACCGCAGCGCATCTCCCCAGCAGGGCAAGCCGCACCGGCGCCGGCCGGCTGGCGCTGGCTGCGCACGGGGGTGCTCGTCTGGCTCGTCGTGCTGCCGTGCGCGCTGCTGGTGGCCGGCATCTGGCTCGTCACGCTGCAGCGCATCGCGGCCGAGCGCGAGCAGGCGGTGGCCGCGGCGCTCAAGGCCAACGGCAACCTGGCCATCGCGTTCGAGCAGCAGGTGTTCCGCACCCTCAAGGCGGCCGAGCAGGTGGCCACCTTCGTGCGTGAGCAGTACCAGCGCCGCGGCGCGGCGATCGACCTGGGCCAGTGGGTGGCGCGCGGCGTGATCCGCGAGTCGATGTTCACCATCGTCAGCGTGGTCGATGCCAGCGGCGCCATCGCCGCCAGCAGCCGCAAGATCGCCGAGCCGGTCAACTATGCCGACCGCGCGTTCTTCCGCGCCCAGCAGGGCGGCCGCGAGGACGTGCTGTTCGTCAGCGAGCCGGTGCTGGGCCGCGTCTCGGGGCGCTGGCGCGTGCCCATGTCGCTGCGCATCACGCGCGCCGACGGCGGCTTTGGCGGCGTGGTCGTGCTCTCGGTCGATCCGGCGCACTTCACCGACTTCTACCGCGAGGCCGACCTGGGCGCGCGCGGCCTGCTGGAGCTGTCGGGTTTGGACGGTGTGGTGCGCGGGCGCAAGATCGGCGCGGCCGACAGCTTTGGCGCGCAGGTCCACGGCCTGGCCTGGCCCGCCGCGGCCGGCCCGGTGACCGAGGGCGGGCGCGTGGACGACGGCGCCGCGCTGGACGGCGTGGAGCGCGTGATGAGCTACCGCGCGGTGACCGGCTACCCGCTGGTGGTGAGCGTGGGCACGGCGCTGGACGACGTGCTGGCGCCGGTGCGCCAGCGCCGCACCGTCTACCTGGCGATGACCGCCGGCGGCACCGCCGTGGTGGCGCTGCTGGCCGCCTTGCTCGTCGCGGCGCTGCTGCGCCGGCAGGCCGCGGCCGCGGCGCTGGGCACCAGCGAGGCGCTGTTTCGCGCCACCTTCGACCAGGCCGCCGTGGGCATCGTGCACGTCGCGCCGGACGGGCGCATCCTGCGCGCCAACGGCAAGTTCTGCGGCCTGCTGGGCTACGGCGCCGACGAGCTGGCGCAGCGCAGCGTGTTCGACCTGGCCGGCTCGGACGAGGGGCGCGGCTCGGCGCGCGAATTCCTGGCGCGCGCCCTCAGGCACCAGGCGGACGACTTCGCGCTGGAGATGGAGAAAACCTACCAGCGCAAGGACGGCACGCTGCTGTGGGTCAACGAGGCGCTGGGCGTGGTGCGCGGCCAGCGCGGGCAGGCGCGGCTGGTGGTGGCGGTGCTGCAGGACATCACCGAGCGCAAGGAGCTGGAAGAGCGCCTGTCGCACGCCGCGCTGCACGACGCGCTGACCGGGCTGGCCAACCGCGTGATGTTCCAGGACAGGCTCCACCGCGCGCTCGAATCGGCGCGCCGGCGCGACTGGCAGGTGGGCGTGCTGTACCTGGACCTGGACGGGTTCAAGGAAGTCAACGACACGCTGGGCCACGCCGCCGGCGACGCGCTGCTGCAGCAGGTGGCGCGGCGCCTGGAGGACTGCGTGCGCGCCGAGGACACGGTGGCGCGCTTTGGCGGCGACGAGTTCGCCGTCGTGCTCACGGCCGTGCGCGAGGCGCAGGACTGCGAGCGCGTCGCGCGCAAGCTGGTGCACATGCTAGCCCAGCCCTACGGCCTGCAGGGCGAGGAGGCGCGCATCTCCGCCAGCGTGGGCCTGGCGCTGTACCCGGCGCACGGCGCCGACATGGACACGCTCATCATGCAGGCCGACAACGCCATGTACGCCGCCAAGCGCCAGGGCCGCAACGGCTACTGCTGGGCGCCGGCCAGCGGCGCGGGGCAGCAGGACTTCTCCCCGGCCATCTGAACGAGGCATGGGCGCTGCGCGCCATGGTGCCGTGCCAACCCCGGCGCCTGGCTTCTGGCTCCTGCGTTCCGCCAGGTCGGCCTGGCCCGCAACGCCAGCAGCCGCATTCCCGCGTCGATGCCGTTCCGGCCCCGCCCGGTGCCCGCGCCGAGGCCAGCTGGGCCAGGCTGCGGCGTTCGGCCGCTGCGGCGGGTGTGTGGCTATCGGCCATGGTGGTTCGGGCAGTTTTGTACGAAAAAGAGGTTGATTTGCCAGAAGTAATGCGCGTTTTTTGGAAGTTTTTTCATTTGCATCGATCTTGTGCGCAACAGCCCCGATCTTGGCGTGCGGTTAGCTTCATTTGTCGTGCGTTTTGCGCGCATGAATGAGTGGAAATAAAAGAAGAAGAAAGATTTTTGCTGTTTGTTGGTGCGATTTGCAGTGGCTAGAATGCGTCTTGCAAGGCGGTGCGCCATCGGGGCGTGCCGCCGGCCTTGTTGTCTGCTGGTTTGTTGCCCGTGCCTCTCATGACTGATTCACCTGGTTTTTCCAACTGTGCTGCTCCGCCCACGCTGGAGCTGCGCGGCGTGCACCTGCAGCGCGGCGGGGCGCCGCTGTTCGCGGGGCTGGACCTGGTGCTGGGCGAGCCGCGCATCGGCCTGATAGGCCACAACGGCGCCGGCAAAAGCAGCCTGCTGCGCCTGCTGTGCGGGCTGGACCTGCCCGCCAGCGGCCAGGTGCTGCTGCACGGGCACGACCTGCACGCGCCCCAGCCGGGCCATGCCCGCGCCCGTGCGCGGCGCGTGGGGCTGATGTTCCAGAACCCGGACGACCAGATCATCTATCCCACCGTGCAGGAGGAGCTGGCGCTCAGCCTGCAGCCGCTGGGCCTGGTGCGGCGCGACGCGCTGGCGCGTGCGCGGCAGTTCCTGGATGAGCGCGGCCTGGGCGCCTGGGCCGAACGCCCCGTCACCGGCCTGAGCCAGGGCCAGCGCCAGCACCTGTGCTGGCTGGCGCTGCTGCTGGGCGGGCCCGACACGCTGCTGCTCGACGAACCCTACGCCAGCCTGGACCTGCCCGGGCGCGCGCGCCTGGCGGCGGACATTGCCGGCTGTGCGCAGCAGGTCATCGTCTCCAGCCACATCCTCGATCCGGTGCGCGACTTTCCCCGCGTGCTGTGGATCGAAGGCGGGCGCGTGCGCGCCGACGGCGCCGGGCGCCAGGTCTGCGCCGCCTACGAGGCCGCCGTGGCGCAGGAGATCGCGCGCGACCTGGCGCAGCCAGGTGGCGGTGCCCACCCGGCGGGCGCCGCCCGCCCGCTGCAGGCTGCGTAAACCCATGGTCGGCCTGTACTGCGACGACCACATCACCTGGCTGCACCGCTGGCCGGCCGGGCGCAAGCTCGCCTGCATGGCGCTGCTGGGCACGCTGTTGTTCATTCCGGCCCGCCCGGCGCCGCTGGCCGCCGCCGCGCTGGGCTGCGCGCTGCTGTGGCTCAGCCTGGGGGCGGCCACGCGCGTGGCGCGCCGGCTCATGGCGTCGGTGCTGATCGCGGCGCTGCTGGTGGCCGGCTTTCACCTGTGGATGGGCCGCCCCGACGTGGCGGCCGTGAGCGCGCTGCGCCTGGCCTGCGCCTGCACGCTGGGCGTGGCGCTGACGGTGACCACGCCCGCCGCCGCCGTGCTGCAGGTGCTGGACGCGCTGCTCGCGCCGCTGGCCCGCCTGGGCCTGCGGCCCGAGCGCGTGTCGCTGCAGCTGGCGCTGATGCTGCGCTTTACTGGCCATTTCTTTGTGCAATGGCAAAAGCTCGACGAGGCGCACCGCCTGCGCACCGGCCGCGCCGGCGGGCTGCGGCTGATCGCGCCGCTCACGGTGCAGATGCTGCAGGCGGCGCGGCGCATGGGCGACGCCCTGTACGCCCGCCTGGGCGGCTGATTTTCTTGACGACAACGCGGAGACCGCATGACTTCTTCCTACAACACCGTATCGCGCAACGCCTCGCAGTCCATGGCGCTGGTGGCGCTGTTCGCCGCCCTGATGGCCGTGCTGGGGCTGATCCCCAAGATCGACCTGCCGCTGGGCGTGCCCATCACCATACAGTCGCTGGGCATCATGCTGGCCGGCTGCCTGCTGGGCGCGCGCCGGGGCTTTGCCGCGCTGGCGCTGTTTCTGGTGGCGGTGGCCGCGGGCCTGCCGCTGCTGGCCGGCGGGCGCGGCGGCCTGGGCGTGTTCATGGCGCCGTCGGCCGGCTACCTGGTGGGCTACGCGCTGGCCGCCGGCGTCACCGGCGCCGTGATGGCGCTGCTGCCGCAGGGCACGGCGCTGCGCACCGCCGTCAGCGCCTTCGTGGCATCGGTGCTGGGCGGCGTGGTGTTTCTGCACGCCATGGGCATCGCCGGCCTGGTGGTGCTGGCCAGCATGCCGCTGTCCAAGGCCTTCATGGCCGACCTGATCTTCGTGCCGGGCGACCTGGTCAAGTGCGTGCTGTGCGCCGTCATCGTGCACACCGTCGCCAAGGCCATGCCCGACTGGCCGTTTGGCGGGCGCGCCCGATGATCCTGGCGGCGCAGCCCCAGGCCGCGCCCGGCGCCAGGCCTGACGCCACGCTGCAGGCGCTGCTGGCCGGTGGCGCGCGGCCGGCGGCGTTCGACTGGGTGCACGGCCCGCTGGCGCACTGGGCCCGCGTGCGCCCGCACGCCCCGGCGCTGCGCAGCGAGCGCCACGTCCTGAGCTTTGCCCAGCTGCACGCCCAGGTGCAGGCCCGCGCCCGGCAGTGGAACGAGCAGGGCGCACCCGCCGCCGTACTGATCGACGAGGCCACCGGGCCGGTCGCCTGCCTGGTGGATTTTTTTGCGCTGCTGGCCAGCGGGCGCTGCGCTGCCGTGGGCGACGCGCAGTGGCCGCCCGCCGTGGCCCAGGCCATGGCGGCGCGTCTGGCGCAGCAGCCCATGCCGGCGCGCCAGGGCGGCGGCATCGCCCCGCTGGCGCCGTTCTACATCGGCTTCACCTCGGGCAGCACGGGTCTGCCCAAGGGTTTCATGCGCCACCACCTGTCGTGGGCCGAGACCTTGCACGAAACCCTGCGCAGCTTTGGCGAGCCCGCCTGCGCGCCGGTGCTGGCGCCGGGGCGCATGGCGCATTCGCTGTTCCTGTTTGGCGCGGTGCTGGGCGTGTGGACGGGCGCGGGCGCGCTGCTGCAGGAGCGCTTTGGCGCCGCGCAGGCGCTGCGCGCGCTGCAGGCCGGCGGCACGCCCACGCTGGTGGCCGTGCCCAGCCAATTGGTGCTGATGCTCGACGCAGCGCGCCGGCGGGCCATGGCGCCCATCGACGGCGTGCGCCTGGTGCTGATCAGCGGCGCGCGCTGGATGCGCGAGCGCACGCCCGAGCTGCGCCGGCTGTTCCCGCAGGCGCGCATCGTCGAGTTCTACGGCGCGTCCGAGGCCAGCTACATCGCCTGGATGGACGCCGACGCCGGCGCGCCGCCCCAGGCCGTGGGCCGGCCCTTTGGCAACGTGCAACTGCACATCGGCCCCAGCCCGCACCAGCCGCCGCTGCCGCCCGGCACGCCCGGCCTGATCTGGGTGCGCAGCCCCATGCTGTTCATGGACTACGTCAACGCCGGCGACGCCACCGCCGCGCTGCGCGAGGGCGATTGGCTGTCGGTGCGCGACGTGGGGCACGTGGACGCGCACGGCCTGCTGCACCTGCGCGGGCGCGAAAGCCGCATGATCGTCACGCTGGGCAAGAACCTGTTTCCCGAGGAGGTCGAGGCGCACCTGCTGGCGCACGCCGCCGTGGCCCAGGCCAGCCTGCAGGGCGTGGCCGACGCCACGCGCGGCATGAGTGTGCACGCCGTGCTGCAGTGGCGCGCCGCCAGCCCTGATGCGCCACTGCCCGCGCCGCCGTCCGCACAGGCGCTGGCCGCCTGGTGCCGCGGCGCGCTGGAAGCCTTCAAGGCGCCGCGCCACTGGTGGCTGTGGCAGGGCGACTGGCCGCACACCGCCAGCGGCAAGACCGACCACGGCGCCATCGCCCGCGCGCTGCAGGCGCAGGTGCAGGGCGGCGTGCATGCCCCGCAGCTGCGGGCCTGGATATGAGCGCCGCGCCGGGCCACCCCGCAAGCCAAGCTCGCCCCCGCCTGGCGGGACAGGCCGCAGGCCGAGGGGTGCGCCAGTGAACGCCGCTGCAGCCACCTTCCCCATCCCCGCCTGGGCGCGTACGGCGGTTGCGCCCACGGGCGGCGCGCTGGCCGCCTGCCAGCCGCACGAACTGGGCGCGCCGCTGGTCGCGCGCCTGCTGGCGCAGACGGGGCTGCCGGCCGACGCGGTGGACGCCGTGGTGCTGGGCAATGCCCTGGGCGCGGGCGGCAACCCGGCGCGCGTGCTGGCGCTGGCCGCCGGCCTGCGCGAGGACTGCCAGGCCGTGACGCTGGACAGCCAGTGCTGCGCCGGGCTGGACGCCGTGACCCACGGCTGCGCGCTGCTGGCGCTGGGCCAGGCGCAGGTGGTGATCGCCGGCGGCGCCGAGGCCTGGAGCCGCGCGCCGCAGCGCCTGCACCGGCCGCTCGACGGCGGCGCGCCCGTGCCCTACGAGCAGCCTGCCTTCACCCCCTGGCCCGCGCGCGACCCCGACATGCTGCAGTCCGCCTGCGACTGGGCCTGCCGCAATGGCATCACGCGCGCCGCGCAGGACGCCTACGCGCTGCACAGCCACCAGCGCAGCCTGGCGGCACGCGCGGCCATGGCCGGCGAGATCGTGCCCGTGCAGGCGCTGGCGCACGACGCCTATGTGCGCGCAGGCATGACGGTGCAGCGCGCGGCGCGCCTGCCCGCCGTGCGCGCCGGGCAGGCGCCTGCCGGCGCCGACTGCAGCCTGGGGCAACTGGGCGTGTCGCCCCGCGCCGACGGCGCCGCGCTGGTGCTGCTGGCTAGCGACGCGGCCTGCGTGCGCTGGCGCCTGCCGGTGCGCATGCGCTGGTGCGGCAGCGTCAGCCTGGGCTGCGCGCCGGATTGGCCCATGCAGGGCGCCGCCGCCGCCGCGCGTGCGGCTGCGGCGCGCAGCGGCTGGGCCCTGGCGGGGCTGGACGCGCTGGAGCTGCACGACGCCTTTGCCGCCCAGGGCCTGCTGTTCTGCGCCGAGCTGGGGCTGGACGCGAACCAGGTCAACCGCCAGGGCGGCGGGCTGGCGCGCGGCCACCCGATCGGCGCGTCCGGCGCGGTGGCGCTGGTGCGGCTGCTGGCGCAGCTGCACGCCCAGGCGCAGGCCCGCCGGCGCCCGCAGCGCGGCCTGGCCTGCATTGCCGGCGCCGGCGGGCTGGGCACGGCCACCTGGGTGAAGGCGTGATGAACGAGGAAGACACCATGCAAACGCATATGGCGGCGCGGCCTGCGCCGGAAGAAGCGAGCGGCGAGGCAGACGGCGAGGTGGGCAACGAGAGCGGCGACGACGCCTTCGAGGCGCTGTCGGCCGCGCGCCGCTCGGTGCGCGCGTTTACCGACCGGCCCGTGCCGCAGGCGCTGCTCGAACGCCTGCTGGTGGCGGCGCGGCGCGCGCCCAGCGGCGCCAATCTGCAGCCCGGGCGGTTCTGGGCCGTGCAGGGCCAGGCGCGCGAGCGCCTGAGCGCCGCGCTGTGCCAGGCCTGGCGCGACCAGATTCCCGAGGCCGAGGACTACGGCTACTTTCCCGACCCCATGCCCCTGGCGCTGCGCAAGCGCCAGGTGGCCGCCGCGCAGGCGCTGTATGGCGCTTTGGGCGTGGCGCGCGGCGACGCGCAGGGGCGCGCGCGCCAGTTCGAGCGCAACTTTTGCTTCTTCGACGCGCCGGTGGCGCTGATCGTCACCATCGACAGCGGCTTTGGCGCGGGCGGTTTCATGGACCTGGGCATGTGCCTGCACGCGCTGATGCTGGCTGCGCAGTCGCAGGGGCTGGCCAGCTGCGCCATCGGGGCGCTGGCCAGCTACCCGCAGATCGTGCGCGCGCAGCTGGCGCTGCCCGCGTCGCAGCTGGTGGTGTGCGGCCTGGCCCTGGGCTGGGAGGACGCGCAGGCCCGCGTCAACCGCACGCGCACCGAGCGCGAGCCGCTGCAGGCGTATTTCAGCGTGCTGCGCTGAGCGGTGGTTGCGCCGTATCCGGGCGCCTGCGCGCCTAGGCCTATGCGTCGTCCCCGCCGCGCGGGCAGGCCCGCGCCAGCTGCTGCAGCGCCACGCGGTCGGCGCGGCGCTGCGCGCCCTGGCTGCGGATGTGTTTGCCCGCGCCATTGCGCGCAGCCATGGCGCGAGCGACGGGGTTGCGCGGCGGCGCGGCGGTTTTTTCGATCAGCAGCGCCATCGGCTGCTTCATGCGGCGCAAGGCCTTGACCCGGCCTTGCTCGAAGGCGCGGGAGCGTTTTTGAGCACTCATGTGTGCGGTTTCCCAAAAGCAAAAGCCCCGGCTGTCAAGGAAGGCCAGGGCTTTGTCGCTTGCCGTGGCCGAAACGTGTGTGCACACGGTTCAGCCGGGGCGGGAAACCGTGTGTTCAGGGGAGGGGGTTGAACATCGAAACAATCATGAAAAGGCTCCTTGCAAGCGGTTCGCCGCAAGGTTGCTCGTTGCGGCGGCGGGTGGAGAGGGCGCGATTATGGGAGACGTGGCGCGTGCGGTGCAATCAGCGCGGCGGTGGGTTGTTGTGCCGCGCCAACGGGCAGGCACGTCATGGCACTGTCACCCATGGGTTGACGATGCCCACGCCCGTAGGCTCGAAATCTGCCGCGTTGCGCGTGACCACCGCCATGCCATGCACCAGCGCCGTTGCGGCAATCAGCGCATCGCGCTCGCCGCGCCTGTCAGGCACATGCAGCCGGGCGCAGCGCTGCGCCACGGCGGTATCTACCGGCAGCGTGCGCCCTGCGAACTCGGGCAGTACCTGCTGCTCCAGCCACAAGCGCAGCACGGTACCCTGTGCGGCGTCGCGGCGCTCCACCGACAGAACGCCAAGCTCCAGCTCCATGATGGTGATGGCCGACACGAACAGGCTGGCGGCATCCACGCCCTCTGCCCAGGCCGCCACGTTCGCATCGGCCTTGCCCAGCCGCACCTTGCGCAGTTCAGACACCACGTTGGTGTCGAGCACGTACATCATGAGGACTGGCCCCCACGCTCCGCCGCTGCGCGGGTCGCTGCCCCCCGAGAGGGCCGCTTTTCCATCTTGGGGCGGCCCGGCGATGAAAAATCAGCCGGCTGCACGCCAAGCACCATGCGCGGCGGCTCAAAGGCAATGTCCGCCCCGCCCGGCATCGCCAGCGCATCGGCAATGTTGCGCCGCTGCCCGGTCAATTGCTGGTAGTCCTCAAAGCTCAACAGCACATGCGCGGGCTTGCCGCGATCGGTGATGAACACGGGGCCGCTTTGGGCAGCCTTCTTGGCGTGGGCCACGTCCTGGTTGAGTTCGCGGCTGGACAAGGTGGTGATGGTCATGCGGCAACTCGTCAATCCAAAGAAATGTAGGTATGTTGCTACATTCATGTTTTAAAAGCAAGCGCATCGCGGCGCGCAACCACCAGCGGCCCAATTGATTGCGCGGTACTCATTGGAAGACAGAACTTGCGTCAAGGGCCAAGGGCTGGCTAGAAAAGCGAAGCCAAGACAGCGCTCAATAACCACCAGCAGATCCGCGAGTCTGCTGCGTGTCAGTCTGTTCCTGCCGCTGCTTGCTGATGCAAGTAGCGGCGCTCCACCCGCTCCATGAAAGCTCCAAGGGGAAGCTCTAAAGCAAGGGCCAGCCGGTGGAGAACGTTCAAGGTGGGTTGCTTGCGCGCTACTTCCATGAGGCTGATGTAAGGGCGGTCGAGCTCGGCGCGCCCGGCCAAGTCTTCCTGCGTTAAGCCCAACTCTTGGCGACGGGCCTTCATCTCTGCTGCCAGGGCTTTGATGAGGGCCGAGTTGGTGCTGGGGTTCTACCAGCGCTACGGGTTCACCCCGGCGGCGGATGCGCCGCTGAAGCTGTTCTTGCCCTTGTGGTGACGGGCCGGGGCCCCGGCGCGCGCCGGGCTGCGGTCGCGCAGGCGCAGCGCCCAGCGCTCCACGGTGGCCAGCGACACCCAGGCCAGCAGCGCCGACAGCGCAAAGCCCAGCGCCGCCGTGACCGACCAGTGCCAGTCGGCGCGCAGGTAGCGCACGATGGGGTAGTGCCACAGGTATATGCCGTACGAGAGCTTGCCCACCCAGACCAGTGCGGGCGAGCGCAGCATCTCGTGCAGCGGGCTGCTGGCGCGCTGCACGCTGGCCAGCACCACCAGCGTGGCGCACTCGACCACGGTCAGGCCCCAGACCATGGCGTTCATGTCGTCCCAGGTGTGGGCCATGAGCAGCGGCACGGCCAGCACCAGCCACATGCCGTGCGCCAGGCGCTGGCGCAACGCCGTGAACCAGGCCGGCTGCTCGGCCAGCAGCACGGCCAGCAGGCTGCCCAGCAGCAGGCCGCTGGCGCGGGTGTCGAAGCGAAAGAAAATCTCGTAGAACTGCTGGCCCTGCGCCACCCACAGCAGGCGCCAGGCCCAGGCCAGCAGCCACAGCAGCGCGATCGGGCGCCAGCGCAGGCCGGCCGGGCTGGTGCGCAGCAGCAGCATCAGCAGCGGCGGCCAGACGAGGTAGAAGTGCTCCTCCACCGCCAGCGACCACATGTGCAGCAGCGTGTCGGGGCTGTCGAAGAAGGCGATGCCGTAGTCGGCCAGGTACAGAAAGGACACCAGTGCGTCGCTGTACACGTCGCGCAGGTCGGGCCAGACCAGCGGCGCCAGCAGGCAGTAGGCCAGCAGGAACAGCGCCAGCGCCGGCATCAGGCGGTACAGGCGGCGGCGGTAGAAGCGCCAGTAGGCGATGCGCCCGCTGCGATCGACCTCCTGCAGCAGCAGGCTGGTGATGAGGTAGCCGCTCAGCACGAAGAACAGATCGACGCCGTAGAACGCGCCCTCGAACAGCGGCGCGTGCGCGTGCGAGAGGATCACGAGCAGGATGGCCACGCCGCGCAGGCCGTCGAGCGCGGGGTTGTAGGGCAGGGCGGGGCGGTGTCCCGTGGGCTGGGTCATGGGCGGGGGCGCGGCGGACGCGGCGAAATCAAAAGACCAAGGGTAAACCCGAAAACCGCGGATTGTAGCCAGGGACGGGCGTTTCAGAGGTAACGGATAATTGCGCCCCCTATGCCCCAGTCCTTGCCCCTGCCGTTGCAGATTACGTTTCCCGAGCAACTCCCCGTTAGCGGCCGCCGCGACGAGATCATGGCCGCCATGCGCGCGCACCAGGTCGTCATCGTCTGCGGTGAAACCGGCTCGGGCAAGACCACGCAGTTGCCAAAAATAGCGTTGGCGCTGGGGCGCGGCAGGTGCAACGCGCCCGAGGGGCAGAAGGGCCGGCTGATCGGCCACACCCAGCCCCGGCGCATAGCAGCCAGCAGCGTGGCCAAGCGCATTGCCGAGGAGCTGAAGACTCCCCCGGGCGAGGTGGTGGGCTACAAGGTGCGCTTTGCCGATACGCTGCAAAAGGGCGCCTCGGTCAAGCTGATGACCGACGGCATCCTGCTGGCCGAGACGCAGACCGATCCGCTGCTGAAGGCGTATGACACGCTGATCATCGACGAGGCGCACGAGCGCAGCCTGAACATCGACTTTCTGCTGGGTTATTTGCGCCAAATCCTGCCGCAGCGGCCCGATCTGAAGGTGGTGGTCACGTCCGCCACCATCGACGCCGAGCGCTTTGCCAAGCATTTTGAAAGCAAAAACGGTCCCGCGCCGGTGATCATGGTGTCGGGCCGCACCTACCCGGTGGAGATGCGCTGGCGCCCCTTTGAGGAGAAGAAGGACTTCGACCTGAACGACGCGATTGCCGATGGCGTCGATGAGTTGTGGGCAGGAGGGGCAGCAGGCGACATCCTGATCTTCCTGCCCGGCGAGCGCGAGATCCGCGAGGCCGCCGACCATTTGCGCAAGCACCTGCAGCATTCGCCGGTGCTGCGCAGTGCCGAGGTGCTGCCGCTGTTCTCGCGCCTGTCGCAGGCCGAGCAGGACCGGATTTTCGACAGCCACACCGGCCGGCGCATCGTGCTGGCGACCAACGTGGCCGAGACCTCGCTCACGGTTCCAGGCATCAGATACGTGATTGACGCAGGCACGGCGCGCGTCAAGCGCTATTCCTTCCGTAGCAAGGTGGAGCAACTGCTGGTCGAGCCGATCAGTCAGGCGGCGGCCAACCAGCGCGCCGGGCGCTGCGGGCGCGTGGCCAACGGCATCTGCATACGGCTGTACGACGAGGCCGGCTTCAACCAGCGCGACCGCTTTACCGACCCGGAGATCCTGCGCTCGTCGCTGGCCGGCGTGATCCTGCGCATGAAGAGCCTGGGGCTGGGCGACGTGGTGAATTTTCCGTTTCTGGAAGCACCGTCGGGCCGCGCCATTGCCGACGGCTACCAGCTGCTGCAGGAGCTGGGCGCGGTCGACGAGCGCGGCAACCTGCAGCCCATGGGCCGCGAGCTGGCCCGGCTGCCGCTGGACCCACGCGTGGGCCGCATGATTCTGGAGGCGCGCGGCCGGGGCGCGCTGGCCGAGGTGCTGGTCATCGCGTCGGCCCTGTCGGTGCAGGACGTGCGCGACCGGCCGCTGGAGGCCCAGGCCCAGGCCGACCAGGCGCACGCCAAGTTCGACGACGAGAAGAGCGAGTTCAGCGGCTACGTGCGCCTGTGGAACTGGCTGATGGATGCGCGCGGCGGCAAGGTGGTGGCCGCCAGCCGCAAGGAGATGGCGGCGCAGGCCGCGCCTGTGGGGCGGGGCAGGAGCCAGGCGTTCTTGCCCATCAGCCAGCGCGCCAGCGGGGCGCAGCCAGCGCCGCAGTCGGCGCCCGCCGGCGGCACCGACACCCACAAGCTCAGCAACCGCCAGTGGGAGCAGCTGCTGCGCCAGAACTACCTGAACATCCGCCGCGTGCGCGAGTGGCGCGACATCCACTCGCAGCTGCTCACCGTGGTGCGCGAGCACCAGTGGCAGGTCAACGCCCAGCCGGCGGGCTACGAGGCGGTGCACCTGTCCATGCTCTCGGGGCTGCTGGGCAACATCGGCTTCAAGGGCGAGGAGAGCGAGGCCTACCTGGGCGCGCACGGCATCAAGTTCCACCCGCACCCGGGCGCGCACTTGTCCAAGAAGCCCGGGCGCTGGATCGTCGCGGCCGAGCAGGTCGAGACCTCGCGCCTGTACGGCCGGGGCATTGCCGCCATCGAGCCGCAATGGCTGGAGGAGGTGGGCGGCCATCTGCTCAGAAAGCAGCTTCTGGACCCGCACTGGAGCAAGAAGCAGGCCGATGTGGTGGCCTTCGAGCGCGCCACGCTCTACGGCCTGGTGGTCTACAGCAACCGGGGCGTGAGCTACGGCCGCGTCGATCCGGTGGAGGCGCGGCAGATGTTCATCCGCCGCGCGCTGGTCGAGGGCGAGTGGGAGTCGCCCTGGCCCTTTCTGGCGGCCAACCACAAGACCATCCGCAAGGTCGAGGAACTGGAGCACAAGAGCCGCCGCCAGGACGTGCTGGTGGACGACGAGCTGATCTACGCCTTCTACGACCAGCACATTCCCGACGGCGTGTACAGCGGCGCCACCTTCGACAAGTGGTTCCGCCAGGCGGGCAAGGAGCAGCCGCAGCTCTTGCGCCTGTCCCGCGACGAGCTGATGCGCCACGAGGCGGCCGGCATCACCAGCGACAAATTCCCCAAGATCGTGCGCCTGGGCGGCGTGGACTGCACGGCCGCCTACCTGCACGAGCCCGGCAACCCGCGCGACGGCCTGACGGTGACGGTGCCGCTGTTCGTGCTCAACCAGGTCAGCGAGGAGCACGCCGAATGGCTGGTGCCCGGCATGCTCAAGGACAAGATCCAGGCGCTGCTCAAAAGCCTGCCGCAGCGCCCGCGCAGCCGCTTCGTGCCGCTGCCCGAGCACGCCGAGCGCCTGGCCGCGCTGTTCTTGCAGCAGCAGCGCTGGACGCAGGGCGGGCTGATCGACCAGCTGCTCAAGCAGGTGCGCGATGAAACCGCGCTGGACGTGAAGCGCGCGGACTTCAAGCTCGACATGCTCAGCCCGCACCTGTTCATGAACCTGCGCGTGACCGACGAGCACGGCCGCCAGCTGGGCCAAAGCCGCAACCTGGCCGCGCTCAAGGCCGAATGGGGCAGCAAGGCGCGCGGGGCGTTCCAGGCGCTTGCCACATTAAAGATAGCTGGCAGCGCAGAGCAAAAGCCAATATCAAATACAAAACAATCTGAGAACAAGGTAAATAAAGCGCAAACAGCTCCTGTAAAAGAAGCGCCAGCCGCTACCGCCAGCGCCGACGCGCGCTACGTGGACTGGAGCTTCGGCGCGCTGCCCGAGCTGATGGAGATCCGCCAGGGCGGGCAGACGCTGATCGGCTTTCCGGCGCTGATCGACCAGGGCGACGCCGTCGGCATCGCCGTCTTCGACGAGCCCGAGGCCGCCGGCGCCCGCCACCGCCTGGGGCTGCGCCGCCTGTGCGCGCTGCAGATCAGGGACGCGCTCAAGTACCTGGAGAAAAACATCCCCGACCTGCAAAAAATGGCCGTGGCCTACATGCCGCTGGGCACGCAGGAGGAATTGCGCGCGCAGATCATCGACGTGGCCATGGACCGCGCCTTCCTGCAGGAGCCGCTGCCGCAGGACGCGGCGCAGTTCCAGCAGCGCGTGCAGGACGGGCGCGCCCGCCTGACGCTGATCGCCAACGAGGTGGCGCGCCTGGCCGGCACCATCCTGACCGAATACGCCGCCGCGCAGCGCAAGATCAAGGACACCAGGAACGCCCCCGAGGCCACGCAGGACGCCGCCCGGCAGCTGCAGTCGCTGATGCCCAAACAGTTCATCGCCCAGGCGCCCTGGGCGCAGCTGCAGCACTTTGCGCGCTATCTGAAGGCAATCTGCGTGCGTCTGGACAAATACCGCGCCGACCCCGCGCGCGATGCGGCCAAATTGAAGGAGCTGCAGCCGCTGGAGCAGCGCTACACGCGCCTGCTGGCCGAGCGCAAGGGCCAGCAGGACGCGCGCATGCAGGAATACCGCTGGATGCTGCAGGAGCTGCGCGTGAGCTTTTTCGCGCAGGAGCTGCGCACGCCGTACCCGGTCAGCAGCAAGCGGCTGGACAAGGTCTGGGCGCAGCTGCAGCAATAGCCCGGGCGCTGGCGGGAAGGGCGCGGGCCGCGCGGCAGGAACGGCGCCACGGGTCGCCCAGGTGACCGGGCCTACGTGGCTTCCCGAATGCGCGGGGGCGGGCGCGGGGACAAGCTCGGACGTTTTGCAACCCATCCACCGAGCCTTTCCGCCATGCACGCCCACCTCGCCCACTGGCCCCGCCACGTTCCCCAAACCCTGACCGCCCCCGCCACGTCGCTGTGGGACAACCTGGAGGTCAGCGCCCGCCGCTACCCCGACAAGGCGGCGCTGGTGTTCTTTGGCCGGCGCATCAGCTACCGCGAGCTGGCCGACCAGGCCGAGCGCCTGGCAGCGCACCTGCACGGCGCCGGCGTGCGCCAGGGCGACCGCGTCATCGTCATGATGCAGAACCTGCCGCAGCTGGTGGCGGCGCATTTCGCCGTGCTGCGCGCCAACGCCGTGGTCGTGCCGGTCAACCCGATGAACCTGGCCGGGGAGCTGAGCCACTACATCACCGACCCCGAGGTGCGCGTGGCCATCACCAGCACCGACCTGGCGCCCGAACTGGCCAAGGCCAGCAACGCGCTGGCGCCGGCGCAGCGCCTGCGCCAGCTGATCGTGACGCAGCCGGGCGAATACCTGCCCGGGGCCGGCCAGGCGGCGGACGAACCCGTGCCCGAGCCTGTCCCCGAGGCCTGGCAGCCCTGGCTGTGCGCCGAGCACCCGCTGCCGGCGCTGGAGGACGGCGCCGTGCTCACCTGGGCGCAGGCGCTGGCCAGCACCGCCAGCCTGCCCGTGCTGGCCGTGGGCCCGCAGGATCTGAGCGTGCTGCCCTACACCAGCGGCACCACCGGCCTGCCCAAGGGCTGCATGCACACGCACGCCAGCATCATGCACAACGCCGTGTCCAGCGCCGTCTGGAGCCACGCGACGTGCCAGAACATGGTGTTGACGGTGGTGCCCATGTTCCACATCACCGGCATGGTGTCGGTCATGCACGCCAGCATCTACGGCGGCGCCACCATGGTGCTGATGCCGCGCTGGAACCGCGAGCTGGCCGGGCGCTGGATATCGCAGTACCGCGTGACCAACTGGACCAACATCCCCACCATGGTGATCGACCTGTTCGCCAGCCCGAACTTCCGCCAGTTCGACCTGAGCAGCCTGAGCTACATCGGCGGCGGCGGCGCCGCCATGCCGCAGGCCGTGGCGCAGCGCCTGAAGGACGAATACGGGCTGAGCTACCAGGAAGGCTACGGCCTGACCGAAACCGCCGCGCCGTCGCACAGCAACCCGTCGGAGCACAGCAAGCAGCAGTGCCTGGGCATGCCCTTCATCGGCACCGAGGCCTTCGTGGCCGACCCCGACACGCTGGCCGAGCTGCCCCAGGGCGAGCAGGGCGAGATCGTGGTCAGCGGCCCGCAGGTGTTCAGCGGCTACTGGCGCAACCCCCAGGCCACCGAGGCGGTGTTCTTCGAGCGCGGCGGCAGGCGGTTCTTTCGCACCGGCGACCTGGGACGGGTGGACGAGGAGGGCTATTTCTTCATCACCGACCGCTTGAAGCGCATGATCAACGCCAGCGGCTTCAAGGTCTGGCCGGCCGAGGTCGAGGCCATGATGTTCCGCCACCCGGCCATCCAGGAGGCCTGCGTGATCGCCGCGCGCGACAGCTACCGGGGCGAGACCGTCAAGGCCGTGGTGGTGCTGCGCGCCACGCACCAGGGCCAGGTCAGCGAGGCCGACATCGTCGCCTGGTGCCGCGAGCAGATGGCCGCCTACAAGGCGCCGCGCATCGTCGAATTCACCACGGCCCTGCCCAAGAGCGGCAGCGGCAAGGTGATGTGGCGGCTGCTGCAGGAGCAGGAAAAGAAGAACGAACAGGAGCAGGCCGCCGGGTGATCTGCGGCTACGATGCCGGCGTCGATCCAGCGGGAGCACCTGCCCGCTGGCCCTCACGCTTGCCCGGATAGCCGTATGACCGCGCTGACGCACCCGCCCCGAGACACCGCCGAATTGCCCCGCTCCACCAAGGAGGCCATGCTGCTCGTGGCGCTGCTGCAGGGGCTGGCCATCTACGCCCTGACCCGGGGCTGGAGCCATGGGCTGCTGCGCACTGTGGGCGTGTCGCTGGTGGTGGCGGTGCCGGGGTTCTTTCTGCTGTGCGCCGGCGCGCTGCGCGACCGCCTGCTGTGGCTGCTGCTGGCCGGGCTGGCGGCGCTGCTGCTGGCGCTGAACCTGTCGGTGTGGTGGATGTCCGGCGCCGGGCCGCGCTGGCAGGCGCAGATATGGCTGCCCTGGACGCTGTGCCAGGCGGTGCTGCTGCTGGTGGCGCTGGCCTGGGCGCAAGCCTGGCTGCAGCTGCGCAGCCTGCGCCGGGTGCCCTACGCGGTGCTGTTCGGCCACGCCTGGAACAACGCGCTGGTGCTGCTGTTCGCGTTCTTGTTCGTTGCCCTGGCGTGGGCGCTGCTGGGGCTGTGGGCGGGCTTGTTTGCGCTGGTCAAGGTGTCGCTGTTCGCCAAGACCTTTGCCCAGCCGCTGTTCGTGTGCACCGCCACCGGGCTGATGGCCGGCTTGGGCGTGCTGCTGGCGCGCGGCCAGCCCAGGCCGCTGCAGGTTATGCTGCAACTGCTGTTGGCGCTGTGCCGCCTGCTGCTGCCGCTGCTGGCGCTGGTGGTGGTGCTGTTCGTGGCCTTTTTGCCGTTCACCGGCGTGCAGCCGCTGTGGGAGACGCGGCGCGCCGCGCCCTTGCTGATGGGCGTGCTGCTGTGGCTGATGCTGCTGGTCAACGCGGTGTACCAGGACGGCGCGCGCGAGCAGGCGCCCTATGCATCCGTGCTGCGCGCCCTGGTGTCGGCCGCCCTGGGGCTGATGCCGGTGCTGGCGGCGCTGGCGCTGTGGGCCGTGGCGCTGCGCGTGCGGCAGTACGGCTGGACGCACGAACGCGTGTGGGCCGCAGCCGCCGCCGCGGTGCTGGCGCTGTACGCGCTGGGCTACGCGGCAGCGGCGTGGCGCCGCGGCGCGACCTGGCTGGCGGCGCTGGCGCCGGTCAATCGCGGCCTGTCGTGGGTGGTCATGGGGGTGCTGGTGCTGCTGCACACGCCGTTGGCCGACCCCTACCGCATCGGCGCGCACAGCCAGCGCGAGCGGCTGGCCCAGGGGCAGCAGGAGCCGACGCTGCAGGCGCTGCAGGACCTGCGCTTCGACCATGGCCGCCACGGGCTGGCGGCGCTGCAATCGCTGCAGGCGCTGCCCCGCTTCGCGCAAGGCCCGGCGCAGCAGGACATGCGCCTGGTGCTGGAAGCCAAGGCCAAGCAATACCGGCCGCAGATGCCGGCCAACGACGTGCCGCTGCCCGAGCTGGTGGCCGTGGCGCCGGGCCAGCCGGCGCCGGCGGCCGACTGGTGGGAGGCGCTGCAGCAGCCCAGGCTGCGCAGCGACCTGTGGGCCTGCCGCCGGCGCTTGCCTCTACCTTCCGCGCCTGGTGCGGCAGAGGCCGCTGCCAACGCCGACTGCGTGGCGCTGCAGCTGGCGCTGGATGCAGCGGACGAGCAGCCCCGGCAACTGCTGTGCCGCGTGGGCGCCGGCACGCCGGTGTGCCTGGTCTACGGCCGCGAGGCGGACGGGCGCTGGCAGCGCCAGGGCCAGATCCGCTGGAGCGGCCTGAACCGCCAGGAGCGCGAGCGCCTGGCGCAGGCCCTGCGTGCCGGGCAGGTGCAGGCGCAGCCCGCGCGCTGGCGCGACGTGGCCGTGCCCGGGGCGGCCGACCTGCCCGCCGGGCGCATGGAATGACCAGCCGTATGCCGTGCGCGCTATGCCCACAGGGGCCGCTGCGCGGCCTGTTGCATCGCCTTGTCCATGGCTGACGGGGTGCCGCAAGGCTGTTGCGCGGCCAGGCGGTTGAGTTCGGCGCACACGTCGGCCATACGGCCGGAAATCACCAGGCGGCCCGGGGCGCAGGCGCGCACCACCAGCACCCGGTGGGCCGGACCGGCGGTGCGCTCCGCCGATGCTGCGGTCTGCTGAGGGGCGCCGGCGTCGTCGTTGGGGGTGTCTGCCTCGCGGATGCGCGGGTAGCTCAAGGCCAGGTCCACCGTGGGGTGGATCACGTCCAGGCTGCGCCTGTGCTGCGGCTGCGGCCATAGCCGGCGGGCCAGGCGGCGCAGCGCCCGTGCAAGCAATGTCGGGGACGAGGAGGTGCGGTGAGCGAATCCCATGTGATGACTCCAGAAAAGGTGAAACACAGGCAGGATTGCCAAGGGGCAGGCGCGCATCCGCAGGGTTGGCCGCCGGCTTGGGGCCGGCTGGCCATACGCCCGCCACCTGCGGCGGCGCCAGGGGAGGGGGCTACATCAGCATGGTGTTGCGGATCAGGCCGACGGCCAGGCCTTCGATTTCGAAGGGTTCGCCCGGGGCCACGCGGATGATGGGGTAGTCGGGATTCTCCGGCAGCAGCTCGATGCCCGAGCCGGTGCGCTTGAGGCGCTTGACGGTGACCTCGTCGCCCAGGCGCGCCACCACGATCTGGCCGCTGCGCGCGTCGTGCGTGGCCTGCACGGCCAGCAGGTCGCCGTCCATGATGCCGGCGTCGCGCATCGACATGCCGCGCACCTTGAGCAGGTAGTCGGGCTTGTGCTGGAACAGGCTGCCTTCGAGCGTGTAGGTCTGGTCGACGTGTTCTTGCGCCAGAATCGGCGAGCCGGCGGCGACGCGGCCGATGAGCGGCAGCGTCAGCGGCAGGGTGAGCTGGGTCAGGCCGGGGATGGGCAGGGAAAACTGGGCGCCGCGCGCGGCGTTGATCGAGCGCACGGCCTCGCTGCGCAGCCGTATGCCGCGCGAGGTGCCGCTGACGAGTTCGATCACGCCCTTGCGCGCCAGCGCCTGCAGGTGCTCCTCGGCCGCGTTGGCGGACTTGAAGCCGAGTTCGGCGGCGATTTCGGCGCGCGTGGGCGGTGCGCCGGTGTTGGCGATGGCGCTCTGGATCAGGTCCAGAATCTGCTGCTGGCGGGCGGTGAGCTTGGGGTGATCGGTCATGAGGCACTCCAGAAGGTTGATTACTGGTTTTCGATCCAGTAACTGTATTTTTGAACAGTTTTGCAAAGGATGCAAGTGCCATGGCAGGAAAAATCGTTGTTTTGGGCACAGGCGGCACGATTGCCGGCACCAGCGCCGTTGCGGGCGCCAACGTGGGCTACCAGGCGGCGCAGCTGGGGGTGGACGCGCTGCTGGCCTCGGTGCCGGGGCTGGCGCGGGCCGCAGGCGGCGCGCTGCACACCGAGCAGGTGGCGCAGCTCGACAGCAAGGACATGAGCCACGCGGTCTGGAGCCGGCTCGTCGAGCGCTGTCTGGCGCACCTGGCGGACCCGGCAGTGGCGGGCATCGTCATCACCCACGGCACCGATACGCTGGAGGAAACCGCCTGGCTGCTGCACTGCCTGCTGCCCACGGCCAAGCCGGTGGTGCTGACCTGCGCGATGCGCCCGGCCACGGCGCTGGCGCCCGACGGCCCGCAGAATCTGCTCGACGCGGTGACGCTGGCGGCGCACCCGGATGCGCGCGGCGTGCTGCTGGCGGCGGCGGGCGAGGTGCACGGCGCGCGCGCGGCCAGCAAGGTGCACCCGATGCGCCTGCACGCGTTCGCGTCGGACGACGGCGGCCCGCTGGGCTGGGTGGAGGCCGGGCAGGTGCGCTGGGCGCACGAGCGTCCGCCGGCAGCGGCGGCGCCCGCGTTCGGCGCGCTGGCGCAGCGCCTGGGCGGCGCGGCGTGGCCCCGGGTGGAGATCGTGCTGAGCCACGCAGGCTGCGACGGCCGCTTGGTGGACATGCTGGTTGCCGGCGGGGTGCAAGGCCTGGTGGCGGCCGCCACGGGCAACGGCACGCTGCACGAGCAGCTGGAAGCCGCGCTGCAGCGCGCCGCCGCCGCCGGCGTGCCGGTGCGCGTGGCGTCGCGCTGCCCGCAGGGGCGCATGCTGGGCTGGGAGGGCGGGCCGCTGCGCGACGCGGGCGGCCTGAGCCCGGTGAAGGCGCGCATCAGCCTGATGCTGGAGCTGATGGCGGCGCAATGAACAACGCCCTGCGGGGCAGGGCGTTGTCGGGGGAGGGGGCTGAAGCCGATCAGCTGGCCAGTGCGGTCAGCGCGCGGTCGGTGATCTCTTCCACGTTGCCGGTGCCGCTGATGGCGCGGTACTTGGGGGCGCCCGCGGGGTCGGCCTTGGCCCAGCTGGAGTAGTAATCGACCAGCGGGCGCGTCTGGTCGCTGTAGACCTGCAGGCGCTTCTGGACAGTGGCTTCCTTGTCGTCGTCGCGCTGCACCAGGGGCTCGCCCGTCACGTCGTCACGGCCTTCGACCTTGGGCGGGTTGAACTTGACGTGGTAGGTGCGGCCCGACGCGGGGTGCGAGCGGCGCCCGCTCATGCGTTCGATGATGGCGTCGAACGGCACGTCGATCTCCAGCACGTAGTCCAGCTTGACGCCGGCGGCCTTCATCGCGTCGGCCTGCGGGATGGTTCGCGGGAAACCGTCGAACAGAAAGCCGTTGGCGCAGTCGGGCTGGGCGATGCGGTCCTTGACCAGGTTGATGATCAGCTCGTCGCTGACCAGCTGGCCGGCGTCCATCACGGCCTTGGCCTGCAGGCCCAGCGGCGTGCCGGCCTTGACGGCGGCGCGCAGCATGTCGCCGGTGGAGATTTGCGGAATGCCGAACTTCTGGCAGATGAATGCGGCCTGCGTTCCCTTTCCGGCGCCGGGTGCGCCCAACAGAATCAGTCTCATGGAGGTCCTCTAGTGTTTTGAAATCGGCCTGGCATCCTGGGCGCTGGCGGGCAGGCCGGATACTCTTGTAACGGTCAAGGATAGCACGCGCATCCTGCCGCCCCGCTTACGGCGCCAGCAGGGCGCGCACGCGCTCCAGGTCGGCGGGCGTGTCCACGCCGGGGCCGGGCGCGTGCGGCGTGATGTGCACGGCAATGCGCTCGCCGTGCCACAGGGCGCGCAGTTGTTCGAGCGATTCAAGCTGCTCGGTGGGCGCCGGCGCCAGCGTGGGGAACAGGCGCAGAAAGCTGGCGCGGTAGCTGTAGATGCCGATGTGGCGCAGCGGCGCCAGGACGGCGCCGCCCTGCCACCAGGCGCTGCCTGGCGCGTGGTCGCGCGCGTGCGGGATGGGCGCGCGGCTGAAGTAGTGCGCCAGGCCGCGCGCGTCCAGCACCACCTTGACGACGTTGGGGTTGGCGAAGTCCTCGGCGCTGGCGATGGGGTGCGCGGCCGTGCCCATTGCGGCCTCGGGGCGCGCGCGCAGCAGCGCGGCCACGGCGTCGATCAGCGCCGGGTCCATCAGCGGTTCGTCGCCCTGCACGTTGACCACGATGCTGTCGCCCGCCAGCCCCAGCAGCTGGCAGGCTTCGCTCAGGCGGTCGCTGCCGCTGGCGTGGCCGGTGCCGGTGAGCAGCGCCTCTACGCCATGCGCCTGGCAGGCCGCGACGATGGCCGCGTCGTCCGCCGCCACCACCACCCGGTGCGCCTGGCTTTGCGCCGCGCGGCGCGCCACGCGCACCACCATCGGCAGGCCGGCGATGTCGGCCAGCGGCTTGTCCGGCAGGCGCGTGGAGGACAGGCGCGCCGGGATCAGCACCGTGAACGGGGCGGCGCCGCTCATGATTCGAGTTCCTCGTCGCTCAGCGGGCGGGCCTCGTTTTCCAGCAGCACCGGGATGCCGTCGCGCACCGGGTAGGCCAGGCGGGCGCTGCGCGAGATGAGTTCCTGCGCCTCGCGGTCGTAGGTCAGCGGGCCCTTGGTGACGGGGCAGACCAGCAGTTCAAGCAGTTTCGGATCCATGGTGTTCCTCTTTCGGGGGCAGTAGCGGTGCAAGCCGCAGGTTCAGCGCGTGCACAAAGGCCGGGGCAAGCTGCACGCGCAGCGGCACGGCCAGCGCGCCGGGGTGGCGGGGCCAGAGCTTGACGGCGTCTTTTTCGGTGCAAATCACCGTGTAGCGATTATCCTCATTGCGCTGCCAGCTATTGAAATCGGAGTGATCGGGCAAGGCTTCTTCGTGCTCGGGTGCCAGGCCCTGCTGGCGCAACATGGCAAAGAAATCCTCGGGCCGGGCAATCGCCGCCAGCGCGTGCAGCCGCTGGCCGCGCAGCGCCGCCAGCGGCACGCGCCGGCCGCTGGCGTCCACGGCTTCGTCGGCCAGGGTGCGCGCCAGGGCGAACTGCGGCGCGGCGCCTTCGGGCGGCGGCGCGCCCGCGTACAGCACCCAATCGACGGGCCGCGGCCAGGGTTCGCGCAGCGGGCCGGCAGGCAGCAGCCAGCCGTTGCCCACGCCCTGGTCGTTGAAGACGCAGACCTCCACATCGCGCGCCAACGCCAGGTGCTGCAGGCCGTCGTCGCACACGATGACGTCGGTCTGCGGGTGCTCGGCCAGCAGCGCGCGGCCGGCGTCGGCGCGCCGGCGTGCTACGTAGACGGGCACCTGGGCCGCGCGGGCGATGAGCAGGGGCTCGTCGCCCACCTGCGCCGGCGTGCTGCCCGGCAGCACGGCGCGGCAGTCGTGCGTGCTGCGGCCGTAGCCGCGCGAGATCACCCCGGGGTGCAGGCCCAGCGCGCGCAGGTGCTGCGCCAGGGCGATGGTGACGGGCGTCTTGCCGGCGCCGCCGGCGATGACGTTGCCTACCACGATGACGGGCACCGGCAGGCGCTGTGTGGCCAGCAGGCCGCTGCGGTACAGCGCGCGGCGCAGCCCGAGCAGCGCGCGGTAGGGCAGGGACAGCGGCCACAGCGCCAGCGCCAGCGGCCCGCGGCGCTGCCAGGCCCGGCGCAGGCGCTGGCTCATCAGCGCCCGGCGGCGGCGGCCGTCTGGGTGGCGAAGGTGATCTGCGCCAGGCCGACGCGGCGCGCGGCCTCCATCACCGTGATCACGGACTGGTGCGGCGCGGCGGCGTCGGCGCTGATGATGAGCACGCTGTCCTTGCCCGCCGGGGCGGCGTCGGCCAGCGCGCGCGCCACCTGCTCGACGTTCTTGCCGTCCAGCGTGGCCTTGTTGACGGCGTAGCGCCCGTCGGCGGACACGGCCACGATGATTTCCCTGGGGTGGTCGCGCAGCTGCTGGGCATCGGCCACCGGCAGGGTCAGCTGCAGCTCGGTGAACTTGCTGTAGGTGGTGGTCAGCATCAGAAAGATCAGGATCACCAGCAGCACGTCGATGAACGGGATCAGGTTGATCTCCGGTTCCTCCTTGGGACGGGGGCGGAAGTTCATGGCGCGTGCCGGTTACTTGCGCAGGCGGCCCAGGTGGCGCACGAACTGCTCGCTGGCCAGCTCCAGCGTCAGCAGGTATTCATCCACGCGGCTCCTGAAGTAGCGCCAGAAGATCAGCGCCGGAATGGCGATGATCAGGCCGAACGCCGTGTTGTACAGCGCCACCGAGATGCCGTGCGCCAGCTGCGCCGGGTTGCTGCCGCCCATGGCGGCGCTGCCGCCTTGCGAGCCGAAGATCTCGATCATGCCGACCACCGTGCCAAACAGGCCCAGCAGCGGCGCGGCGGAGGCGATGGTGGCCAGGGCGTTGAGGTATTTCTCCAGCCGGTGCGCCACGGCGCGGCCGCTGCCTTCCATGATCACGCGCAGCTCGGCCTCGCTGCTGTGCGGATTGGTCAGCAGCGCCCGCAGGCCGCTGGCCAGCACCTCGCCCAGGGCGGAGTTCTGCGCCAGCTGGTTCACCACGTCGGGGGCGGGCAGCGACTTGGCGGTCACCGAGATGGCCTCGTCGAGCAGCTTGGGCGGCGCCACGCGGGCCGTCTTGAGCGCCAGGAAGCGCTCGAACACCAGTGCCAGGGCCAGAACGGAGCAGGCAATCAGGGGCCAGATGGGCCAGCCTGCGGCTTGAATGATCGAAAGCAATTCTCACTCCGTACACAATTGAAAGCAGCGTGCGATTATGGCGCACCGGGCAGGGCGCCCGGAACGGCGTGGAGCGGCAAAAACAACGGACACAGCCCACACATTCTGTGGATAACTTTGTGGGAAACCCTGCGGGCAAACCGCCGCAGGCCGCGCGGTTGCGTGGTTTCTTTGCGCTGCTGAAATCTCGGTCAATAAAAAATTGTTGAAAATCAATATGTTGCATGTATTTGCGTGGTTTCCGGGCAGTCCGCCAGGGCGTACCGGCGTGGCCTCGTGTTGCGGCGCGTCTGTGGACTACTGGCATGATCGCCGGCCGAGAAACGCAGGAATGACGGATGTTTGAGCCTGAAAAACCAGTAACGGCGCCGCATGTATGGGATGTTGGCGCGCTGTGCCGCGCCATTGCTGATGCGCTGCAGGCGCGCTTCAACCCGGTGCAGGTACGCGGCGAGATCGCCGGCTTTTCGCGCGCCGCCAGCGGGCACTGCTACTTCACGCTCAAGGACGGGCAGGGGCAGATCCGCTGCGCCATGTTCCGGCGCGCCGCCGACGCCCTGGGCTTCATGCCGCGCGACGGCGAGCAGGTGCAGGTGCACGGGCGCCTGGGGGTGTACGAGCAGCGCGGGGACTTGCAGCTCATCGTGGAAGGCATGCAGCGCGCGGGCCAGGGCGCGCTGTTCGAGCAGTTTCTGCGCCTGAAGGAGCGCCTGCAGGCCGAGGGGCTGTTCGACAGCGCGCGCAAGCGCCCCCTGCCGGCCATGCCGCGCGCCATCGGCCTGGTCACGTCGGCCGGCGCGGCCGCGCTGCACGACGTGGTGACGGCGCTGGCGCGGCGCGTGCCGCACATCCCGGTGGTGCTGGCGCCGGCGCTCGTGCAGGGCGCGCAGGCGCCGGCCTCGCTGTGCGACGCACTATCAAAAATGTATCTGCTTGCGCCCGATGGTAAAGGGCTGGAGGCCAAAAACATTCAAAATCCACCGGTGGACGTGATCCTGCTGGTGCGCGGCGGCGGCTCGATGGAGGACTTGTGGGGCTTCAACGACGAACAGCTGGCGCGCACCATCGTGCAGAGCCCGGTGCCGCTGGTCAGCGGCGTGGGGCACGAGACCGACTTCACCATCGCCGACTTCTGCGCCGACCTGCGCGCGCCCACGCCGACGGCCGCCGCCGAACTGGTGGCCCAGCCGCGCACGCACTGGCTGCAGGCGCTCGACGGGCTGCACGCGGGGCTGGCGGACGGCGTGCAGCGCCAGCTGGACCTGCGCCACCAGCGCCTGGACCTGGCCGCCCAGCGGCTGGGCCGGCCCTCCGCCATGCTGGCCGGCGCGCAGCTGCGCCTGAGCCGCCTGGCGCAGCGCATGCAGCACGCCGGGCGGCTGCAACTGCAGCGGGCCGAGCAAGGCCAGCAGGCGCTGGGCGCGCGCCTGGCCGGGGCGCCGCCGCGCGCGCTGGCGCAGCAGGCCGAGCGGCTGGAGCGGGCGGCGCTGCGGCTGCAGCTGCTGAACCCGCAGCTGGTGCTCGAACGCGGCTACGCCCTGCTGACCGATGCGCGCGGCCGGGCGGTGCTGCGCGCCTCGCAGGTAGGCCTGGGCGACGGCGTGCGCGCCCGGCTGGCCGACGGCGAGCTGGACCTGGTCGTGTCCCAGCCGCGCCTGCTGTAGCGCGGCGGGCCCGCTGCCGCGCGGCGCCGCATTGCCCCTGCATCGCGCCGGGAGGCGCGCGCGCCGCCTGCAGCATTCGCCCGCAATTCCTACAATGCCCTGTGCCGCGCCGCAGCCTGCGGCGCTTTGTTTGAACCCACACCCACGAAGGAAGACACCATGGAACATACCCTGCCCCCGCTGCCCTACGCCATCGACGCCCTGGCTCCGCATTACAGCCAGGAAACGCTGGAGTACCACCACGGCAAGCACCACAACGCCTACGTGGTGAACCTGAACAACCTGCAAAAGGGCACCGAGTTCGAGAGCATGGCGCTCGAAGACATCGTCAAGAAGGCGAGCGGCGGCATCTACAACAACGCCGCGCAGATCTGGAACCACAGCTTCTTCTGGAACTGCATGCAGCCCAATGGCGGCGGCGAGCCCGGCGGCGCGCTGGCCGCAGCCATCAACGCCAAGTGGGGCAGCTACGCCGCGTTCAAGGAGGCGTTCGTCAAGAGCGCGACCGGCAACTTCGGCTCGGGCTGGACCTGGCTGGTCAAGAAGCCCGACGGCAGCGTGGACATCGTCAACACCGGCGCCGCCGGCACGCCCCTGACCACTGCCGACAAGGCGCTGCTGACAGTGGACGTGTGGGAGCACGCCTACTACATCGACTACCGCAATGCGCGTCCGAAGTTCGTCGAGGCCTTCCTGGACAAGCTGGTCAACTGGAAGTTCGCCGAAGGCAACTTCGCCTGATCGAACCGGCCACCGGCTGCAAGCAAGGCCCGGGGAGCGATCCCCGGGCTTTTTTTATGGAATTTTGGGCGAAAAAAAAGCCCGGTCGTTGAGAACCGGGCCTTGAAGGGATCCAGAAACCGGGGTTTCGAGAGGATCCAAGGAGACAACTGATAAACCTGTTTGGCAGGTTGATGGGGATGATTTTAAGGGTAAATACCTAAAAATCAACCCCTGATTGATTTAGCGCTTGCGCTGTGCGGTGCCGCCAGCAGCCTTGGTAGCCGTGCTGGCCATGGCGTTGAAGTTGGCTTCGGCCACGTCGCTGGCTTGCTTGACGGCCTTTTGCACCGACTCGAAAGCGTTGTTGGCGGCGGTCACGGCGCTCTTGAAGACGGCAACCGAGGTTTCGGAGCCGGCGGGAGCGTTCTTCGTGGCGCTGTCGACCAGGTTGCTGAAACCGCGCTGGGCTTCGGCGGTCTGGGCTTCGAAGGCCTTGCCGAATTCGGCGCCGGTGCCGGAGGTGATTTCGTACACGTGGCGGCCGTAGGCGCTGGCCTTTTCGGCCAGGGGCTGCAGCAGGCCCGATTGCAGGGCCAGCAGCTCCTGCACGTCCTTGGCGGCCAGCACGGCCTGGGTGTGGGTGGCGGCTTCGCTCAGCACGGCGCGCGAGGTGGCGACGTTCAGTTCGACCAGCTTTTCCACGCCTTCGAAAGCCTTGCCGGCCAGGCCGAACAGGGTTTCCACGTTGGCCTTGTGCGATGCGAGCAGTTGTTCAGGGGTCAGCGACATGTTCAATCTCCAATGAATGAGCCCAGGTGGGCGGGTTGAGATGACTGCTCTGATCAACGCTTTATGTTGCAGTGCAGCATGGATTGAATTGTAGGGGCTGAAATGTCGATTGCAAGCGTTTTTGTTGCATTGCAGCATTTTTAGGTGCGGCGCCCCAATTTCCGGCCCTTGCTGCGGCCCTTGCTGCCTGCGCGACGGCAGCGGCCGGCGCCGCTGGCACAATCGGCTCGCATGACTGCTACCCAATCCTCCATGGCCGGGCAGGCCGCCGGCACGCGCCCTGCGCCGCAGCAGCGCTCGGCCTATCGCACGTTTCGCAGCATTGGCACGCGCTGGATGGACAACGACGTATACGGGCACGTGAACAACGTCGTCTATTACTCGTGGTTCGACACGGCGGTCAACGCCTACCTGATCGAGCAGGGGGCGCTGGACATCCACCAGGGCGACACCATAGGCCTGGTGATAGAGACGCAGTGCAACTACTTCGCGCCGCTGGCGTTTCCGCAGACGATCGAAGCGGGGCTGCGCGTGGCGCGCCTGGGCGCGAGCAGCGTGCGCTACGAAGTGGGGCTGTTTGCCCAGGGCGAGGCGCTGAGCGCGGCGTGCGGGCACTTCGTGCACGTCTACGTGGGGCGCGACGACCGCCGGCCCAGGCCGCTGCCCGCCAGGCTGCGCGAGGTGCTGCAAGGCCTGCTCGTGCAGGACTGACACCGCACGCCGAACCATTGCCGCGCGCTGCGCCACGAGCGGGCGCGCGGCCCGCAAGCCATCGAAGAACAGGAGACACGACCCATGACACCATTTCGCGCGCTGTGCGTCGCAGCGCTTGGCCTGAGCCCGGCCCTGGCCCTGGCGGCCGACATCGACGGCAGCCAGCTGGCGCCGCTGTGGGGCGTGCCGTTTGCCGGCATTCTGCTGTCGATCGCGCTGATGCCGCTGCTGGCGCCGCATTTCTGGCACCACCACTTCGGCAAGGTGGCCGCCGCCTGGGCGCTGGCCTTTCTGCTGCCCTTCGCCGCGGTGTACGGGCCGCACGCGGCCTGGGCCGGCCTGGTGCACGCGCTGGTGGCCGAGTACCTGCCGTTCGTCATTTTGCTGACCGCGCTGTTCACCGTGGCCGGCGGCATCTACATCCGCGGCAACCTGCACGGCAGCGCGGCGCTCAATACCGGCATATTGGCGATTGGCGCCGTGCTGGCCAGCTTCATGGGCACGACGGGCGCGTCCATGCTGCTGATCCGGCCGCTGATCCGCGCCAACGACAACCGCAAGCACGTCGCGCACGTGGTGGTGTTCTTCATCTTCATCGTCTCCAACGCCGGCGGCTCGCTCACGCCGCTGGGCGATCCGCCGCTGTTCCTGGGCTTTTTGAAGGGCGTGGACTTTTTCTGGACGGTGAACCACATCCTCCCCGAGACGCTGTTCCTGGTGGGCGCGCTGCTGGTGCTGTTCTTCGCGCTCGACAGCTGGTATTTGCGCCAGGCGGGCGAGGCGGGGCGCGCCGACCCGACGCCCGACTCGCCCCCCATGGCCATAGGGTTCGACGGCAAGGTCAACTTCGTGCTGCTGCTGGCCGTGGTGGCGCTGGTGCTGATGAGCGGCGTGTGGCAGTCGCCCGTGCAGTGGAGCGTGGCCGGCGCCGACGTGGGCCTGCCCGGCCTGGTGCGCGACGCCGGCCTGATCGGCGTCGCGCTGCTGTCGCTGTGGCTGACCCCGCGCCAGGTGCACGAGGACAACCAGTTCGGCTGGGGGCCGATGCAGGAGGTGGCCAAGCTGTTCGCCGGCATCTTCCTGACCATCATCCCGGTGATCGCCATGCTCAAGGCCGGGGTGAACGGGCCGTTCGGCGCCGTCGTCTCCGCCGTCACGCGCGCCGACGGCTCGCCCGACCCGGCCATGTACTTCTGGGCCGCCGGGCTGCTGTCGTCCTTCCTGGACAACGCGCCCACCTACCTGGTGTTCTTCAACACCGCCGGGGGCGACCCGGCCGTGCTGATGACGACGCACGCCGCCACGCTGGCGGCGATTTCGGCCGGCGCCGTCTTCATGGGCGCCAACACCTACATCGGCAACGCGCCCAACCTCATGGTCAAGGCGATTGCCGAGGACCGCGGGGTGAAGATGCCCAGCTTCTTCGGCTACATGCTGTGGTCGGTGGGCATCCTGGTGCCGCTGTTCGTCCTGATCACCTTCATATGGATGCGTTGAAACCATGACCAAACCCCGGATTCTTGTGGCCTGCCAGGTGTTTCCCGAGGTGCTGGAGCGCCTGGCGCAGCACTTCGAGGTCGAGGCCAATCCCAACGACGAGCCCTGGACCGGCAGCGCGCTGGCCGCCCGCCTGGCGGGCAAGGACGGCGCCTTCACCACCGGCATGCAGCGCATCGACGCGCCGCTGCTGGCGGCCTGCCCGCGCTTGAGGATCGTGGCCAACATGGCCGTGGGCTACAACAACTTCGACCTGCCGGCGATGACGGCGGCCGGCGTGCTGGGCACCAACACGCCCGACGTGCTGACCGAGACCACCGCCGACTTCGGCTTTGCCCTGCTGATGGCCACGGCCCGCCGCATGGCCGAGGCCGAGCGCTTTCTGCGCGCCGGCCAGTGGCAGCGCTGGCGCTACGACATGCTGGCCGGCGCCGAGGTGCACGGCAGCACGCTGGGCATCCTGGGCATGGGGCGCATAGGGCAGGGCATTGCCCGGCGCGGCGCGCACGGCTTTGGCATGCGGGTCATCTACCACAACCGCTCGCGCCTGGCGCCCGAGCTGGAGGCCGAATGCCAGGCGCGCTACGTGGGCCGCGACGAGCTGCTGGCGCAGGCCGACCACCTGGTGCTGGTGCTGCCCTACACGGCCGAGTCGCACCACGCCATCGGCGCCGCCGAGCTGGCGCGCATGAAGCCGACGGCCACGCTGGTCAACATCGCGCGCGGCGGCATCGTGGACGACGCGGCGCTGGCGCAGGCGCTCAGGGAGCGGCGCATTGCCGCTGCCGGCCTGGACGTGTTCGAGGGCGAGCCGGCGGTGCACCCCGGCCTGCTGGAGCTGCCCAACGTGGTGCTGACCCCGCACATCGCCAGCGCCACCGTGGCCACGCGCCTGGCCATGGCCAACCTGGCGGCGGACAACCTGATCGCCTTCTTTGAGCAGGGCGCGCCGCTCACGCCCGTCAATAAAATATGAATGAAATATGGCTCTAGCGCTTATCCACAAAGCGCAAACAGCTATTGAAACGATAGTTTCCGAATGATCCTGCAGATATACGCCGGGCTGGCCCTGCTGGCGCTGATCGCGGTGCTGCTCGTCGTGCTGCTGCTGCGCCGCCCGCGCGTGGAGCTGCCGCCCGAATGGCCGCAGCGCATGCGCGCGCTGGAGGCTGCGGCCCAGGCCACGCAGCTGGCCGTGGCGCGCAACGACGGCGTGCTGGCCGGCCTGCGCGGCGCGGTGGACGAGCGCCTGGCCCAGGGCGCGGCGCAGGGCCGGGGCGACGCGCAGGCGCTGCGCGGCACGCTCGATTCGCTCAAGGGCGACGTCCATGCCCAGCTGACGGCGATGGCCGGCGCGCTCAAGGACCAGCTGGACGCCAACACGCGCCAGCTCACCGGCCTGGCGGCCAGCCAGCAAGGCAACGCCGACGCGCTGCGCGCCGCGCTCAACGAGCGCCTGGCGGCCATCCAGCGGGACAACGCCGCCCGGCTCGACGAAATGCGCCGCACCGTGGACGAAAAGCTGCACGCCACGCTGGAGCAGCGCCTGGGCGAATCGTTCAAGCAGGTCAGCGACCGGCTGGAGCAGGTGCACAAGGGCCTGGGCGAGATGCAGACGCTGGCCGCCGGCGTGGGCGACTTGAAGCGCGTCATGACCAACGTGAAGACGCGCGGCACCTGGGGCGAACTGCAGCTGGGCGCCATCATCGACAACGTGCTCGCGCCCGAGCAGTACGCGCGCAACGTCAAGACCGTGCCCGGCAGCGACGAGCTGGTCGAATTCGCCATCCGCCTGCCGGGCAGGAGCGACGAGCAGCCGGTGTGGCTGCCCATCGACTCCAAGTACCCGGTGGAGCACTACCAGCGCCTGCTGGACGCGCAGGACACGGCCGACAAGGCGGCCATCGCCGCCGCCGGCAACGCCTTCGAGGCGTCGATCAAGCTGGAGGCCAAGAAAATCCACGGCAAGTACGTGGCGCCGCCGCACACCACCGACTTCGCCGTGCTCTACCTGCCCACCGAGGGGCTGTTCGCCGAGGTCATGCGCCGCCCCGGCCTGGTCGAGGCGGTGCAGAACGGCTGCCGCGTCATGGTCACCGGCCCGGCCAACCTGGCGGCCATGCTCAGCAGCCTGCAGATGGGCTTCAGGACGCTGGCCATCGAGCAGCGCTCGTCCGAGGTCTGGGGCGTGCTCGGCCAGGTCAAGACCGAGTTCGCCAGGTTCGGCGAGGCGGTCGATGCCACGCGCAAGTCCATCGACGCGGCGGCCAGGAAGTTCGAGCAGGTGGACGTGCGCACCCGCGCCATCCAGCGCAGGCTGCGCGGCGTGCAGGAACTGCCCGCGCCGGAGGCCGCACCGGCCGCGGCCCCCCCGCCGCAGGCGGGCGATTAGCCTGCAGCCGGCGCGCCGCTCACAGCTTGTAGAACGAGCGGATCAGCTGCCAGGCCTCGCGCGGGTCGTCGGTGTACTGGAACAGCTTCAGGTCCTCGGGCGACACCGTTCCCTGCTCGACCAGCGCGTCGAAGTTGATCAGGCGCTTCCAGAACGCGCTGCCGAACAGCACGATGGGCGCGGGCTTGGCCTTGCGCGTCTGCACCAGGGTCAGCACCTCGAACAGCTCGTCGAGCGTACCGAAGCCGCCGGGGAACACCACCAGCGCCTTGGCGCGCATCATGAAGTGCATCTTGCGCATGGCGAAGTAGTGGAACTTGAACGACAGCGACGGCGACACATAGCGGTTGCCGCTTTGCTCGTGCGGCAGCGTGATGTTCAGCCCCAGGTTGGGTGCGCCCACGTCGAACGCGCCGCGGTTGGCCGCCTCCATGATGCCGGGGCCGCCGCCGGTGCAGATGTAGATGCGCTCGGCCGGCGGGCGGCTTTCGCTGTACTGGCCCACCAGCGTGCCGAACTGGCGCGCCATGTCGTAGTAGTGGGCGTTCTTCACGTCGCGCTCGGCCTGGGCGATGGCCTGGGCGTCGCCGCCGGCGCGCGCCTGCGCCAGCCGCTCGGCGGCCACGTCGGGCGCCACCATGCGCGCGCTGCCGTAGACCACCACGGTGTGCTCTATGCCCTGGGCGGCCTGCTCGATGTCGGCCTTGGTCATCTCCAGCTGCAGGCGTATGCCGCGCAATTCGCGGCGCAGCATGAATTCGGGGTCGGCAAAGGCCAGGCGGTAGGCGTCGGGGTGCAGCGGGTTGCCGGCCACGGCGTAGTTGTGCAGTTCGGCCCAGGCATCGGCCAGGCGGCCCTGGCGCAGATCGGTATTGGCTTCCATGATTTATATGAAAAGTGCCTGTAGCGCTTTATTTACAAGCGCTGGCAGCTATTGAAATGGTAGTTGGTGAAGGATGGCAATCGCCCCATTGCGGCAGGCGTGGAGCATGGCCGCATTGTAGGCAGGCGTCGGCGCGCGATCGGGGGGCGCGTTGCGCGCGGCGCCGGCCTTACCGCGCCATCATCTGCTGCGGCAGCCAGGTGGCGATGGCCGGGAACAGGTAGAGCAGCGTCACGGCTGCGCACATCAGCAAAAACATCGGCAGCGCCACCTTGGCGATCCACAGAAGCTGGCGCCCCGTCATGCCCTGCAGCACGAACAGGTTGAAGCCCACGGGCGGGGTGATCTGCGCCATCTCGACCACGAGCACGACGAAGATGCCGAACCAGATCGTGTCGATGCCGGCGGCCTGCACCGTGGGCATCAGCACGCCCATGGTCAGCACCACCATGGAGATGCCGTCCAGGAAGCAGCCCAGCACGATGTAGAACAGCGCCAGCGCCACGATGAGCTGGGCGCGTGACAGGCCGAGCGTGGCGATCCATTCGGCCAGGTGGCGCGGCAGGCCGATGTAGCCCATGGCCAGCGTCAGGAAGGCCGCGCCCGCCAGGATCAGCGCGATCATGCAGTACAGGCGCGTGGCGCCCATCAGCGCGTCGCGAAAGCTCTGCCAGCTGAGCGACCCCTGCAGCAGCGACAGGATGAGCGAGCCCAGCACGCCCACGGCGGCGGCCTCGGTGGCTGTGGCCAGGCCGGTGTAGATGGAGCCGAGCACGGCAGCGATCAGCAGCACCACCGGGATCAGCGCGCGCGACGCCGACAGCCGCTGCACGAACGACAGGCGCGCGTCGGCCTGCGGCACCTGGCCGGGGTGGCGCAGCGCCCACAGCGCGATGTAGCCCGAGAACAGCGCCGCCAGCAGAATGCCCGGCAGCACGCCGGCGATGAACAGCTGGGCGATGGACACCTCGGCCGCGACGCCGTAGACGATCATGATGATGGACGGCGGAATCAACAGGCCCAGCGTGCTGGCGCCGGCCAGCGTGCCGACCACCATGTGCTCCGGGTAGCCGCGGCGCGTCAGCTCGGGCAGCGTCATCTTGCCGATGGTGGCGCAGGTGGCGGCGCTCGACCCCGACACTGCGGCAAAGATGGCGCAGCCCACCACGTTGGTGTGCAGCAGCCGCCCGGGCAGGCCCTGCACCCAGGGCGACAGGCCCTTGAACATGTCCTGCGACAGCCGGGTGCGGAACAGGATCTCGCCCATCCACACGAACAGCGGCAGCGCCGTCAGCGTCCAGCTCGACGACGAGCCCCAGATGGTCACGGCCATGGCGTCGCCCGCAGGGCGCGCCGAGAACAGCTGCATGCCGATCCAGGCCACGCCCGAGAGCGCCAGGCCGATCCACACGCCGCTGCCCAGGATCAGAAACAAGGCCAGGATCAGCAGGCCGGTGACGGCAAGGTCGCTCATGGGCAGGTCTTCTTCATTCGTTGCGCAGGGCTTCGGCCGGCGCTGCCTGAACGCGCTGGCCGCGCAGCTCCAGCACCAGCTCGTCCAGGCAGGCGATGGCCATCACCGCCGCGCCCAGGCCCATGGAGATTTGCGGCAGCCACAGCGGGGTGGCGTCGTTGCCGGTGGAAATGTCGTTGAACACGTGCGACTGCCAGGCCAGGCGTACGCTGTAGTACGCGAACAGCAGCGCCAGCAGCGTGCCCAGGGCCAGGGCCAGCAGCTCCAGCGCGCGCCGCCAGCGCCCGCGCAGCGCGCCCAGGATCAGCGTCACGCGGATGTGCTCGCCGCGCTTCAGGGTATAGGCCAGCGCCAAAAAGCCGGCCGCCGCCATCAGATAGCCGGCGTAGGCGTCCAACCCCGGCATGTGGATGTGCAGCTGCCGGCTCAGGATGGACAGCAGCACCACCACCAGCAGGCCCACCATGCACAGCGCCGCCAGGGCGGCGGCGCCGTTGTAGAGTCCGTCGAGCAGGCGGCGCATGCGGACGGCCTTACTTGCGGTAGGCGTCGACCAGCGCCTTGCCGTCGGGGCCGGCCTTGTCCAGCCATTCCTTGAGCATGGTGTCGCCCACCTTGGCCATGTCGGCCTTGAGCTGGGCGGAGGGCGCCAGCACCTGCATGCCCTCGGCCTTGAGCTTGGCCAGGGTCTCGTCGTTCACGCGCCGGCTGGCCGTCCAGCCGCGCGCCTCGGCGTCGGCAGCGGCCTTGAGCACGGCTGCCTGCGTGGCCTTGTCGAGCGCGTCGTACGCCTTCTTGTTCATCAGCAGCGCGTTCTTGGGCAGCCAGGCCTGGGTGTCGTAGTAGTACTTGAGCTGCTCGTAGAGCTTGCTGTCCACGCCGGTCGCGCCCGAGGTCATCATCGAATCGACCACGCCCGTGGCCAGCGCCTGCGACAGCTCGGCCGCCTGCACCGTGACGGGCTGCGCGCCCACCAGCTCGGCGATGCGCGCGGTGGCCGGGCTGTAGGCGCGCCACTTGGCGCCCTTGAGGTCGGCGGCGCTGGCGATGGGCTTTTGCGCGTAGATGCCCTGCGGCGGCCAGGGCACGCTGTACAGCAGCATCATGCCCTGCTCGGCCAGCTTCTTCTCCAGCAGCGGCTTTTGCGCCTGGTACAGCTTCATGGCGGCGTCGTAGCTGTCGGCCAGGAAGGGCAGGCCGTCGGCGCCGTAGACCTGCCATTCGTTCTGGAAGTTGACCAGCAGGATCTCGCCGAGCTGCGCCTGCGCGCCCTGCACGGCGCGCTTGATCTCGGGCGCCTTGAACAGCGAGGCGTTGGCGTGCAGCGTGATCTTGAGCTTGCCGCCCGAGCCCTTGTCCACGTCGGCAATGAACTGGGCCAGGTTCTGGCTGTGGAAGTTGGTGGCCGGGTAGGCGGCGGCCAGGTCCCACTGCGTCTGCGCCCACAGCGTGGGCGTGGCCAGCAGGGCGGTCAGAGCCAGGGCGGATACGGTTCTGCGCTTCATTGCAAGTCTCCGGTGTTGGGGGGATGCGGATAAATGGCCTACAGACTGTAGTGGCCCATGCCGAAGATGCATGTAGGTGATTTCACCGGAGTGGCGCGCACGCACGCCGTGCGGCAGGTGCGCGCGCCATCGTTGTTGAACCAGGCCGGGCAGGCGCCGTGGGGCGCAGCCAGGCGTTAACATTGCCGCACCATGCAAACAGCCACCGACACCCTAGCGATACAGGATCAGCCAGAGGCGCCCTGGGGCTGGAGCCGCGAGTTCCGCATGCCCCTGTACAAGCCCGGCACGCGCGTGCGCCACGCCGGCAACTGGGAGACGGTCAGCTACGTGAGCCTGCGCCGCCACGACCTGAGCGTGCACCTGGTCGGGCACGCCGAAGCCGTCGATCCGCTGGAACTGGAGCTCGAACCCACGCTGTTCACCACCATGCGCGTGTCCGGGCCGTATTTGCGCTAGGAGCCTGTCGGGCTTGGGGAGGCGAAAGCGAAAAATGGCCCCAGCGAGTACAGTTTTTGCCGGATTTGCAGCCCAATAGCCGAGCTATTGGGCAAAAAGACGGTGAAAAATGGGCCGCTGCGGCCATTTTGCAGCCGCCGATTCCCAAGTCCGACAGGCTCCTAGCCGCCGCGCTGCGCCATGGCCTGGCCCATGCGCACCGGCAGCGCGGCCTGCCACGCGGGGGCGAAGCGCACGGCGCCCGGCGCGAACAGCAGCACCACGGTCGATCCCAGCAGAAAACGCCCCATCTCGTCGCCCTGGCGCAGGGCGACCTGGTCGCTGGCGTAGTCCCAGCTGCGCGGCTGGCCGGTGCGCGGCGGGTTGACCACGCCGTGCCAGACCGTGGCCATGCTGCCGACGATGGTGGCGCCCACCAGCACCAGCGCCATCGGGCCCAGTGGCGTGTCGAACAGGCAGACCACGCGCTCGTTGCGCGCAAACAGCCCGGGCACGCCGCGCGCCGTGGCCGGGTTGACGGAAAACAGCGCCCCCGGCACGTGCTCCATGCGCAGCAGGCGGCCGTCGCACGGCATGTGGATGCGGTGGTAGTCGCGCGGGCTGAGGTAGATCGTGGCGAAGCTGCCGCCTTGAAACTGCTCGGCCATATTCGCGTTTCCGCCCAGCAGCGCGGTGGTGGTGTAGCTGTGGCCCTTGGCCTGGAAGATCTGGTCGCCCTCGATGGCGCCCAGCTGGCTGACGGCGCCGTCCACTGGGCAGACGGCGGGGGCGTCGGCCAATGGGCGCAGCCCGGGGCGCAGCGCGCGCGTGAAAAAGTCGTTGAAGCTGGCGTAGCTGGCGACGTCGGGGTTGGCCGCCTCGCTCATGTCCACCCGGTAGCGCGCCACGAAGCGGCGGATGGCGGCGGTCGTCAGGCTGCCGGCCTGCAGGCGTGCCAGGCGGCCGGCCAGCGTGGTGATGGCCTGCTTGGGCAGCAGGTACTGGGAGAGTACGGCAAGGCGGTCGGACACGGGCTATGGCGATTTGCGTGGGGCGGGGCCGCGATTGTAGGAGAGGCGGCCCGGGCGCCCCCGAGGGCCGCCCGGGCGCCGGTGCGGCGCTGGCTGCCGCTCGACTCGTGCAGAGCATCCCTAGACGCCTTTTTGTGCATCGCAGTACAATCCACAAGTTATGCGCCGCGCAGCGCCTGTCCATTGAAGAGCCGCAGCCTTGCGGCCTTTTATTTTCCTTTTCGCCGTCCAGCACCCCGGCCGCAGCGCTTGCGCCCTTGCGTTGCCGGGCCGGGCCGGCATCCAGCCCACAGGGCCGGCGCAGCCGCCAGCGGCGGCGCCATGCGGGCCCCCGATACTTGTTTTTGAGAGACTGAACACATGGCCAAAGAAGAATTGATCGAGATGCAGGGAAGCGTTACCGAAGTCCTGCCGGACTCGCGGTTTCGCGTGACCCTGGACAACGGGCACCAGCTCATCGCCTACACCGGCGGCAAGATGCGCAAGCACCACATCCGCATCCTGGCCGGCGACAAGGTATCGCTGGAGATGTCGCCCTACGACCTGAGCAAGGGCCGCATCACGTTCCGCCACCTGGCGGGCCGCGGCCCGGCGGCGCCCGGCGCACCTGGTGCGCCCGCAAAGCGCCGTTAAGCGCGTAAGTTAAGCGCGTAAATATCGTGCCGTTTTGAGGGAAGACCCTGCTGCCCAGGTTAGAATGCTAGCTGTCGGAGCGTAGCGCAGCCTGGTAGCGCATCTGCTTTGGGAGCAGAGGGTCGCGAGTTCGAATCCCGCCGCTCCGACCATTTTTGATACCGAGGGGGTTGCTTCACAACGAGGCAACCCCCTTTTTTCATTGAGTCCGCCATGTTCGTCGATTCACACTGCCACCTGAACTTTCCCGAACTCATCAGCCAGCTGCCGCAGATCCGCGAGGCGATGGCGCAGGCGCGGGTGGACCGGGCGCTGTGCATCTGCACCACGCTGGAGGAGTTTGGCGACGTGCACGCCCTGGCGCTGGGCCACGACAACTTCTGGGCCACCGTGGGCGTGCACCCCGACAACGAAGGCGTGGCCGAGCCGAGCGAGCAGGACTTGCGCGCGCGCGCGGCCCTGCCGCGCGTGGTCGCCATTGGCGAGACCGGGCTGGACTACTACGGCATGGAAGACCGCAAGGGCGGGCGCAGCGTGGCTGACCTGGAGTGGCAGCGCCAGCGCTTTCGCACGCACATCCGCGCCGCGCGCGCCGTGGCCAAGCCGCTGGTGATCCACACGCGCAGCGCCTCGGGCGACACCCTGGCGATCCTGCGCGAGGAGGGCGAGGACGGCGCGGGCAACCGCGCCGGCGGGGTGTTCCACTGCTTCACCGAGTCGATGGCCGTGGCGCGCGCGGCGCTGGACCTGGGCTACTACATCTCGTTTTCCGGCATCCTGACCTTCAAGAACGCGCACGAGCTGCGCGAGGTGGCGGCCTTCGTCCCGATGGAGCGCATGCTGATCGAGACCGACAGCCCCTACCTGGCGCCCGTGCCCTACCGCGGCAAGACCAACAACCCGTCGTACGTGCCGCTGGTGGCCGAGCAGGTGGCGGCGCTGCGGGGGCTGGCGGTCGAGGACGTGGCGCGCGCCACCAGCGCCAACTTCGAGCGCCTGTTCCTGCAGGGGGCGGCGGCGTGACGCTGGGGCGGCGCACTGTCCTGGCCTGGGGCGTGCTCGCCGGTGCGCTGGCCGGCGCCGCCCCGCTGGCGAACGCAGGCGCGTACCGGGATTTCTTCCTGGCCATCGAGCTGGACCACGACTTTGACGTGATCGACCTGCTGCGCCGCGGCTTCGATCCCAACGCGCGCGACCGCCACGGCCAGCCCGCGCTGATCGTGGCGCTGAGCGGGGACGCACGCAAGTCGGCGGCGGCGCTGATCGCGGCCAAGGGGCTGAAGGTGGAGGCGCGCAACGCCAAGGACGAAAGCCCGCTGATGATGGCGGCGCTGCGCGGCAATCTGGACGCGGCGCGCGCGCTGATCGCGCGCGACGCCGACGTGAACAAGCCGGGCTGGACGCCGCTGCACTATGCGGCGTCGGGCACGTCGGCCGACGCGCCGGCCATGGTGGCGCTGTTGCTGGAGCACGCGGCCTACATCGACGCGGCGTCGCCCAACGGCACCACGCCGCTGATGATGGCGCTGCGCTACGGCCTGTACGACTCGGCCGCGCTGCTCGTCAAGGAAGGCGCGGACGCCACCATCAAGAACCAGCTGGGCCTGACGGCGCTGGACTTTGCGCGCCAGACGCAGCGCGACGACATGGAGGAACTGGCGCTGCGCGCGCTGCAGCGCCAGCAGCCCGAAGGGGGCAAGTGGTAGCTTGAATCAATAACGGTAGCTGTTTGCGCTTATCAGCTAACGATTTCAAATAGTTTCGTATCTGAGATTGTTGTACAGAAAGCGCAAACAGCTATTGTTTTATTGAACCGCGCCGCCGCGCGCCTGCAGCCGCGCGTACAGCCCGCCGGCGGCCAGCAGCTCGGCGTGCGTGCCTTGCTCGGCGATGCTGCCGCGCTCCATCACCACCACGCGGTCGGCGTGCTCGATGGTGGACAGGCGGTGCGCGATCACCAGCGTGGTGCGCCCGCGCATCAGGCGCTGCAGCGCGTCCTGCACCAGGCGCTCGGACTCGGTGTCCAGCGCCGACGTGGCCTCGTCCAGGATCAGGATGGGCGCGTCCTTGTAGAGCGCGCGCGCGATCGCCAGGCGCTGGCGCTGCCCGCCCGACAGCTGCGTGGCGTTGTGCCCCACCACCGTGGCCATGCCCTGGGGCAGGGCGTCCACGTGCTCGGCCAGGTTGGCCGCCTGCAGGCACTGGCGTACGCGCGCCTCGTCGATGGCGCCGCCGGGGCCGCCCAGCGCCACGTTGGCGGCGATGCTGTCGTTGAACATCACCACGTCCTGGCTGACCAGCGCGAACTGCGCGCGCAGGCTCTGCAGGTCCCAGTCCTGCAGCGGCACGCCGTCGAGCAGCAGGCTGCCGCCATCGGGCACGATGAAGCGCGGCAGCAGGTTGACCAGCGTGGTCTTGCCCGCGCCCGAGGGGCCGACCAGCGCCACCACCTCGCCGGGGTGGATGGACAGGCTGACGCCGGCCAGCGCCGGCGCCTGCTCGGGGTTGAAGGACACGCGCACGCCGCGCAGCTCGATGGCGCCGCTGGCGCGCTGCGCGGTGTGCGTGCCGCTGCTCTCGGGCTGCGACTGGCCCAGCAGCAGCAGGCCGCGTTCGAGCGCCGCCACGCCGCGCGTGATCGGGTTGGCCACGTCGGCCAGGCGGCGGATCGGCGCGATCAGCATCAGCATGGCGGCGATGAACGAGGTAAAGCCACCCACCGTCACATCCTGCGTGCTGCCGTTGCCATGGCTTTGCCACAGCGCGATGCAGATCACCGCCGACAGCGCGGCCGCGGCCAGCAGCTGGGTGGTGGGCGTCATCGCCGCCGAGGCGATGGTGGACTTGATCGCCAGGCGGCGCAGCCGCTGGCTGAGCACGCCAAAGCGCTCGGCCTGCCCGGCCTGGGCGCCGTGCAGGCGCACCATGCGGTGCGCGAGCACGTTCTCCTCGACCACGTAGGCCAGGTCGTCGGTGGCCTGCTGGCTGCTCTTGGTGATCTTGTACAGGCGCCGCGACAGCGTCTTCATGATCCACGCCACGCCCGGCACCATCACCGCGACGATGAGCGTGAGCTGCCAGTTCAGGTAGATCAGGTAGCCCAGCAGCGCCACCAGCGTGAAGCCATCGCGCGACAGGCCCATCAGCGCCTGCACCAGCGCGGTGAAGCCGGTCTGCACCTCGTACACCACGGTGTTCGACAGCGTGCTGGCCGACTGGCGCGCAAACAGATCCATCTGCGCCGCCAGCAGGCGCTCGAACAGCGCGGTGCGCAGGCGCACCATGCCCTCGTTGGCAATGGTGGCCAGCGCGTACTGCCCGGTGAACTGCGCCAGCCCGCGCACCAGGAAGACGCCGACGATGGCCAGCGGAACCATCCACAGCTGCAGCGATCCCTGCGTGAACCCCTGGTCGAGCAAGGGCTTGAGCAGCGCCGGTATCAGCGGCTCGGTGCTGGCCGCCACCAGCGTGGCCAGCAGCGCCAGGCACCACGCCAGGCGCTGGAAGCCGAAGTACGGGTGCAGGCGGCGCAGGCGCGCGGGTAGCGATAAATGTGCGGGCGCACCCGGCAGACCGGCTTGCGCAGCAGTATGATTCGAGTCTTGCATGAGGGGCGGATTCTACGTTTCGAGATTGAACAGGTCGGCACAGTTTGTCACATGCTGCGCTACGTTATATGTAACACTCTGGCCTGTATTTCAAAGCAATTCACGGCTGTTCGATAGTTGCCAATGACGATTGACCGCATCATCCCCCTCGCATCCCTTGCATCCCCCGTGGCGGCGCAGCCGCTTTTCTCGCGGCGCAACGCCGTTGTGGCCCTGGCCGCCAGCGCCGCGCTGCCCGCGCTGGCGCAGTTCCGGGTCGAGATTTCCGGCGTCGGCCTGACGCAGCTGCCCATCGCCATCGCCCCGCTGCGCGGCGAGGCGCAGGCGCCGCAGAAAATCTCCGCCATCGTGCAGGCCGACCTGGAGCGCAGCGGGCGCTTTGCCGGCGTGGACGCCTCGGGCCAGCAGCTGGACGAAACCTCGCGCCCCGACCTGTCGCTGTGGCGCCAGCGCCGCGCCGACGTGCTGTCCTGCGGCAGCATCACGCCGCTGGCCGACGGGCGCTTCGACGTGCGCTTTCGCCTGTGGGACGTGGTCAAGGCGCAGGACCTGGGCGGGCAGAGCTTCGTCGTCACCGCCGGCGACTTGCGCCTGGTGGCGCACCGCATCGCCGACTTCATCTACGAAAAGCTTACCGGCGAGCGCGGCGTGTTCTCCACGCGCATCGCCTACGTGACCAAGGTCGGCTCGCGCTACAGCCTGTGGGTGGCCGACGCCGACGGCGAGAACGCCCAGTCGGCGCTCTCCAGCCCCGAGCCCATCATCTCGCCGGCCTGGTCGCCCAGCGGCCAGCAACTGGCCTACGTGTCGTTCGAATCGCGCAAGCCCGTGGTCTACGTGCACGACGTGTCCACCGGCCGCAGGCGCTTGATCGCCAACTTCCGCGGCTCCAACAGCGCGCCGGCCTGGTCGCCCGACGGGCGCCAGCTGGCCGTCACGCTCAGCCGCGACGGCGGCTCGCAGCTCTACACCATCGACGCCAACGGCGGCGAGCCGCGCCGGCTGATGCAAAGCGGCGGCATCGACACCGAGCCGGTGTACTCCAGCGACGGCGCCAGCATCTATTTCGTCAGCGACCGGGGCGGCTCGCCGCAGATCTACCGCGTGGCCAGCAGCGGCGGCGCGGCGCAGCGCATCACCTTCAACGGCAACTACAACATCTCGCCGAGCGTCAGCCCGGACGGCCAGTGGCTGGCCTACATCACGCGCACGGGCGGCGCCTTCAAGCTGCAGGTCATGGACCTGAAGAGCGGCACCGTGACCGCCCTGACCGACACCAGCGCCGACGAGAGCCCCAGCTTTGCCCCGAACAGCCGGCTCATTGTCTATGCCACCCGCCAGCAGGGCCGCGAGGCCCTGATGACCACGACGCTGGACGGCAAGATCAAGGCACGGCTGGCGGGGCAGGGTGGAGACATCCGGGAGCCCGCCTGGGGCCCGTTCCAAAAATAGCGTTCGTTCTTTTTTTCAACTTCAACCAAACACTCCTCAGGAGAGATTTCGATGATTCGTACCCAGTTCAAGCGCGCCTGCTTTGCGCTGACGATTGCCGCACTCGTGGCTGGCTGCAGCTCCGGCGTGGATCTTGACAAGGCGCCGGTGGAAGACCGTGGCGCCACCGCGACCATGCCCGGCGCCAACACTGGCAACACGGGCGAGAGCAGCGTCGCGCCGGTCGATCTGACGCAGTCCGCCCGTCCCGGCGAAGGCCCGGTCGGTGTGGCGCACGTCATTTACTTCGACTTCGACAGCTTCGTCGTCAAGCCCGAGTTCCAGGGCGCGCTGGAAGGCCATGCCAAGTACCTGAAGTCGCACACCGCGCGCAAGGTCATGCTCGAAGGCCACACCGACGAGCGCGGCGGGCGCGAATACAACCTGGCCCTGGGCCAGAAGCGCGCCGAGGCCGTGCGCCGCTCGCTGTCGCTGCTGGGCGTGACCGACGCGCAGATGGAAGCCGTCAGCTTCGGCAAGGAAAAGCCGGCCGTGCAAGGCCACACCGAAGACGCCTTCGCGCAGAACCGCCGCGTCGAACTGTCGTACCGCTGATGATGCACGCGCGCACGCCCCCGGCCCGACCCACTGCCGCGCGCCTGCCCGCCCTGGCGGCGCTGATGTTCACGGCGCTGCTGACCTGGTCGGCGCCCAGCTACGCGCTGTTCGAGGACGGCGAGGCGCGGCGCGCCATCCTGGAGCTGCGCCAGCGCGTCGACACGCTGACGCAGGCCAACCAGCGCGCGGGCGAGCGCTCCGGCGACGAGGTCGCGCAGCTGCGCCGCAGCCTGCTCGACCTGCAGTCGCAGATCGAGACCCTGCGCTCCGACATGGCCGTGCTGCGCGGGCAGAACGAGCAGCTGCAGCGCGACGTGGCGCAGCTGCAGCAGCGCCAGAAGGACCTGGCCACCGGCATGGACGAGCGCCTGCGCCAGTTCGAGCCGGCCAAGGTCAGCGTCGACGGGCGCGAGTTCCAGGCCGACCCGGCCGAGAAGCGCGACTTCGAGGCCGCGCTGGCAGTGCTGCGCTCGGGCAAGTTCGACGATGCGCAGCAGGCCTTCGGCGGCTTTCTGCGCCAGTACCCGCAGTCGGGCTACGTGCCGTCGGCGCGCTTCTGGCTGGGCAACGCCCAGTACGCCACGCGCGACTACAAGGACGCCATCGCCAGCTTCAAGGCCCTGCTGGCCGCCGCTCCCGACCACGCGCGCGCGCCCGAGGCGGCGCTGTCCATCGCCAACTGCCAGGTCGAACTGAAGGACACGCGCGCGGCGCGCAAGACGCTGGAAGACCTGCTGCGCGCCTACCCGCAGTCCGAGGCTGCCAGCGCGGCCAAGGACCGCCTGGCGCGGTTGAAGTGAGCCCGGCAGCCTCCGGCGACGCCGCCGCAGAGGCCGACCGGCGCTTTGGCGGCTTGGCGCGCCTGTACGGCGTGGCCGGCGCCCGGCGCATACGCGCGGCGCACGTGGCCGTGGTCGGCATCGGCGGCGTCGGCTCCTGGACGGCCGAGGCGCTGGCGCGCAGCGGCGTGGCCCGCCTGGTGCTGATCGACATGGACCACGTGGCCGAATCCAACGTCAACCGCCAGATCCACGCCCTGACTACCACGCTGGGGCAGGCCAAGGTGCAGGCCATGGCCGAGCGCATCGCGCTCATCCACCCCGGCTGCCAGGTGCGCTGCATCGACGAGTTCGTCGAGCCGGACAACTGGCCCGCCATCCTGCCCGAGGGCGTGGAACTGGTCATCGACGCCTGCGACCAGGTCAGGGCCAAGACGGCCATGGCCGCCTGGGCGCTGCGCACGCGCACCCCCTTCATCAGCGTGGGCGCCGCGGGCGGCAAAAGGCTGGCGCACAAGGTCGACGTGGACGACCTGGCGCACACCACGCACGACCCGCTGCTGGCGCAGCTGCGCTACCGCCTGCGCCGCGAGCACGGCGGCGCGCAAGGCGGCAAGCGCATGGGCGTGGCCTGCGTGTTCAGCCGCGAGCCCGTGGCGCCGCCGCACGCGTCCTGCAGCATCGAAGCGGGCGGCGACGGCAGCCTGAACTGCCACGGCTACGGCTCCTCGGTGGCGGTCACCGCCACCTTCGGGCAATGCGCTGCCGGCTGGGCGCTGGACAGGCTGGCGGCGCTGGCAGAAACCTAGGGATGCTATAATCGAAGACTTCGCTGAAAACAGCGGAACGTGGGTCGTTAGCTCAGCTGGTAGAGCAGCGGACTTTTAATCCGTTGGTCGCAGGTTCGAATCCTGCACGACCCACCAAATCAACGTCCAAGGGCGTTCGCCAAAGTCCGGCGAACGCCCTTTTTCATTGGGCAAGCGCCCCGTCCGGCGTGCGCCAAGGGCTGTAGCAGTCCATTACCAGCCAGTGCTTTTTGCTGGTATTTTTGTTGGTATCTTGTCCAATAGCCGGGTGTCATCGTCCGGGATGCGGCGTCCAGTCGTTCATGTCACATCCACCACGGCTATTTCGTCATGCTTACGCGCCCGGTTGGGGCGCGGCAACAGGCTGCATTCATGATCCAGAAAAATTCAGCTTCACTCGACGGACGCGCGCGCCGCTACGACGCCGAGCACGCACGCCGGCTGCGGGCGCTGGCCTATCGCATGCTTGGTTCGCGCGCCGAGGCCGAGGACATCGTGCAGGACACCTGGCTGCGCTGGGTCGAGGTGGATGAAAGCGCCATCGATAATCCGGGGGCCTATCTGTCACGTCTCGCTACCAACCTGTGTCTTGACAAGCTGGGGTCGGCAGCGGCACGGCGCGAGCAGTATGTTGGTGTCTGGCTGCCCGAGCCGCTGCTGGAGGACGAGATTCTGTTTGGCTGGGCACCGAGTCCGGAGCGGCAGGCGGAGTTCGCTCAGGACGTATCGGTGGCCTTCATGCTGGCATTGGAACGCCTGTCACCGTTGGAGCGCGCTGCCTTTCTGCTGCACGACGTGTTCGATCTGGAGTACGACGAGATCGGTCGCCACCTCGACCGCAATACCGATGCCTGCCGCCAGCTGGTCAGCCGGGCACGCCGCAACGTCAAGGCCGACTATGCACGCCGCGAAGTCGCCGAGGAAGAGCGCCTGCGCCTGGCTGACGCCTTCGCGCAGGCAATACGCACCCAGGACGTCAATGCACTGGCGCGGGTCTTGGCCGAGGATGCGGTGATGCTCGCCGATGGCGGGGGCAAGGTCAGCGCAATCACACAACCGATGCGGGGCAATGCCGGCATTGCCAAGGCCCTGATCGGTTGGGTGCGGATGGACGCCAACAGTGGCTGGCGCATTGTGCCGGCCGTGATCAATGGCCTGCCCGGCTGCCTGACCCTTGATGACCGCAAGCATGGCGAACTGGTGCAGACCATCGCCCTTGCCCCTGCCGCCGAGGCAGGAGGGCGCATTGGCGCGATCTACGTACAGCGCAACCCGGACAAGCTGGCCGGGCTCATGCAGAAATTGGCGGCGAAGGATTAGAAAAAACCGGTGCGCATGTCACAAAGCGCCAGGCCATGTCGTCTTGTTCATGTATCGCGCTTGCTGCAAGCCCAATACGCAAACCCATGACAAGGAAATGACCATGACTGCCAATTCGCCGCGCCTCGACTACATGCAAACCTCGCCCGACCTGTTGAAGAAGTATCTCGCTTTCAGCATGGCCGGCAAGATGGACGAGAGCCTGGCCCTGCTCGTCGATATTCGTGCTTCGCAACTGAACGGTTGCGCTTTCTGCCTTGACATGCACGTCAAACAGGCCAAGCTCCACGGCGAACGTGAACTGCGCCTGCACCACCTCGCCATCTGGCGTGAGTCCAATCTGTTTACGCCGAAGGAGCGCATGGCCTTGGCCTGGACCGAAGCGCTGACGAAGATTGAAGGCGAGGGCGTATCGGACGGACTCTATGCCGCCGCCCGTGAGCACTTCGATGAAACCGAACTCTCCGGGCTCACCTTCCGGGTGGTTGCCATCAACGGCTGGAACCGCCTCAACGTCGCTTTCCGCAATCCGCCGGGTTCGAAGGATCAGATGTTCGGGCTGGACAAGGCTGGGCTGAATTGAATCGCCTGGGCAAGCGGGCTGCAGAGAGCAGCCCACTTGCAGCCGGGCGGTCAGCCCTTTTTCTGCACCATCTTGATCACGCTGGAGAAGTCCTCGCCGCCGTGGCCGGCCAGGCTGTGCGCGGCGTACAGCGCGCGGGCCAGGCCGCCCAGCGGGGTGCTGGCGCGCACGGCGGTGGCCGCTTCCTGGGCCAGGCCCAGGTCCTTGAGCATCAGGTCGGTGCCGAAGCCGCCGGCGTAGCCCTTGCTGGCGGGGGCGGCCTCGTGCACGCCGGGGTAGGGGTTGTACTTTTCTAGCGCCCAGTTGCCGCCGGAGCTGCGGCGCATGATCTCGCTGAGCACCTTGGGATCGAGGCCGTTGGCCACGCCCAGGGCGATGGCCTCGCTGGTGCCGGCCATCAGAATACCCAGCAGCATGTTGTTGCAGATCTTGGCCGTTTGGCCGGCGCCCACGCTGCCTGCGTGGAAGATGTTGGCGCCCATTTTCTCCAGCACGGGGCGGGCGCGTTCCAGGTCGGCGGCGCTGCCGCCGACCATGAAGGTCAGCGTGCCCGCCACCGCGCCGCCCACGCCGCCGGAGACGGGCGCGTCGATGAAGGTGACGCCGGCGGCCTCGCAGGCCTTGGCCACCTTCTGGCTGGTGGCGGCGGCGATGGTCGAGCTGTCGATCACCAGCGTGCCCTTGGCGATGTGCGCCAGCAGGCCGCCCTGGCCGTCACGGCCCAGGTACAGGCCTTCCACGTGCGCGCTGGCGGGCAGCATGCTGATGACGACCTCGGCGCCCCGCACGGCGTCTTCGCTGCTGGCGGCGACCGTCAGGCCCTGCGCCTTGACCTGGGCGCAGGCGTCCTGGCTCAGGTCGAACGCGCGCACGCCGTGGCCGGCCTTGTGCAGGTTGATGGCCATGGGGCCGCCCATGTGGCCCAGTCCGATGAATGCGATTTGCATGGTGCTGTCTCCTACGGTATGAGAATGGAACAACTCTTTTTGTATAGCTGGTTGCGCTTGCTGTAAGCCAATTTCAAATATGAATATGTTTGAAATCGTTGTTATTCAAGCGCAAGAAGCTATGGTTTTATCGGTCAGCGGATGGCGTCCGGCGCGTCGCCGTCGAGCATCCTGCGGCCGATGATGACGCGCATGATCTCGTTCGTGCCTTCCAGGATCTGGTGCACGCGCGCGTCGCGCAGCAGTCGCTCCAGCGGGTATTCGCGGATGTAGCCGTAGCCGCCGTGCAGCTGCAGCGCGTCGTTGATCACGGCAAAGCCCGCGTCGGTGGCAAAGCGCTTGGCCATGGCGCAGTAGGTGGATGCGTCGGGCGCGCCGGCGTCCAGCTTGCTGGCAGCCAGGCGCACCATCTGGCGCGCGGCGACCAGTTCGGTGGCCATGTCGGCCAGCTTGAACTGCAGCGCCTGGAAAGCGGCCAGTGGCTTGCCGAACTGCTTGCGCTCCTGCATGTACTGCTGGGCGTGCCCCAGCGCGCCCTGCGCCGCGCCGACCGAGCAGGTGGCGATGTTGATGCGCCCGCCGTCCAGCCCTTTCATCGCGATCTTGAAGCCCTCGCCCTCGCGGCCGAGCAGGTGGTTGGCGGGAATGCGCACGTTGTCAAAGCTGATGGTGCGCGTGGGCTGGCTGTTCCAGCCCATTTTTTCTTCCTTCTTGCCGTAGCTGATGCCGGGCAGATTCGCCGGCACGGCAAAGGCGCTGATACCGCTGGCGCCCGATTGCGCATCGCCGGTGCGGGCCATCAGCACCAGTACGTCGGTCGAGCCGGCGCCGCTGATGAAGGCCTTGCCGCCGTTGATGACGTATTCGCCGCCCGCCAGTTCGGCGCGGGTCTTGATGCTGGCCGCGTCCGAGCCGCTGCCGGGCTCGGTCAGGCAGTAGCTGGCCAGCTTCTGGCCGCTGGTGAGCTGCTCGCCCCATTCGGCGCGCACTGCATCCGTGGCCCAGGTGCCCAGCATCCAGGTGGCCATGTTGTGGATGGTGATGAAGGCGGTCGTGCTGGGATCGACGGCGGCCAGTTCCTCGAACACCAGCGTCGCGTCCAGGCGCGGCAGCTGCAGGCCGCCGGCGTTCTCGGGCGCGTACAGGCCGCAAAAGCCCAGCTCGCCCGCCTTGGCGATCGCCTCGCGCGGGAAGATGGCCTGCGCGTCCCACTCGGCGGCGTGGGGGGCCAGCTCTGCCTGGGCAAACTGGCGCGCCGTGTCGGCAAAGGCACGCTGGTCTTCGGTCAGTTCAAAGTCCATGGGCAGGGGTCTCCTTGGGTGCTTCTTGTTTTATAGCTGCTTGCGCTTATTTAGAAAGCGTTTTTGGCTGTTTTGGCTGTTGCTCCTTCCCCCTGTGGGGGAAGGTTGGGATGGGGGCTGGCAGCGCTTGCCGGCCGCTGCCGCAGCCACCGGGGCCGCTGCCCCCACCCCAACCCTCCCCCAGCGGGGGAGGGGCAGAAGGCGCGCGCGGCGCCTCGGGGAATGCCTTATTTCAGGCTGATGGTGGTGTTCACGCCATGGTGCAGCGTGCTGTCGTCAAACCAACGCTCGGTAACGGTCTTGGTCTGCGTGTAGAACAGCACCACCTGCTTGCCGTACGGGCCCAGGTCGCCGAGCTTGGAGGCGCGGCTGCCGGTGAACGAGAACAGCGGAACCGGCACCGGCACCGGCAGGTTGATGCCGACCTGGCCCACGTCGATGTCTTCCTGGAACATGCGCGCTGCCGCGCCGCTTTGCGTGAAGATGGCCGTGCCGTTGCCGTTGGGGTTGGCGTTGATGAACTCGATCGCCTGCTCCAGGTCGTCGGCGGCAACGATGGCCAGCACCGGGCCGAAGACTTCCTGGTCGTAGATGGCCATGCCGGGCTTGACGCCGCTGAAGATCGTCGGGCCGACGAAGTTGCCCTTCTCGAAGCCCTGCACCTGCGGCTTGCGGCCGTCCAGCTCCAGCTTGGCGCCTTGCTCGATGCCCTTGGCGATCAGGCCTTCCACGCGTTCCAGCGCGGCGCACGAGATGACCGGGCCCAGGTCGGCGCCGGGGGTCACGCCGGCCGACACCTTCAGCGCCTTGGCTTTCTCGACGAATTCGGGGATCCACTTCTGCGCGTCGCCCACCAGCACGGCCACCGAAATGGCCATGCAGCGCTGGCCGGCGGCGCCGAACGATGCGCCCAGGATGGCGTTGATCGATTGCTCCTTGTTCGCGTCAGGCATCACGATGGCGTGGTTCTTCGCGCCCATCATGCACTGCACGCGCTTGCCGGCCAGGCTGGCGCGGTTGTACACGTGGGTGCCGACCTTGGTCGAGCCGACGAAGCTGATGGCCTTGATGTCCGGGTGGTCGCAGATGGCGTTGACCACGTCCTCGCCGCCGTGCACCACGTTCAGCACGCCGGGGGGAATACCGGCTTCGAGCGCCAGCTCGCACAGGCGCATCGTGACCATCGGGTCCTGCTCGGAGGGCTTGAGCACGAAGGTGTTGCCGGTGGCAATCGCCATCGGGAACATCCACAGCGGAATCATCGCCGGGAAGTTGAACGGCGTAATGCCCGCGCACACGCCCAGCGGCTGCATCACGGTGTAGGTATCGACGCCGTTGGCCACGTTGTTGGCCAGTTCGCCCAGCTGCAGGTTGCCGATGCCGGCGGCATGCTCGACCACTTCCAGGCCGCGGAACACGTCGCCCTCGGCGTCGGGCAGGGTCTTGCCCTGTTCGGCCGTCAGCAGGGCGGCCAGGTCCTTCATGTTTTCGCGGATCAGCTGCTGGAGCTTCAGGAAGATGCGTGCGCGCGCGCCGATCGGCGTCTTGCGCCAGGTCTTGAAGGCTTCCTTGGCGTTGGCCACGGCGGCGTTCACCTCGTCGGGCGTGGCAAACGGCACGCGCGCCAGCACTTCCTGCGTGGCGGGGTTGACGACGTTGCGCCACTGGGTGGTCTTCGATTCGACCAACTGGCCGTTGATCAACAGCTTGACGGTAGGGGCCTGCACGGCGGTGGATGCGTCCATGGCGCTTGTCTCCTTGGAGGGTGAGTGAAAGAACCCTGTCATGGTAGTTGTGCAAAATTGACGATGCAATACACAATCGTGCACTTTGGCTTTGCAAATTTGCACAGATAGGCTCGTGAACCATGGACTGGGACAACCTGCGCTACTTTCTGGAGCTGGCCCGCGCCGGCACGCTGGCCGCGGCCGCGCGCCGCGCCGGCGTGGAGCACACCACGGTGGCGCGGCGCATCCAGGCGCTGGAAAAGCAGATGGGCGCGCCGCTGTTTGCCCGGGCAGCTGACGGCCACCGCCTGACCGAGGCCGGGCGCCAGCTGCTGCCGGCGGTGGAGGCCATGGAGGCCGCCGTGCTGGGCGCCGAGCGCGCCGCGCCGGCCAACACGGCGGCGGCCGGCCCCAGTGGCCTGGTGCGGGTGGGCGCCACCGAGGGCTTCGGCACGCTCATCCTGGCGCCGCACCTGGCGCGCCTGACGCGGGCGCACCCGCACCTGTCGATCGACCTGCTGGCCGTGCCGCGCATGCTGCACCTGAGCCGGCGCGAGGCGGACATCGTGATCTCGCTGGAGCGCCCCAAGCGCGGCTCGGTCATCGTCGCCAAGCTGGCCGACTACCGGCTGTTCCTGTACGGCCAGCGCGAATACCTGGCGCGCCGCCCGCTGGTGGCCAGCCGCGAGGATCTGCGCCACCACGACTTCATCAGCTACGTGGACGACCTGCTGTTTTCCAAGGAGCTGCAGTTCGTCGACCAGCTCTACCCGCCCGAGCGCTTCGCGCTGCGCAGCACCAGCGTGACCGCGCAGTACGAGGCGGTGCGCGCCGGCGCCGGCCTGGCGGTGCTGCCGGCCTTCCTGGCCGACCGCGACCCGGTGCTGGCGCGCGTGCTGGCGCACGAGGCGCGCTTTACCCGCACCTTCTGGATGAGCATGCCCGCCGAGGCCAAGCACCTGGCGCGCGTGCAGGCGGTGTGGAACCTGCTCAAGGACACGGTGCAGCGCGAAAAGGTCCGGCTCATGCCGGCCTGATGCGCCCCGGCCCAGCGCAGTTGCCTGGCCGGTGGCACACTCGGCCGCTTCCCCGCGCCCATCCTCCCGCCCATGCCGCCTGCTCGCACCCCCGCCCGACGCGCTCTCCTATGGCTCGTGTCCATGGGCTTTTTCATGCAGACGCTGGACGCGACCATCGTCAACACGGCGCTGCCGGCCATGGCGCGGGACCTGGACGTGCACGCGGTGCAGATGGACTCGGTCATCGTCGCCTACTCGCTGGCCATGGCGGTGCTGATTCCGGCGTCCGGCTGGCTGGCCGACCGCTTCGGCATACGCCGGATCTTTCTGTGCGCGATCGCGCTGTTCGCCGCCGGCTCGGTGCTGTGCGCGCTTGCGCCCAACCTGCAGCTGCTGGTGGCCGCGCGCGTGGTGCAGGGGCTGGGCGGGGCGCTGCTGCTGCCGGTGGGGCGCCTGGCGGTGCTGCGCGCCTACCCGCGCGAGGAATTCATCCGCGCCATGAGCGTGGTGGCCATTCCCGGCCTGGTGGGGCCGCTGATCGGGCCGACGCTGGGCGGCTGGATGGTGGAGTTCGCCTCGTGGCACTGGATCTTCTGGGTCAATGTGCCGGTGGGCGCGCTGGGCTTTGCCGCCGCGCGCCGCTTCATGCAGGCCAGCGGCGCGCAGGCCGTGGCGCCGTTCGACGCCAGGGGCTACGCGCTGCTGGCCACGGGCATGGCCTGCGTCTCGCTGGCGCTGGAGAGCATGGCCGGCGGCGGCGTGCGCGGCGCGTCGGCGCTGGTGCTGCTGATGTTCGGCCTGGCCGCGCTGGCGGCGTACTGGCTGCACGCGCTGCGCATCCCCAGCCCGCTGTTCGCGCCGGCGCTGTTCTCGGTCGATTCGCTGCGCGTGGGGCTGCTGGGCAATCTGTTCTCGCGCCTGGGCAGCTCGGCCATGCCGTTCATGATTCCGCTGGTGCTGCAGGTCAGCCTGGGCTACGGGCCGATGCACGCCGGCATGATGATGCTGCCCACGGTGCTGGGCAGCATGGCCGTCAAGACCATGGCGGTGCGCGTGGTGCAGCGCTTTGGCTACCGGCGCGTGCTGCTGGTCAACACCTGCGCGCTGGCGCTGTGCATCGCCAGCTTCGCCACGCTGTCGGCTAGCGTGCCGGTGTGGCTGCTGGTGGCGCAGCTGGGGCTGTTCGGCGGGGTCAATTCGCTGCAGTTTTCGGCCATGAACACGGTCACGCTCAAGGACCTGGAGGGCGTGCAGGCCAGCAGCGGCAACAGCCTGCTGTCGATGGTGCAGATGCTGGCCATCAGCCTGGGCGTGGCCGCCGCCGGCGCGCTGCTGGCGGGCATGCAAGCGCAGTTCGGCCACGAGGCCACGCGCGGCACGCTGTGGGCGTTTCGCGCCACCTTCGTCTGCATGGGCGCGATCACGCTGGCGGCCACGGCGCTGTTCATGCAGCTGCCGCAGGGCGCGGCGCGGCGCTGACGCGCCGGGCCGCACCGGCGCGCCCGGCGGCGTCAGAACTCGGTGCTTGCCGAGAACAGCACCGTGCGCGGCGCGCCGAGCGTCAGGCTCTGGGTCCAGTACGCCTTGTTGGTGAGGTTCAGGATGTCCAGCCGCAGCGTGAGCGGATACCCTGCGAACTGCGCACGGTAGCGCGCACCCGCATCCAGCAGCGTGAAGCCGGGCAGCCGGTCGGTGTTCATCGCATCGCCATATTGGCGGCCGGTATAGCTGACACTGCTGTTGAGGCTGAGCGCCGGCAGCGCCGACAGCCGGTACTCGGCCCGCAGCTTGGCGAGCTTGTTGGCGACATTGACGGGGTGCTTTCCCTGCAACGCCGGGTTTTCTTTCTGTTCCTTGACCTTGGCGTCGAGCAGCGTCAGCCCGCCCGTCAGCGACAGTCGGCTGGTGAGCCTGCCAAAGGCTGTGAACTCGATGCCCCGGTGCACTTCGCGGCCATCCTGCACGAAGCGGATCGCGTTCGGATCACCGAGATCGTAGTACTGCAGCGCCTTGTCGATCTGAAACAGTGCGGTTGTCAACAGCATGCCGCCGACCGACCATTTGACGCCGACTTCGGCCTGGTGACTGATCAGCGGATCGAATACCTGGCCGGCATTGGCCACTGGCGCGCCGTTGTAGTCGTTGCCGGCCACGCCGCCCTGTTCGAGCGCCTGGATATAGGTCGCATAGGTCGTAACGGCCTGGTTGGGCTTGAAGACCAGCGAGACATTCGGTGTGAAGGCCGATTTTTGATAGCTTTCGTTCCACGGCGACGCATCCATGCTGACGGTGCTGTGCGCCAGTCCGGCCAGCAGCGACCAGTGCTCGTTGAAAGTCATGTCGTCGCCGACCAGCAGGGTGGTCTCGGTGCGGTCGGGATCGTGTTCGAGCGGCCCGCGATCGACGTGCGGCTGCGTGGGTTTGTCTAAATAGGTCGGATGATCGAGCGTCAGGCCGGTGTAGGTGATTCTTGGCGGCACGTTGGCAACGAATGCATCGCCGTATTTGTGGTATTGCCCGCCAACGGTCAGCTTGTGGGCAACGGCGCCGGTCTTGAATTGGATGTCGGCATAGGCCTGGCCGCTGGTATTGGTGAACCTGTCGGTCAGTGCGTCGTCGCCCGGTGCGAATACGTTGGAGATCCGCTGGCTGTACGTTCCATCCGGCTGGATGGTGTTGAGCGCTCCCTGGTTGGAATTGCGGCGCGCGTCGGTGTACAGCCAGGATGCACGCAGGGCAAGGGCGTCGCTCGCGTCCCAGCGCAATTGCGAGCCGTAGCTCGTTTTTGTGCTGCGGCTGTACTTCCAGGGCTGGCTCCATGACGCGGAGGCGTCGATGTCGCTGGCAGGCGGCCGGGCGGCTCCCGCTGCCAATACCCACTGCGGGGGGCCGCCGAGGGTTTCGTAATCGCGATAGGCTGCGTCGAAACTCCAGAGCAGCCTGTCGGTGACGTGCCAGTCGAAGGCGCCGCTGATGAAGCGCTTCTTGATGTCCATGCTGCTGATGGCGGTTTCGCCGTCCTGCCAGATGCCGTTGATGCGGTAGCCGAAGCGGCCGGCGCTGTCGATTGGCCCACCGAAGTCGCCTTGAGCGTAGTAATTGCTGCCGCCGTTGTTGCCCAGCGTGATGCGGTTGAGGCGTTCCGCCGTCGGCCGCTTGCTGACGTAGTTGACCATGCCGCCGACGTTGCCCGGGCCGTAGAGGAATCCTGACAACCCCGAGAGAACCTCGACGCGCTCGGTATTCTCTGGCGTCGTACCCAGGCCCAGCCAGTCGCTGGGCATGCCGTCCCGATAAGGCCTGTACACCAGAAAACCGCGCAGGTTGATGGTCGGATCATCGTTCCGGTAGCTTGGCTCGCCAAGCTGGGCCGTTGGCACGACGCGGTAAATCTGCTCCGGCGTCGTCGCCTGCAGGTTTTCGATCAGATCCTTTGAAATCACCGTCATCGAGTACGGCGTGTCCTGCAGTTCACGTCCTTGCCATGGCCCGACCTGCGAGACCGCGTGGCTCAGGTAGCCCAGGTCGGCGCTGCCGTCCTCCGTGGCCGCTGCCCTGACCTGAACCTCGGGCAGCACCGCTTCGTGCCCTGCCGCAGGCGCCGCTGCGTGCTGCGCCGGCGCGGGGGCAGCCTGCAGCACATAGCTGCCATTGCTCAACTGCACGGCCTGCAGGCCCGTGCCGGCCAGGAGTGCGCGCAGTGCGGCCTGCGGTGCGTACTTTCCCCGGATGCCGGCGGTGGTCTTGCCGGCTGTCTGCTGCTCGGTAAAGGTCAGCAGCACGTTGGCCGAACTGGCAACGCTGCGCAGCGCCGGGGCCAGCGGGCCGGCAGGCACGTCGTAGGTTTGCTGCGCCGCCTGGGCCTGCCGCGCCGCCGCAGCCTGCGCGCGGACCGGGGCCTGGTGCGCGGCAGCCAGCGCGATGCCGCACAGGGCTGCCTCCACGGCGCGGGCGGCGGGCCGCCGCCGCCACATCCGGCCCATGCCGGGCGCGGCCGAGCCCGGCGGGTTGGTATCGAGTAATGCTGTTGGCTGGAGCCTGTTGGTCGGCATGGTTTCCCCACAAATCACACGTTGAAAAAGAGTCCTTACTGCTAGGTGCCGCGAGACGGCAAATCGGGCAGTCCGGAGTGCAAAAAATGCAGGCCGGCGGCCCGGCGGGTGCCGGTGACAGGGCGCAGGAAGGCCGCGCCGGGGGAGGGGCGGGCAGCGGGTGGAGCGGGTCGGCGGCCGCTACGGCCGGACTTCCACCGTTGCCCAGTAGCGGGTGCGCAGCCGTACCTGCACCGGCAGCACGCTGGGCAGGGTGCCGAGGATGCGGTCGGTGTCCTGCAACGGGAAGACGCCCGAGAAGCGCAGGTCGGCGGCGGCAGGATCGCAGCGCAGGATGCCGGGCCGGTAGCGGGCCAGGTCGGCCAGGAAATCGCCCAGGCGCATGTTGTCGGCCACGATCTGGCCGCGCGTCCAGGCGGCATCCTGTGCCCGAGCGGGCAGCGCGGCTGCGATGGCGTGGCGCGTGAACGAGGCGCTCTCGCCCGCGCGCAGCACTTGCCGCAAGCCAGAAGCGCCGCCCGGGGTGATCTCCACGGCACTTTGCAGCACGGCAACCGTGGTGCTGGCGCTGCCCTGGCGCACCGTGAAGCGGGTGCCCAGGGCGCGAATGCGGCCTTCGCCTGTTTCCACGAGGAAAGGCCGCGCATCGGCAGCGGCATGCCCGGTCACGATCATTGCCTCGCCTTCGACCAGCCGTACCAGGCGGCGGCGCTGGTTGAACCGCACGTCGATGGCGCTGGCGGTGTTGAGCAGGATGTGCGTGCCGTCGTCCAAGGCCACGTTGCGCTGCTCGCCGGTGCCAGTGCGGTAGTCGGCCATCTGCGCCTGCCAGGCGCGGCTGCGCGTGGCGAGTGCGCCGGTGACGCCGATCGCGCCGCCCCAAAGCAACGGGCTGAGCGCGCGCCGGCGGGCCGGCGATGGCAGGCCGGCATACGGCGACAAGGCCTGGTACGCGGCCTGGGGGGCCATCAGCCTGAAACGGCCGGTGACGGCCTCGACGTGCCGCCAGGCGCGTTCGTGGTCGGGGTGGGCGGATCGCCATGCCTGCCAGCGCTGGCGGTCTGCGTCCGTCGCCTCGCCAGACATCAGCAGCGTGAGCCATTCGGCCGCGGCGTCGGCGACGGCTTCGCCGATGGGCGTGCCGCCGGCCATGGGCGGCGGGGGAGTGTGCCCGGGCGCCTCGGGCGCAGGTGCGGCGCCAGCGGGCGGATGCGTCATGACAGTGCGAACAGGCACTGCCGGTTGGCGCGTGTCAGGTACTGCTTGACTGAGCTGGCGGACACGTCCAGCCGCGCGGCGATTTCAGCGTAGCTGAGTTCTTCCAGATGGGCCAGCAGAAACGCCTCTCTGACCTTGGGCGGAAGACCGTCCAGGGCCTGGTCGATCTGCTGCAAGGCCTCGATTGCGAGCAGTTGCACCTCCGGGGACGGCGCCAGTTCCTCGGGCAGGGCGGCAAGCATTTCAAGGTAGCTGGACTCCAGCAGTTGCCGCCGGTAGCGATGCGCTACCAGCCGGCGCGCGATGGTGGCGAGAAAGGGGCGGGGCTCGCGGATATCGCCCGCCGCGGTGGTGGCCAGGACGTTGACGAAGGTGTCCTGCGCCACGTCAGCGGCATCGAAGCTGCTGCCGAGCTTTTTGCGCAGCCAGCCCTGTAGCCAGCCATGGTGATCACGGTACAGGGTGTGCACGTCCTGGTGCGCGGCGAGCTGGGCTGCGGCCATTGGAAACAATCTTTCGGTAGCGGCTACCGCCAGAGACGGTGCAAAAAATACGAATTGAGAATTGTTCTTGTTTGTATCAGAGGCGCCACGACCGCGCAACGTCTTGACCTGGCGCAATGTGTTTCAGATACGCAACGCCTTCCACGCGCAGGGATCGGTTTCGACGGGGAATTTCTGCCGGCTGATTGCAGGAAAGTATGCAAAAAATTCGGCTCTAGCCGTTTGCAGAAAAGCGCAATTAGCTATTGAATAATGAGTAATTATTCAAGGCCTTCGCGGCTGCAGGCGACCCTGCGGCCGATGGTGCGTCCCATGCGCTGCAGGGCGCTCACACCGCCAGCTCGTCCGCTTCCTCGCCCAGAAAGCCGCCGCTCTGGTGCGCCCACAGGCGCGCGTACAGGCCGCCGTGCGCCAGCAGCTGGGCGTGCGTGCCTTGCTCGGCAATGCGCCCTTCGTCCAGCACGACGAGGCGGTCGAGCGTGGCGATGGTGGAGAGCCGGTGCGCGATGGCGATCACGGTCTTGCCGTGCATCAGGCTGGCCAGGCTGTGCTGGATGGCGGCCTCGACCTCGCTGTCGAGCGCGCTGGTGGCTTCGTCGAGCAGCAGGATGGGCGCGTCCTTGAGCATCACGCGCGCGATCGCCACGCGCTGGCGCTGCCCGCCCGAGAGCTTGACGCCGCGCTCGCCCACCTGGGCGTCGTAGCCGCTGCGGCCCTTGAGGTCGGTCAGCTGCTCGATGAACTCGGCCGCCTCGGCGCGCGCGGCGGCGGCGCGCATGTCGTCCTCGCTGGCGCCGGGGCGGCCGTAGAGGATGTTCTCGCGCATCGAGCGGTGCAAGAGCGAGGTGTCCTGCGTCACCATGCCGATGGCGCTGCGCAGGCTGTCCTGCGTCACGCGGGTGATGTCTTGCCCGTCGATCAGGATGCGTCCGCCCTGCGCCTCGTGAAAGCGCAGCAGCAGGTTCACCAGCGTGGACTTGCCCGCGCCCGAGCGGCCGATCAGGCCGATGCGCTCGCCTGGGCGTATGGTCAGGTCGAGCGCGTCGATCACCTGCTTGCCGCCGGGTTTGTAGGCGAAGCTCAGGCGCTCGAAGACGATCTCGCCGCGGCTGACTTCCAGCGGCTTTGCGTCGGGCGCATCGACGATGCTGCGCGGGCGCGTCAGGGTGTTGATGCCGTCCTCGATCGTGCCCACGTTCTCGAACAGCCCGGTCATCTGCCACATGATCCAGTGCGAATACCCCATCAGGCGCAGCGCCATGGCGATCACGGCCGCCACCACGCCGGCGCTGGCCTGGCCCTGGCTCCACAGGTGCAGCGCCGTGCCGGTGCTGCCCAGCAGCAGCAGGGTGATCATCAGGTGGTTGCAGATCTCGAACTGGCTGACCAGGCGCATCTGCGCGTAGCCCGTGGCCTTGAAGGCGTCCATGGCGTTGCGCGCGAAGTCGGCCTCGCGCCGCGTGTGGGCGAACAGCTTGACGGTGGTGATGTTGGTATAGGCGTCGGTCACGCGCCCGGTCATCAGCGCGCGCGCGTCGGCCTGCTCCTTGCCCACGCGCCCCAGGCGCGGCACGAAGTAGCAGCACGCGCCCACGTAGCCCGCCAGCCACAGCGCGAACGGCAGCAGCAGGCGCCACTCGAAGCTGGCGGCCAGCACCAGGATGCCGATCATGTACACGCCGACGCCGACGAACACGTCCACCACCAGGAACACCACCTCGCGCACGGCCAGCGCCGTCTGCATGATCTTGGTGGTGATGCGCCCGGCGAACTCGTCGGCGTAGAACGACATGCTCTGGCCCAGCATCAGGCGGTGGAACACCCAGCGCAGGCGCATCGGGAAGTTGATCGCCAGCACCTGGTGCATGACCGTGGTGTGCAGCGCCAGCAGCGCGGTGCTGGCCAGCAGCAGCGCGGCGATGCCCAGCACCGCCGTGCCTTGCTCCTGCCAGAAGTGCGCCGCCCGCACGCCGGCCAGCCAGTCCACCACGTGGCCCATGATGGCGAACAGCAGCGCCTCGTAGACGGCCAGCAGCGCGCTGGAGAGCGTCAGCAGCGCGATCCAGCCGCGCGAGCCCTGGGTGCAGCTCCACACGAAGGGCCAGAAGCCGGGCGTGGGCACGGCCGGCTCGGGCGCGGGGTAGGGGGGAACGCGGTTTTCAAAAAAACGTAGCAGCATGGCTGCAGATGGTAGGGCGCCGCCGCCGGGCTGGCTGGCGTGGGGATAAAGGCAGGGCCGCCGTTCTCGCCGGCGGCTTTTTGCCATGGCAAAAAATCGCTATGCTGCACGATCTGTTACGTACGGTGATTCCTCGCCCGCCATCGCTGCACTCCATGTCCCACATGTCCGCCCGCACCTTGTCGTCCTGGCTCCTGGCCTTGGCGGTGGCGTGCGCGGGCTGCCTGGCCAGCGCGCTCCTGTGGCGCCAGCAGCACCTGGTCATGGCGTCGGTGGCCCAGGAGCGCTTCACGCATGAGGCCCAGGTCTTCGCGGCGGCGCTGCAGCGGCGCATGGACTCCGAGGCCGACCTGCTGTACGGCCTGCGCGGCCTGCTCGTCCTGAACCCGCAACTGCGCCGCCGCGATTTCGAGCGCGTCGCCAGCGACATGGGGCTGGGGCGCCAGCACCCCGAGGTCAAGAACGTCCACTTCACCCGCTACGTGCCGGGCGGCGAGCGTGCCGCGTTCGAGGCCCGCTCGCGCGCCGACACCCACTTGGACGGCCGGCTGCCGGCGGGCCCGGCGATCCACCCGCCGCAGCAGCGCCCGGACTATTACGTCATCGAATTCATCTGGCCGCTGGACGGCAACGAAAGCGCGCAGGGGCTGGAGATCCAGTCGCAGCCCGGCAACGCCGAAGCGCTGCTGCGCGCGCGCGACAGCCGTACGCTGACGGTGTCGGCGCCGTTCGCCTTCGACCTGCCGGGCGAGAGCGGCGGCCACGCGGGCGTCATCGTCCGCGTGCCGGTCTTCGTCGACGATGCCGGCGGCGCGCAGCGTTTCGTGGGCGCGGTGGGCGCGAGCCTGCGTGCGCACGACCTGGTGCAGGCGCTGCGCGCCGAGGGGCTGGGCACGCACCTGGCGCTGGCGCTGGCCGACGTGGGCGCGTCGGATGCGCCGGCGCCGGCGCAGGCGCTGATCGGGGCCGAGGCGCCCGAAGCGGACGGCGCCGCGCTGCGCGACGAGCGCCTGATGCGCGTGGGCGGGCGCCTGTGGCGCCTGCAGAGCCAGCCCAGCGCCAGCCTGCTGTCGCCCTTCGAGCGGCGCCAGCCCTGGCTGCTGGCCGCCGGCGGGCTGGCCGGCACGGCGCTACTGGCGGCGCTGGTGCTGGCGCTGGCGCTGCGCCGCGCGCAGGCGGTGCACCAGATGGGCGTTGCCAGCGACGCCCTGCGCGAGAGCGAGGAGCGCTTTCGCTCCGCCTTCAACCAGGCGGCGGTGGGCATGACGCAGACCGAATCCGAAACCGGCCGCCTGCTGCGCGTGAACCAGCGCATGTGCGCCATCCTGGGCTATGCCGAGCAGGAGCTGCTGCAGATGCGCGTGAGCGACTTCAGCCACCCGCAGGACTACCAGCAGGAGCGCGGCCAGATCCAGCGCATGCTGGCCGGCGAGATCGCCGAGTTCCAGCTGGAGAAGCGCTACGCGCGCAAGGACGGCTCCGAGGTCTGGGTGGAGCTGACCGTATCGCCCATGCGCCTGGACGACGGCGAGCGCAACCATATCGCCGTGGTGCAGGACATCACCGAGCGCAAGCGCGCGCAGCAGGCCCTGCAGGACAGCCAGCGGCGGCTGCTGGACATCCTCGACCACATGCCCGTGGGGGTCAGCCAGGTGCGCGGCTCGGAGTTCCTGTTCCGCAACCGGGCGCACTACGGTATCTGCGGCTTTGGCGCGCAGGAGGCGCCCGACGTCGATACCTGGTGGCGCCTGGTGCTGCCCGACGAGGCCGAGCGCGAGCGTACGCGCGCGCCCTGGAAGGCCGCCTGCGAGGAGGCACGGCGCAATGGCAGCGGCAGCACCATCCGCACGGTCGAATGCAGCCTGGTGAACAAGGCCGGGTTCAGGTGCAGCATCGAACTCTCGGGCGTGGTGCTGGGCGACAGCTACGTCGCCGTCATGGTTGACCAGACGCAGCGCCGCGAGGCCGAGTCGGAGATCCGCTACCTGGCCGACAACGACCTGCTGACCGGCCTGCCCAACCGCCGTATGCTGCTCGACCGCCTGCAGCAGGCGCTGGCGGCCAGCGCGCGGCAAGGCGCGTGCGGCGCCGTGCTGATGCTGGACCTGGACCACTTCAAGACCATCAACGAGACGCGCGGCCACGACGTCGGCGACCGCCTGCTGCGCGAGGCGGCGCGCCGCCTGCGCGCCTGCCTGCCCAGCAGCGCTACGCTGGCGCGCCACGGCGGCGACGAGTTCGTCGCGGTGCTGGGGCAGCTGGGCGGCACGGTGCAACTGGCGGCCGAGCGCGCCGAGGCGGTGGCCCACGGCATGCTGGCCGAGCTGCGCCGGCCCATCGCCGGCAGGGGCACCGAGCCGCTGCACACCACGCTGAGCATAGGCATCACCGTGTTCGAGGGGCAGGGCGAGACGGTGGACGAACTGCTCAAGCGCTGCGAGCTGGCCATGTACGACGCCAAGGCCGCCGGGCGCGACACGCTGCGCTTCTTCGACCCCCGGGTGCAGGCGGCGGTGGCTGCGCGCGCGGCGCTGGAGGCGGACATGCGCGCGGGCATTGCCGGCGCGCAGTTCGAGCTGTTCTACCAGCCCAAGGTGGCCAACGGGCGCATCAGCGGCGCCGAGGCGCTGCTGCGCTGGCGTCACCCCGAGCGCGGCTTTGTCTCGCCCGGGCAGTTCATCCCGCTGGCCGAGGACAGCGGCCTGATCCTGCCGCTGGGCCAGTGGGTGCTCAGGAACGCGTGCGAGCGCCTGGCGTACTGGAGCGCGCACGCCGTGCTGGGCCAGTTGACGCTGGCCGTCAACGTCAGCCCGCGCCAGTTCCACGAGGACGGCTTCGTCGCCCAGGTGCTGGCGGCCCTAGCGGGCAGCGGCGCCGACCCGCGCCGGCTGCGCCTGGAGCTGACCGAGAGCATGCTGCTGCACGACGTGGACAAGACCATCGCCAAGATGGTGGAGCTGCGCGGCCACGGCGTGCGCTTCTCGCTCGACGACTTCGGCACGGGCTACTCCAGCCTGTCCTACCTCAAGCGCTTGCCGCTGCACGAGCTGAAGATCGACCAGAGCTTCGTGCGCGACGTGCTGACCGACCCCAACGACGCCGCCA